>Ga0070754_10004081_pt1 | contig 10115 bp, 7 predicted proteins | sample VirMetDEL_Sep_01_FD_75181 | JGI IMG/M metagenome (GOLD analysis project Ga0070754, IMG submission 75181) | Aqueous microbial communities from the Delaware River and Bay under freshwater to marine salinity gradient to study organic matter... | ecosystem: Environmental > Aquatic > Marine > Coastal... | reverse complement strand
CGAACGTGGTCTTCGCTGACGCGCCGGACCTGGATGCCGCAGCAGAGGCAGCTGCCAGCGCAATTGCTTTTAATCAAGGCGAAGTCTGTACAGCAGGTTCGCGTTTGCTGGTTGAGGCGTCAATCAAGGATGCCTTTGTCGAGAAGGTCGCTGCTGCGCTGAAAGCCAGCTGGGCACCGGGCCACCCGCTGGACCCGAATACCGCTGTTGGCGCCTTGGTGGACACGACCCAAATCGAGACCGTGCTGCGCTATATCGAAGCCGGTCGCGAGGACGGCGCCAAACTGGTTATGGGCGGCAACCGGGTGATGGAAGAAACCGGCGGTCTGTTTGTTGAGCCGACTATTTTTGCCGATGTAAAAAACAGTATGCGCATCGCCCGCGAAGAAATCTTTGGGCCGGTACTGTCGGTGATTAGCTTCACTGACTTTGATGAGGCGATGAGTATTGCCAACGACACCATCTATGGTCTGGCGGCGGCAGTCTGGACGGCTGATCTCTCCAAGGCGCATCGCGCTGCCCGGGCATTGCGCGCCGGCAGCGTATGGGTCAATCAGTATGATGGCGGCGACATGACCGCGCCCTTCGGTGGTTTCAAGCAGTCGGGTAACGGTCGCGACAAGTCGCTGCACGCCTTTGATAAGTACACCGAGCTGAAGTCGACCTGGATCAAGCTTTAAGTAGCGGCAAGCGGCAAGCGGCAAGCGGCAAGCGGCAAGCCATAAGCTACAAGCGACAAGTCGCAAGCTAGAAGCTAGAAGCTAGAAGCTAGAAGCTATGGCGGCGGTCAGTTTATGCACTTGGGTGTGTGGGCTGAGCGTCGTTTTTTTGTGTTTTTGCGGACTCATTTATGAATTGGAAGGCCTACGGCATCGTAACGGCGGCAGTGGTAATTGTCGGGCTGGCGCTTGGCGTTACCTTGCCGCTGGTTTCCTTGCGTCTGCACGAATGGGGTTACAGCACCTTTGCCATTGGTGTTATGGCGGGTATGCCGGCAGTCGGTATTGTGTTGGGCGCGAAACTCACCGGACGGCTGGCGGGGCAACTCGGCTCGGAGAATGCCCTGCGCCTGGTTATGGCCTGCAGTGCGGTCTCTGTCGTGCTGCTGGCGGTTTGGCCGAGCTATGCGGTCTGGCTGTTGTTGCGTCTGGTGCTGGGTATCTCATTGACCGTCACCTTCGTGATCGGCGAAAGCTGGATCAATCAATTGGTAGTCGATCGTCTGCGTGGACGGCTGGTTGCGGTATACGGCAGCGCGTTCGCGCTTAGTCAATTGTGCGGTCCGCTGCTGCTTGGTTTTATCGGTACTGAAGGTGATGGCGGTTTCTGGCTGGCGACAGCGTTGCTGGTTGGCGGCGTCGGCCTGCTGTTCTGCGTATCTGGTGCCCCGGTGGTTGATGCCGCCGCTGGCGCCGGACGTGGCCTTCGTCAGTTTGTGCGCAGCATGCCAGCGATTGCCTGGGCCATGGTGTTGTTCGCTGGCTTTGAAACCATGACGCTAACGCTGCTGCCGGTCTATTTGATTCGCGAGGGATTCGCCCAGCAGCTGGCGCTGATAATGGTCAGTACTGTGGTCGTGGGTGATGCCATATTGCAGGTGCCGATTGGCTGGTTGGCTGATAAGTTCTCGCGCACGGCGCTGTTTAAATTCTGTGGTGTGATCTTGCTGCTGAGTAGCCTGGCAATGCCTTTTGTGCTGCATACGGTGTTGATCTGGCCGGTGCTGGTGCTCTTTGGGTCGAGCGCTGGTGGTCTGTATACCTTATCGATAATTCTGGTGGGTCAGCGCTTTCGTGACGATGCTCTGGTGCGCGCCAACGCCCATATCGCCATGCTCTGGGGGCTAGGCTGCCTGCTCGGGCCAGTCGCTACTGGCGCGGCCAGTCAGTGGCTCAATACTCATGCTTTGCCCATGATGATGGCGATTGCCGCCTTGGTGTTTGTGTTGCTCGCCTGGCGGCGCGGCGCATTTGCTGCGGTGGCGGTGGATCAGGCTGAGTGTGAGCAGGATAAGCTGCCCCGTCGGGCGGATTAGTCCCTTTTTTGTTGGCCACTGACGCAAAGCAAATACACCCGGCCAACCAGGTCTGCAGCCAGGCGCCGCTCGTTGTTGAGCGGCGCCTGGCTGGTTGCCGAGCCTTGATTGAAACAAGGGTCGGTATCGCGGGACCATCAGTCCCAGCGATACTGCAAACCAACGCCCACCAACCAGTTCCGCTCCGGTGCTGGCTCGTAGTAACGAGACCCTGCCCCGTTGACGATCAGTGAGCCTATGTACTGCTTGTCGGCCAGGTTGTCGATGCGCGCAAAAGGCTCCAGGGCCCAACTGCTCAGTTCCTGCCGGTAGCCGGCGCGCCAGTTGAAAACGGCATAGCCAGGCGCTTTGGACTGGTTGTCATCGGTGGCGTAACGCTGGCTTAGGCTTTGCGCTTCCAACGCGGTGCTAAAGCCGTTTGACGGTGCCCACTCCAGCTCGGCGTAAAGGCTGTGGCGCGGTACGCCGGGCAGGTAGTTACCGGCAAAGCTATTGCCGTTGCCATCGGTGTATTCATCGAACTTGGCGTCCAGGTAGGTATAGGCCATGTAGGCGGTGAAATCCTGAGCCAAGCGCTGTTCAATAGCCAGCTCTAGGCCGCGTCGGCTGGACTGACCCGCATTCGCGTAAGTGGAGCGCTCGGTCGTTGCCTGCTCCACGCCGGTAACAATTTCATCTTCCACTCGGGTGTAAAACAGGGCTGCATCAACACGCGTATCACCTTGGCGAAACTTGAAACCGACTTCGGCGTTGCGTGATTCGCTTGGTTGCAAGGCGAAGTTAAGGCCGCTTCCGCTGGGACGGTAAGCCAGTTCCTGAAATGTGGGCGTTTCAAAACCCTGCCCGGCAGCAGCATACAAGGTGAGGGCTGGGCTCCATTGGTAGCTGATACCCAGAGCAGGTGTGGTCTGCTGGTAATCCACGTTGCCGCTGTCGTCACTACCATCGCTGAGGAAGTCATCGTCGGACTCAAACTCGACCCGGCTATGACGCACGCCGGCGGTTAGGCTCCATTGATCGGTCAGTGCCCAAGTGCTGATCAGATAGGCTTCTTTGCTGTCGACCCGGTTGAACTCGTCCCGCTTGAGTTCGCCTTTGCGCCCATCGTTGTTTACAAAGCCCTTACGGCGCTCGTCCTGATAGCCGTAAGTAAGGCCAGCGGCCAGTGAGACCGGCAGGCTGAACATCTCAGTATTACGCTCCCAGCCCAATTCTCCGCCGCCAAAGCGGCGATCGAGATCAATCACGCCGCCGCTTCCTGGGATGACGGCATTTTGATTGTTGAGTGAGTCTCGGCCAGGGAAGTTGAGATACTGTTGAACGTCACGTTCTCCGCTGTAGACAACCAAGGTTATTTGGTCGTCGTTACTAAGGCGACGTTGGTAATTGACGCCAATTTGCTCATGCCGAACGGATTTTCGCGTGTCGAACTTCTCAGTGGTTCCCCCAAACTGTCGCCGGTCCTCTCTCAACGACTCAGCGGTAAGCCCTAACGGATCCTGCGTTTCTGGCTGATCAAGGCTGTTAAGCAGCAGCGTCAGGCTGGAGGCATCGTCGATGTCCCAGCCCAGGCGGAGATTGGCCATGTCGCGCTGCGCTTTACTGTGATCGCGATAGCCATCGGTTTCCAGTCGGGACACGTTGGCGTTGATGCTGAGGTCGCCATGCTGGCCGCCGTACTTCAAGCGTGAACGCCAGAGGTTGTCGCTACCAATGGCGCTGCGGCTGTCGAGTGTTGGATGTAGCGGAGCTGCTTCGGTGAAGCCCTGAATGATCCCGCCTGACGCATTGCCATAAAGGGCGCTCAGCGGACCACGCAGCACATCGAAGTATTGCATGCCGTCGAGGTCAAAGAGTGCTGGCTGGCCCTGTCCGTCTGGCATGGTCAGCGGAATGCCATCCTGGATCAAACGCACGCCACGCACGCCGAATTGGGCGCGCGCGCCGAAGCCGCGAGAGGATATCTGCACGTCTTGCGCGTAGTTCTGACGATTCAGCGCGAGTATGCCAGGCGAGCGTTGCAGCGACTCGGAGAGATTGGCACCCAGGCTGTAAGGGCTAATCTGATCGCTGTCGATATGACTGCTGGCGGACGGCAATCGGTCGTTGGCTGCCGCTGGATCTGTGCCAAGTATGGTCTGGGTGGGTAGCTTCAGGCTGCTCTCGGCAGCGCTGACGTGGCCGGCGAGCGTGGCCAGAATAGCGGCGACGGTGGCGGTGCGATGGGTCATGTGATTTCGCTTTTGGTTAAGGCGATTGTAGGAGCGAAGCGATGTTCTGTGGCTGCAGTCTAGCAGTGTGTTGCTTGTGTCAGTAGCGGGAAAGACCGCTCATACCGCATGGTTAATTCTTTAGAAAAATGCGCAACAACCAGTAAAGAATTTTCACTGGCAAGATAATTACTTTGAAGTAAAAATAAAATACGTGTAATAATCTACGATATTGCGATGCTTTTTTGTCTTTAATTGCGGCTAAAGCGGCGTGCAGCGGCTTTGCAGAAAATGCATCTAGTTACTACTGTAATATTTAGGCTTTGTGTCAAAATGCTGCCTGTTTTTACGGCGCTGGCCGGGAGTTTTTTATGCACATGATGCACGATTTATATCTGGCGCTGCGCCGTTTACAGCGAGCCAGTGAGATTCACGCCAAACGACTTGGTCGCCACAGCGGGCTAACACCTATTCAGCTGTTGATCCTGCACAGTATCAAGGCGATGGGTGAAAGTACTCTGGGTGACTTGGCTAAACAGGTCAGCGTGTCGCAAGCGACCTTGAGCACCATCATCGACCGGCTGGAAAATCGCGAGTTGCTGCAGCGTATTCGTAGTAAAAGTGACAAGCGCAAAGTCCACTTGGCACTCAATGAAAAAGGCGTGGCTGTGATTCAGGCTGAGCCTGCACTGCTGCCGTCGCCTTTCCTTGATCGTTTTGGCAAACTCGCTGATTGGGAGCAACTTATGTTGTTGGCCAGTTTGCAGCGTGTGGCAGGTCTGTTGGAGGACGGTCAAAGTACGCCTACCGAGCTCTTCGAGGGCGAAACGGCGGCCTGATCCTGGTGTTCTCGGCCTGCTTTCTTGCAGGCCGTTCACCTGACCGTATCCTTCTGTATTGCTTTATTCCCTTCTCGCTGTTTTTTCTCATCCGGGGTATTGCCTGATCGCAGCGCTGCGCATAGCATGTTTGAAATTTCAAACATCGATGTTTTAAATGCGTTACGCATGCTCGATTTTCGCTCTAGATGAGGACTTATTAAATGGAACTACACTGCCCCGAGCTTTTTCGCCAACAAGCCTTTGTTAATGGTAGCTGGTGCGAGGCCGACAGCGGTGCTCGAACCGAGATATTCAATCCGGCCAATGGCGAGCGTTTGGGCAGTGTGCCGAATATGGGGGCGGCGGAGACGCGACGCGCTATTGAAGCCGCGCAGCAGGCGCAACAGGCTTGGCGTGAGCGCACGGCCAAAGAACGCGCGCAGGTGCTGCGCAAATGGTTCGAGCTGATGCTGCAGCATCAAGAGGATCTGGCGCGCATCATGACCGCTGAGCAGGGCAAGCCGCTGACCGAAGCCCGAGGTGAAGTCGCCTATGCTGCCTCTTTTCTGGAGTGGTTTGGTGAAGAAGCCAAGCGCATCTATGGCGATGTCATCCCAGGCCATCAGGCGGACAAGCGCATTCTCGTGCAAAAAGAGCCGGTTGGTGTCACGGCTGCGATTACGCCCTGGAACTTCCCTGCTGCAATGATTACCCGTAAGGCTGGCCCGGCGCTGGCAGCCGGCTGCGCTATGGTACTGAAACCGGCACCGCAGACGCCTTTCTCTGCGCTGGCATTGGCTTTGCTGGCTGAACAGGCTGGCCTGCCTGCCGGCCTGTTCAGTGTCATTACCGCCGATGTAGACGCCTCACGCGACGTGGGCGGTGAGCTGTGTAGCAACCCTATTGTGCGCAAACTGTCGTTTACCGGCTCGACCGGCGTGGGCATCAAACTGATGGAGCAGTGTGCACCCAGCTTGAAAAAACTATCGCTGGAGTTGGGTGGTAACGCGCCCTTTATCGTCTTTGATGATGCTGACCTGGACGCCGCCGTTGAAGGCGCGATGATTTCAAAGTACCGCAATGCCGGTCAGACCTGCGTCTGTGCCAATCGCATCTATGTGCAGGATTCTGTCTACGATGCTTTTGCTGAGAAGCTGGCGGCTGCAGTTGCTCAGCTCAAAGTGGGTAATGGCAGCGAGGCTGGTGTGACCACCGGGCCCCTGATTGATGGCAATGCGGTAGACAAGGTGCAGCGGCATCTGGCCGACGCTATTGGCAAGGGCGCTGAGATCCTGGCCGGTGGTAAGCCGCATGCGCTGGGCGGCAACTTTTTTGAACCGACCATTATCACCAACGTCGACAGCAGCATGCTGGTTGCCCGTGAGGAAACCTTCGGCCCGCTGGCGCCGTTGTTCCGCTTCAGCGATGAAGCGGACGTGGTACGTCAGGCCAACGATACCGAGTTTGGCCTCGCTGCTTACTTCTATGCGCGCGATCTGAGCCGGGTATTCCGTGTGGCGGAGCGACTGGAGTACGGCATGGTGGGTATCAATACCGGGCTGATCTCTACCGAGGTAGCGCCCTTTGGCGGCATGAAGTCATCCGGTCTCGGCCGTGAGGGCTCCAAGTACGGCATCGAGGAATACGTTGAGATCAAGTATTTGTGTCTGGGCGGCATCTGAGCCGCTCTAGTTTCGACTTCACGGGAGCCTGACTCCCATTTATGAGTGCGAGGCAGTTATGAGCAAGACGAATGAGTCCTTGATGCAGAGACGCAATGCTGCAGTTGCCCGCGGAGTGAGCCAGATTCATCCGTTGGTTGTTCAACGGGCCGAAAACGCCACTGTGTGGGATGTGGAAGGCCGGCAGTATATCGATTTTGCCGGTGGCATAGCCGTGTTGAATACCGGGCACCGTCACCCCAAGATCATGGATGCGGTGAAGCGACAGATGGAGCAATTCACGCACACCTGCTTTCAGGTGCTGGCGTATGAGCCCTACATCGAACTGTGCGAGAAGCTTAACGAGCTGGTGCCCGGCGACTTCGTGAAGAAGACGCTATTGGTGACCACGGGATCGGAAGCGCTGGAAAATGCGGTGAAGATTGCCCGCGCGGCGACCGGTCGGGCGGGCGTGATTGCCTTCACCGGCGCCTACCACGGCCGCACCATGATGACGCTCTCGATGACCGGCAAGGTGGCGCCTTACTCGGCGGGGATGGGGTTGATGCCGGGCGGCGTTTATCGCGCGCTGTTTCCCTGCCCGCTGCATGGCGTTAGCGATGACGACGCGATTGCGAGCATTGAGCGTATTTTCAAGAACGATGCCCAGCCGCAGGATATCGCCGCGATCGTGATCGAGCCGGTCCAGGGCGAAGGTGGTTTCTATGTTGCCAGTCAGGCATTCATGGCCAAGCTGCGTGCGCTATGCGATCTGCACGGTATCCTTTTGGTCGCAGATGAGGTGCAAACTGGCGCCGGACGTACCGGCAGCTTTTTTGCGATGGAGCAAATGGGCGTGGTGGCAGATCTGACTACCTTCGCCAAATCCATTGCTGGTGGCTTCCCGGTAGCGGGTGTCTGTGGTCGTGCCGAGGCAATGGATGCCATCGCACCGGGTGGCCTGGGCGGCACCTATGCGGGTAATCCGTTGGCCTGTGCCGCCGCACTGGCGGTACTCGAGGTCTTTGAAGAAGAGAATCTGCTGGCCCGCAGCCGTACCCTGGGCGAACTGATCAGTGGGCGTTTGCGAGATATCGCCGTGACCGACAAGCGCATTGGTGACGTACGCGGGCTGGGCGCCATGGTGGCCTGCGAACTCTTTACCAGTGATGGTGGCCCGCACGCCGAGCTAACCGCTCAGTTGGTGGTCAAGGCTCGCGAGAAGGGATTGATTCTTTTGTCCTGCGGACAGTACGGCAACGTTATCCGTATCCTGGTGCCACTGACCGCCACCGATGTGGAAGTGCAGGCGGGTATGGATATCATCGCTGACTGCTTTGCTGAGCTGAGCTAGCGTACGACTGATCAGCGGTCTGTCAGAAGGTAGACAGGCCGCTGGCTTCCATAAAGCGATAGAGCCCGTAACGCCAATAGCTATTATCAGCAAAGGCGCTGTAGGGCAGGCTGTGAATGCCGCCATCGCTGTTGCTCCAGGCCTTTTCAAAGCCCGCGCGCATGGCAACTATCTCCGGGTTATCAGCTTGGGTAGTAAGCCGTACGCTGGTTTCCAGATTCAGATCATGCAGGTTACGGCGAGTAAAGTTGGCCGACCCACTGATCACCTCGGTTATCCCCTGGCTGCTCTCCAGCCGAATCCATTTACGATGGCACTGCTCGCCAGTGGTTGCGCACCAGCGCACGGCGACGCCTTGCTCATGCAGATCCCAGGCAGCCTGCCGGTTTGGGATACCATTTTTCTCACGACCAAAGGCATCTCTGTTGGCATCGAGAATGGCACGCACCTGCACGCCGCGCGCTTGCGCGTCGATCAGCGCCTCAATGACCGGGCGTGAGGACAGATAGAACATCTCCATGTCCAACTGGTCGCCTGATTGCGCTGACGCTACCAGCTCCAGCAGTGAGCGCTCAATGGCGCCTTCGGTCAGTATCTGAATGTGTGGCAGATCGGGATTACCGGCTGCATCGGGGGCGGTTGGCCAGTCTTGGGCTGCGGTATACCCCGAAACCAGTGCGGCGGCGCGCTCTGTTTGCAACAAATCCAGCGCCGCCGCGCCGCTGAAGACAATGGCACTGTTGTGGTGGCGGCTACTCGCGTCGTGGGGGTTGGCCGAGGTCACCAGCGCGCGCCAGTCGTCGCCGTTGTCGACGATCAGGGTTTTGCGGTGGTTGGCGCGGAAGTTGGCCAGATGCAGATAACTGCGCAGGGTAATTTTGCCCGGACCGACCGGGTTAGGTAACCAGCCACCCTCAGTGTTGTTGCCTAGATAGCTGCAGCACAATTGCCAGATACCGGTCCAGGCCGGGTTTGAAGCAGGCAGTCGGTCTATGTCGGTGAGCACAACATCGACGCCGGCAGCGCGCAGCTGTTCCAGCTCGGGTGCGCGCAGGCCGCCATAGAGAGTATTGAAGGGGTCGGTAATCATGACTACAGGCATATCAGGATGACGTTGCTTGGCGCTGATTAACGTCTTGGTCAGTTGTTCGGACAGCGGGCGGTAGCTGTCTTCACCCGCGAACGCGTTGAACAGGAACATATCGACAACCACCAATCTTCGCGCCTGAGCGATAAGACGAAACGCTTCATCGAATATTTCCTGGTCTACCAGGTCGGTGCCTTGCGCGTTCTGATAGGTCTGATCACGCAGTATTTCCAGTCGCTCGGCGGGGCGCACTGGGCCCGTGACAGACAAGCCTTCCGGCATGCTTTGGCAGGAACTGAGTATGGCGCTCAATGCGACGGCAAGAAGCAGTAACGCTGGGTAGCGGCGGCTGAACGGGCGAGACCTGAACATAATGGCAATAAGTTGTGGCTGAAGAGAAATATAGCCTGGGGCTTACAGCGGGGATACGCAAGGAAAACGGCAGCCGGACACTTAGTTTGCGTGCCCGGCCTGAGACTTAGGAGGCTACGGGGCCTGCAGTCTCACCCTTGGGGTTAGGGCCATAGGCGTTTGCTTGTGGCTCGCCTTCAAAGCACATCAATACCAGGTAGATGATTGAGCCAACAAAGGGGATCAGCGCAATCAATACCCACCAACCACTACGACCCGTGTCGTGAAAGCGGCGCACGGCAACGGCCAAGGACGGAATCAGCGTAGCCAGAACGTAAATGCTGGACAGCAACGCTATTCCCAGCACACCGTCGATAACCGAGAGGACTACGATGGCAATGAAGTGAAACAGGGTGAAATACCAGAATTCGCTACGGCGAGCGCGGCCTTGGAAGACAGCATAGTTCTTGAGAACATCTAGGTACCAGTTCATAGGACTCATGAAACTTTCTTTCCTTTGATTTAGTGTTCGGACTACAAAATACGCCTGAACGCCCGGAAATTGCTCTCCGTTTGACGTCCTGTCTGTAGTTCCT
>Ga0070754_10004080_pt1 | contig 10115 bp, 4 predicted proteins | sample VirMetDEL_Sep_01_FD_75181 | JGI IMG/M metagenome (GOLD analysis project Ga0070754, IMG submission 75181) | Aqueous microbial communities from the Delaware River and Bay under freshwater to marine salinity gradient to study organic matter... | ecosystem: Environmental > Aquatic > Marine > Coastal... | reverse complement strand
TGTTAGGTAATTTTGTAATAAATCCTGTTTTAGGAGATAAAATATTATTTGTTGACAAAGATTGTTTTTTATTATCTTGAGTATATTGCCCAATTCGTGATTTTATATCATTTAACTTATTTACATAATCAGGAGTATTCATTTATTTGTTTAATAATTATTTTTTAGACAAAGTATTTAAATATTCTCTTCTGAAAAAGATTGTTTAAATACTTTTGATCCGACAAAAGAGTTTATTAATCTTGCTGTATTCTTTGAAGGGGGACTCATACCACAAATACTTATTGAGTCTTTTTTTTTACTCTTATTCTTATCCCAAGAAACTCCATAGCAATCTTTAAGATATGTTGCTGTATTCGGAGTAGGACTTAAACTATTAATACTTAATCTAGATCGAGGTATATAAATATTATCAGAGTTTGAAAACGAAGACATTTATAATAAATAAATATGTCTATAATTTATTTCAATTTTATGTTAAAATATTAGAAGAAATTTTAGAAATAGTAGGCATCATACCAATTTCATTTAATATAGTATTCTTAGAATTGATGATATGTTTATAACGTTTTTCCCACCAATTTTCCTTAATAGCAGTTTTTACAATATTCAAAGATTTTTCGGGGTTTGTGATATCTAATCGTACAAATGATAATTCATCAATATAACTTTCTAAATTAGGACATCCCCAATAAAAGCACAAACATTCACATAAAATAGGTTCCCATATCTTTTCAGTAGCATAATTATTATAAGAATTATTTTCTGCCATAAAATAATATTTATAATTAGCAATTCCTTCTAGTTTGGTATCAACAGTTCCAACATAATTACTAAATGAATGATAATTTTTACGTCCAAATATATTAAATAATTCGGGACAGTTTTTATCAGCATACTTAAGAAAATCTATACGTAACTTATGACCTTCATCTGTATAACTATAACTTTGGACAGAAGATACTAAATTCTTTTTTATACTTATATCAATTTCTTTTGGTATCTTAAATTCTGTTTGTACACCATTTAGATTAGTTGAATGTTTATTAATATGTAAAAATTTACTTTTGTCTGGATTAGCCCATTTACCCCACATATTTGGTCTAGTATCCATATGAGGCTCCATTTGAAAAACTATAGTTTTATTTTCTTCATAATGATCACCCGGACTAGGACAATTAATTATAACATACACATCTGCTTCTTTATCAGTTGTCAGTTGTAAATCACCCCACTTCATATCATCATCACACATAACACCATAATGCTCCATCATTTCTTTTGAATTTTTCCACCATTTAGGAGGTCCTAAAAACTTTATCTTTTTTATCTTTTTATTTTGACTTGAAATATACTGCTGGTCTGGTTGATTATAAATATCAATAATAAATTTAGAAAAGTTTCCCCTTCTAATATTTCCAGTAAAAGGATCCCATTTTTGATAAGTTGGGTGAGGAAAATAATCATATATATTTAGATTATTTTTATCAGCAACCTGAATGATCCAAGTATCAAGTGGATTGTTAACAAAAGTCTCATTGTCATCTTTATTCGCTAAATCTACCAATTTTTTTGCTCCTGATGGAGTAACTAAATATCCTCCACCGCATCTAAATAATGGAGTATTAAATAAATCGGTTGACTTTATATGAGATAAATTCATTTTATACACTCCATCAGAATCTGTTTTAATGAAAAATTTTTCCAATCTTTCATTACTTATAAAATGTTCTGAAAATCTAGTCTTCACATTTGGACCATAATTACTGACCCATTGACCACCTACATATAGAATATCACAATCTTGAGGTAATTTTAATTTTCTTATTCTTGATACAAAATCGTTTTCAAATTCTATATCATCTTCAAAAATAAAACAACCTTGTTTATTTTTTGCATATTCCCAAGATCTTAAATGACTAATTTTACATCCCGTTTCTCCCGGAACATGGTTTTTATTATGTAATTTTTGTAGTAATACCTTTTCATCTAAAGTGAAATCTTTTATTTTATTACCATCAGCCGCACTAATACGGTCAAATTTAACAGGGCAAGTTTTATAAAAGGTGTAAAGTCTATCTTCTCTTTTATTCAAGTTTATACAACAAAATGAAAATTTCAAATCATTATCATCCTCATTATCATCCTCATTATCATCCTCATTATCATCCTCATTATCATCCTCATTATCATCATTACTAAAAACATCATCAATATTCCATTTAGTACCTTTTTTCAAACAATTAGTGTACTTATCATAATTGATATCTTTCTTTAAAGATATAAAATCACGATGAACATCACTATCTATAATCAAATTATTATATAGAATAGACTCTGTAAATACAAGATGTGGAAATGAATAAAAAACGTTTAACTGATCTGTACATTTTTTAAATACATTATCAATTTCTGTTTCTATGCCATTATTATTGATATAGTTTAATATTTTTTCTGCTCCATGTTTTGTAATAATATAACCGAAATTACCACCAAGAGAATATTTAAATGAAGTTTCTTTATTCCATTTACCAACTTTTAATTCAGTAGAGTTATTCCAACCATCTTTACGCATATCAGAAGTTATATGGTGTCCTAAGTATATCAAATCCCAATTATGTTGATTGATATTTTTAATAATAAGATCAAATTTAGAACTAAAATTATTAATAAAAGTTACATCATCTTCTAAAATAAAATATGCTTTTTTATCTGATTTTACTAATTGAATAAGTAGTTTAATGTGAGATAAAGCACATCCTACTATCCCTCTGCTCATATTATACTTATTATTTTTGAATATATTTTGTAGTAAAGCAGTTGATTTAAGTTTCTTACCATCTACAGCAGGAAATACTGTGTGTTTAATCGGGCAGTTTTTAACAAATTTTTCAAGACGATCCTTTCTTCTATCTAAATTAATAACAAATGTTTCAATATCTTCTGTATTAATTGTATTCTTAAAAAATTGTGATTCGTTGTTTAAATTATATGCATTTTTCTTTGTTTTATCATGTCTTTCACTAGTAAGTCTTCCAATATGAAGACAGTATATTCCATCTAGAAAAACAGATTTAAATCCTAGATTACTATACCGATAGCTATATTCCATTTCAAAATGATTAGCATTAATATTAAATTCTCCTACTTTTGTAAAAACTTGTTTTGTTATTAACGAAGGTCTAAATGAATAATGAGGCCAATAAGAGCTATTTTTTTTGTTACCGTATTTTTTTATAAATGCTTGTTTTTCTTCGTTCGTATTAGCAAATTCGTGAACACAATATCGTAAACCTTTTTTAGTATGTTTTATTTCTCCTCCAACTATATCATTATTATCATAAACTTCAGCATAATTACGATTAATTAAACACTGACCGTAATTTACATCACTTGATAATACTTCCATACATTCAGTAATATAATTTCTCCTTTCAAAGAACTTCCAATCATCTTCCATATGGAAAATAAATTCAGTATCTAATTTATCTCTAATAATATTCATACTTTTAGGATGTCCTTTTTCTTCTAATGTTTTATAATAAAAAGTAAAAAATGGATAAAGTTCTTTCATCTTTATTCTATCTTCTTCTGAAGAGTTGTCATCAACACATATCCATTTATCTATTTTATGAACATCTTTACAACATTGTAGAAAAGAATTCATTGTTTTTTCAAATAAATCAAATCTTTTACAAGTTGTTATACTAAATGTAACTAAAGGTATAACATTTCGTCTTTTACAAATCTTTTTTATAATTTTTTCAGGATATGATATATAATTATCTTGTATATAAGGAATAGAAAATTTACGATTATTCTTTATTTCTAAAACATTATTTTCACTTAGATTTGGAAAATCTAACGCCTTACTATATAAGTCATAACATAATTGATATTGATTTGAGTAAAATGCTGCTAGCGCAGCATTACATATGAAAGATACATTATGAGGATATAATTTTTTCAAAAGATCGTATAATAATAAGGTAATGTTATGTAAATTATTCTTTCGTAATTCCTCTAACAAAATAAATCCATTTCTCTCTGTGGGGTTTGCTAGAAAAATTTCACTAATTTTTTCCATATTTATATACTACTTATGTTCCTATAAATAATTTTTATATATAAAAAAAATTGAAATTATTTTATTTTTTTTATATCATTTTCAAGATATGGATTCTCTTACAAAACAAGTTGAATATGCGATTAAATCCGCAATTGAAGAATTTATAGTACTTATTGATCAAAAATATGAGCAAGTTGATATTGAGGAACTACAAAATATCTGGAATAATGTATCTACTTCTATCAAAATATCAGTCTCTTTCAATAAAGAAACTAAAACAGTTCAAAAAAATAGCCCCAAAGAAACAAAAAATACATCTGGATGTCCTTATGTGTTTACAAAAGGGGCTAAAAAAGGAGAATGTTGCGGATCTAAACCTAAAACAGGAAAAATATATTGCTCTAGACACACAAAATTTGAAGGTTCTGAACCTAAAAAGGCAGAAGAATTACCAGAATCAAGAGATAAACCTACAATCAGACCATCACAAAATAAAACAGTACCTAAACCTATTCAACGCGTTCTAAGAAAACATAAAGTAATTGATAAATTATGGCATCCTGAATCTGATTTAATTTTTAAATCAGCCAAAGAAAGAGTTGTTATTGGTAAATGTGTAGAAAATAAACTCGTTTCATTAAAGAAATCTGATTTAGATATTTGTAAACAATGGGGATTTAAAATAGACGAAGAAACCCCTGTTAAAGAAGAAGAGGAAGAAGAAGAAACCCCTGATAAAGAGGAGGAAGAGGAAGAAGAGGAAGAAGAGGAGGAGGAAGAGGAGGAAGAGGAAGAGGAGGAGGAAGAAGAGGAGGAAGAGGAAAAAAAAATTTATTTGGTTAAAAAAACTTCATCAGGAAGTAAAAAGTTTTGGGAATGTACTATTAAAGGATGTGAATATATAACAAAATATGGTAAAGTAGGGCAACAAGGAATATCTAAAACTAAAAAATTTGATACTAAACAGTTAGCAATTATAGAAATGAATAAGCTCATTTCTTCTAAAAAGAATAACGGATATATAGATGAAAATGTGATTCTAGAATCATCAGATGATGAATCTGGTTTAAATTTGTCTGAATTAGAAAATACTATTAAAAGTATTAAAAATTGTTCTTCTCATTCTGAAGAAGAAGTTGAAGAGAATGTGGTTAGCAAACAATTTATTAAGAAGGCTCTAGGTATAAACAGAATTTAAATATTGAAAGCAAAGAAGATGAGTAAATAAGTATAGTATATGATATTTTTGTATATTCTAATATACAAAAATTTGATTAAAATAAATTGAAATATAACTTTTATTTTTACACAAATAAAGAAATGCCCGAATCTGCTGAAGTAAAATTAACAACAGAATATTTGAAAAACACTCTAGAAAATAGAATTATTAATGATTGGGTTTTTTGTAATGGAAGTAAGTACCAAGATAAAAAACCAAATGGATTTAAGGAGTTTGAAAAGCAACTTCCTATAATTGTAGAAAATGTAGAATGTAAAGGTAAATTTATATACTTTACTGTTTTCAACGAAAAAGGATATTTTTATATCCTTCATAGTTTACGTATGACTGGAAGATGGCAGGATTATGAAGACGAGTATTGTAGGTGGTATATAGAGTTGAATGATAATGAAATAGTTTGGTTTAGAAATCCTCGATCATTAGCAACTATAGAATTTACTAATAAAAAAAGTGTTTTACAAAAAAGATTAGATAGTCTTGGTCCTGATATTTTAACTGATCAATTTAACTTAGACATTTGGCATAATTTATTGAATACATATAAGAATAAGAATATTACTTCTTTTTTAATGGATCAAAGTATAATTAGTGGTATAGGAAATTATATTAAGGCGGAGGCTCTTTATTATGCTAAAGTATCTCCTCTTAGGAAAGTTGGTAGTTTAAAAGAAAGCGAAAAATCAAAGTTGTTTGAAGGGATAAGAATTATACCTAGAATTGCTTATAATAAGAATGGGATGAGTATCAAAGATTATAGCAATTTTAAAGGAGAAAAAGGAGATTATAATAGTGAGTTAAAGATTTATTCTCAGCCTCACGCTAAGAAAACTAAAACATCTGATGGAAGAATGACACATTGGGATCCTAAGATTCAAATATAATGAATAAAGATAAAATTAATTTTATCAAATATTTGATAAAATTAACAATAGTAGTAGAATATGTATATAATTATTTATTCTTTACATTTAATTTCCATTGTAGTATTTTTACCATCATTAATAACTATATCAAAACCGTATGATTTATAGAGTTTAACGAGTTTATTATATGATTTTTCTGTATTTTCTATAATTAACTGTAGATCTTTTGTACATATGCTATTAACAGCAACTTTAATAGCCTGTTGAGCAACACCCATAGTTTTATAATTTTTAGCAACACATACATTAGTTATGATCTTATTATTAACAGCAATAAATCCAACCATCTTTTTACGTGCAAATACAAAAACCCATTGTTTAGAATCTATATTTGGTTTATATTTTTTAATACCAAAGCATTCAAACATCAACTTTTCAATATTTTTCAAATATTCTTTGAATATTTCTTCATTATCAGAAGGTTTAATTTTTTCTATTCTAAATGATCTTTCTTTCTTTTTTGTTGTTTGATCTTTTTTCGTGTGTCCTCCTGATTTTCCTGCTTGTTTATCTGGAATTAATAATTTCATTCCATTCCAGTTTGTTGTTCTAAACCATTCTTTAATTTCCCTACATAATCCAATAATAGTTTTTACATTTTTATCGTGAGTAAAATATATGGCTCTTCTTAATTCTTCATTAGTTAATTTTTTTATTTCATCTTTAGTGTATAATTGTTTATCTGATTTATAATATTTTTCTTTTTGTTTATCTGATAAGTTATTCCATTCTTTGTTTATAATACTATCAATATCTTTTTTAGGCATACTTTTATTTTTTGATTTAATAAAAGATGTACGAGTTCTGGCATAATCTTTTTTAGCCATTAAATCTATGTATTTTGATAGTGTACTAATTAAGTCGGTTCTTTTTTCTTTATCTTTATAGTCAGCAGGTACTGGTATTTTTAAAATTTTAATTGCTAAACTTGATAACTCTGGTATAGACCAACCTGCTTTACAATTTTTTCCTGGAAATACATCTCTGAAATCTTGTTGCCAATCTTCATCTAATATTTCTTGTTTTTCTTTTTCTGTTATTTCTCCCTTTGCTATTAAATCATCCAAACGAGCTATTTCAGCATCTTTTTTAGCATTAAACTTTTCAAGTTGGGACTTTACATTGACTATACTAAATACACCTGTTTCTGGGTTATATTTACCATAATAACCCCATGGATTTGTTTCTAAAGTATCTTTAATGTCAGCCAGTTGTTTTTCAATTATACTATCAAACTTAGGAGGACAATATGTCCAGTCTTCGATATTTTCAGCTTTTTTGTTAAGACACCTTAATTGATCATTTTCTTCTTGTCTACGGGATGAAATAAAAGTATCTTCTATGTCAAATATATAACTTGTGAAATAATTAATAATAAATTCTCTTGTAATAACATTTTTATTCACATTTTTTAATTTTGCGAATACTGCTGCTTCTATCAATAGTTCTTGAATTTCTTCTGGTACTGCTCTTATTAATTTATTAAAATATGATTTTTTAGTAACTTTACATAGTTCATTAATAAAAGATGGCATAATTTCTAGTTGTATATTAAATAGAGTTTCGTTAAATGTTTTACCAGTAACTATATTAGGAGTTTTAGTATAATAATCAGAAAACGAATCATCGGAAATAGATAAATTATCAACAAGAAAGTATATATTATTATTTTCTCGTAAATAAGACGAAAGTCCGTATTTATTTTTTATTACTATATTTTCATCTATCATATTTTTTAAAGATGTTATAACTTCAAATTTTGTATTTTGTTTAAAATTTTTTAGAAATGTATCAAGTCCTATTCGAAAACTTGTTTTGAACATATGTTTGATTTCAATAATAATTTTACTAATAGTAGATTTTGAATATAGTTTAACATAGTCTTGATAAAACATATTTTCTTTGCTTTTATTTAAAATAGTTTTAACAGCATTCCTTATCTCCCATTCTGTATATTCATTTTCAAAAAATTTAATAATAGAATCAATAGATAAGTTATTATGAGCATCAAATAGTTTTTCAAGTTTTTTTCTTATTGCTAGAACTTTTGGGTTAGAATAATACAATTGATAGGTAGAATCATCCATTTCATTAATAGGTAAATTATCTTCTATATATTTCATATCAACACCATCACAAACATAATTACAGTTTTGGTATTCGCAATCTATTTGATTATCCTTATCTGTAATATGATTTCTTTTGTAATTCAATGAGCAATCAAATGCTGATTCCATTAATACTCTCATTATTGACTTTATACTGATATCTTTATCTTCAGATATTTCATACATATAAAGATCAATTGAATTATGAGAAATTCTTGGTAAATATTGTTTAGAAGATAAATATTTTTTAGAAGGAAGAGCCACAAGTTGATAAATATCAACTTGTGGCTCTTCTGTTTTTAAAAGTTCTTTGTGAGAACCAAGACGATAGCCACGAGCAATAGCTTGATCTATTTCGGAATAATTAAACCAAGGTGTTAATATAAATTCTTTTTGTATATTATAAAATGATACTCCTTCGCTTACTAAACGACTACCAATTATAACTTTAATAATTTTACCGTGTTTATTGGCAGGTTGATTAAAACAATTTATAATTTGACTTATTTGTTTAGGGGTTGATGTTTTATTAGTTAATAATCCATACCTAAGTTTTTCAGAATTTCCTTGGGTACCTGATGCTGATTCAAAACCAAAAAGTTTTAATAATAGTGAAAAAAGAATAGCACCTCCTCCAGTTACAAATTCACAGTATACAAAACACGATTGATTTTCAGATTTTAATATTTGTTCTATTACAGTAGCGTATTTAATAGAATATTTACGAATATTTTTTAGTGTTTCATCGTGTGTAACTCCTTTTAGTATTTGTTCAAACTCTTTAGAGAGTTTAAATGTATAGGTATCACGTGAGCTCTTTTTACCATCTTTTAAAGAAAATATTCTAGATGATTTTTTGTACGTAATCCATTTAGAAAATCCTTCCTTGTTTTTACTTTCCAAATTACCACCAAATGATCTATCTGGAAAAACAAATAAAGAAGCTTGTCGTGAATTTAAATAAACACCTGATTCTCCTTTATTATCAAGCTCGATTGCTTTGATATATCCTTTTGTTTGCTCTTTTTTCATTTGAATAGGATATACGATAAAATGTTGTAGAGATCCTGTATTTTTATCTCCAACAAATACTTTATCAACTTCTGATTTCATAGCTTTTAGAAATGATACCCGCCCTTTGAATTTATTTTTAAGTTGATTAATCATTGAAGGTTTTACAAGAGTATTTTTTTTGTTTTTTATGAGATATGTTGTTCTAAAATCTTCACCAGTCGGTAGTTGATTATCAAGAGGAAGAATTAAGTTCATAACACTTGCTATTTCTTCTGGTTTATCTTTCATCGGTGTTCCCGACAACAGTAATATTTTACAATTCTTAATGAGATGTAAGAATCTCTTAAATTGTTCATATATTTGTATTCTATCTTTATCTTTATCTTTATCTTTATCTTTTATATCGCTGCTTACGACATCTTGTATACGCAAATTATGTACTTCATCTATAACTATAATATTATTAGAGTACATATGAATAATATCAGAATCTTTTAGTCTTGTTAGATGTTTAGCGAAAGTTTCAAATGTAGTTGGTTTATTTTGTCCTATTGTAAAATGATAAAATTTTTCATATAATTTTCTAGATCTAATATTTAATTCTAAATCTGTAAGTCTATTTCCTGCTCCTACATTTCTTTTAATACACCCACTATCTAATTCTTCTACATGACCTTCAGGAACATATTGACCACCAGTACATTTATCGCGAAGTTCTTTCTTAAAATTATTTAACAAGTTTCTTCCAGCTGCGAAAATGT
>Ga0070754_10004079_pt1 | contig 10118 bp, 10 predicted proteins | sample VirMetDEL_Sep_01_FD_75181 | JGI IMG/M metagenome (GOLD analysis project Ga0070754, IMG submission 75181) | Aqueous microbial communities from the Delaware River and Bay under freshwater to marine salinity gradient to study organic matter... | ecosystem: Environmental > Aquatic > Marine >... | reverse complement strand
AGTTTCAGATATTGTTAAAGAACCACTTACATCTAAATCAAAAAGAATACCCGTATCAGCAACTACATTACCTCTAATGTCTGCGTTAGATGCTGTTACATCACCATTTGCCTTTACATTAAAATTAGATGCACTAATAAAAAAGTCATTTCCTGTTGCAGAACCCGAAAGGTAAAAAGTAGAACCCGTAATTGCGTTTTCTGTTATTTCAAATCCACCAATTTTACCCAATGTTGCGGTAATTTTACCCGATAAATCTACATTGGATGCGGTTATATTTCCATTTAATAAGTGGAAGTTAGAACCTGAAATCTCTACTGAATCACCTTTTGCTACAAAATTCTCTACATTTATATTTACAGATGAACCTGAAATAGATAAGTTTTCAGTATCCCACGTAAATGTGTCATTTAAGGACATTGAACCAAAGGAATCTAAATAAAATCCGGTATTATCATTCCCCCAAGTTCCAGTACCCGTATATATTTTACCACTTTCTATACTTACACCACCGATAGAACCAGTAGTTGCGTTGATTCCCCCTTCCAAAAATACCGAACCAGATGCCCATAATCCATATCCACTAAGTGGGCCAAATTGAGCAGAACTTACACCATCCAATTTACCCAATCTTACCTTTTCAATTGAACCAGTATTTGATGTAAAATCTGTATAAGCATCCACACCATCTCTAAGTCCGATATAAGGAGCGTTTGTGTCATCTGCAGTTAAATAAATATGGCCTTGTCTATCTGCATCTGTTGTGTTACCAATTCTTACATAATCATATCCACTATTAGGAAAATCACTACCACCCAATACAGTTACGGTTGCTTTTTGTGTTCCATCAACAGTTTTAACTTCTACAAAAGATTGGATTAGGGTGCTTTTAGTTGAATCATATCGTTGTGCTAAAAGAATATCGTTTACTTGAAAGGGGTGACCGTATCCACTACCAGTATCAAACAATACATCAACATCATTTCCATTGATAGGACCTATTGCTTCAACTTTACCAGAATTTGTGATAATAACCGAACCGTTGGTTGCTCTTAATTGACTTACTAATAATTCATATACTGAAAATGTTCCTCTTACTTTTAGATTTTCAAATTCAGCATCTCCGGCACTATCTATTCTCCAACCATCACCCGCGAATCCTAAATTATATGTAGATGAATTAACATCACCTCCAAATGAACCACTACCAACAAGTTGTAAGTTTTGACTACCACTTATATCTCCTGTAGTAAATAAAGTTTGTAATTCTGCCTGTGAACCAGATGTAATTAGTTTTTTCCAAGTTGCCATTTTTATTTTATATTTTTTGTTCTATGTATAAATATAACATATTCATAAAAACCTTTATTTTTTTAACTAGCATAGTAAAACGAACCACTGGAATAATATATACCACCAATAATAGGAGTGGGTTCTGTTCGTTGGTCTTCTAATATCAATACACCATCTACTATACTTAAACTACCAGATACGATAACTTCCCCATTCTTAAATGTAGTAGTTTGTTTGTATTCATAATCATTGTATTGATTACCAACTATCAATTCTGTATCATTTGATTGTGATGTAAATAAATAATTTGTATCTGCCTTAAATACCAATCTATCATAAATATCCAACGTTTGAACCGATAAATTACCATCACTAACGATATCTCCCTGTATTAAAAGTGAACCTGTTACGAGATGGGTATCACTTTCACTACTACCAATACTCATACTTTGAGAAACTATGAGTGAACCTGATATAGTTACATCTTTGAAAAAACTTATATCATTTTCAAAATTAGATTGTACATCTAATTGTATTTGTTTTTGTGGTATCAGTCTTGCCATTTTACTACTCTATTTCTTTCAATTTTCCTTTCACATCAAAATCTTCCTTAACCACCAAATCAGGTTGTAATGTAATACTTTGATTGAATGAAATTGTAACACTAGTTTCATCAAATGTAACTGAATATCTATCTTTTGGTTGTTGTACTCCGTATAAGAATACATCCAAATAATCGATTGCACTATCTACTTGTAAATCTTCATATACAAATTGTATCCCATCTAATACCAATGTAAATAATTCACCATTTAAGGAAATAGATGTTGGTGTAAATTCAAAAATAAATGTATCTTCTATAATTTCTAAAACGAAATTCTTAAAAGATAATCTATCCCGCTTCTTTACCACATTTCCTACATATATATTTGGTTTCTTTCTAGCCATTTATGCTTTCTAAATCTCCTTTTATTTTTACTACATCACTTTCTTCAATAACATAAGGGTCTCCAAAATTTGGGTCACCTACATTTTCAATTGTGGTTGGAAAATTTGCCTTAATTAAATCAATATAAAAATCATTTCCAACTTGTCTAAATCTGTAATCTTCCGTTCTTATGAATAAACCATTGATAAACACATCAAATCTAGATGCTGGTTTTCTTAATTTTACCAACCTACTATCCAATGTTTTTAACCGAACTCCTTCTACCTTCCAAATCCAATATAGGGAATGCGCTAAGTTATGAGGTGATAACGTATATTCGTTTGGGGCGTTAACCTCCTTCATTATATTTTTTAATGTGAATATATTCATAATTGAACAAATTTTCCGGTTACCATAACCTCATCATCACTTTCTATATTAAAACCTAAATCCGTAAATTCAAATTGGATTTCTTTGTTTACTCCACTATATGAATAAGTATATTCATCAGGTTGTTTGAACTCACCGTTTATATAAACTCTAAACCAATTTTGGGTATCAAACGAACCCACCAATTCTGGTGGTAGAATTGGTAATCTAACGTTGGTCAATTTTACAGTTGTCCCATCCACAAATTCGGTTTGTTGTGAACCCCTAATTGCAACAAAATCAATTACCCGTTGGTATTCATTGTATATGTTTGGGTTGGTGAATAAATCCCCACTTATATCGGTTTCTACTCCAAATACCACCCGTTTGGGTGAAAATGATTTTTTTACAGTTGGGGTTTCATCATATCTTTCGGGTAATAAATACGCATTTACTGTCATTGTAAATGTAGTTCGGATTACTCTTTCTGAACCCGCTCCCACTTCTTGTTGATTTGAAAAAGAATCAATACGAGTTCTAAATTTGTAATTATTTTCCTTACCCCAATACCTATCTGTTGCATACTGAAATGCTTCCACAATTTTATTCATATGTTCCGTAAACGAAGTCCATATCATTACTTCATAAGTTATGGTCACATAATCTGGTACACTCACATTGTATTGTTCAAAGGGTCTGGTGGAATTATTCATTAGGGTAAATCGTTCATATCTATGTTTTTTACTATATTTACGATAAGTACTCATTGTATTCAAATCTTTGAATTGTGGTAAGTTTGAATCTCTATCAATAGAGTTTCTCTTAAACATTACCAACGGAATTTGAATTTTACCCCTTTGGTCTCTTAAATATCCATCTTTTCTGGCACCAGCCCAACGTTCTGCGTTTCCATATAAGAGTGGAACTTTAACCGAATTTCCATTTTCTTCTAAATCTGGTATAATCGTATCCACCATATATTCAGCAATAGTGGTATCAATATCAATGAGTTTTATCCCCCTTTGATATTCTTTACTTACCGAAAATTGAGTTTCTCTATTTTTTGAGTGTTCTTTCATTATACAATTCGTTCCTCTGTTTGTATTGAACTTCTTCGTGTCATAAATGTAGAACAAATGATTGAAAATTTCTCATCTACCCTACCCCCTATCAATTGGTCTTCTCTTACTGAATCAATTTCAAAGTAAGCATCGTTGTGATAAATTAAATCACCAATTTCAGGATAATATCCCTTTTCTTCTAATACAAAGCGGTTGAACCTAAATTCTACTGTTTGACCGCCATCGGGCCCAAATTCTTCATAATTGAATTCAGTATCATTTCTTTCTATTACCGCATTTGTTTGTAATCCAGCATAGTAGGTTTTAGATAAAGATTCACCATACAAATTGGTTTTACTATTTTGAATTACCAATTTGTATAGAACAACGGAAGTTTCAATAACTTGTTCTACTAACTCTCGTGATATACTTTTAAAGAAGGCTATATCTCTATCTAAACCAAATCTTGCCATATCTTATTTATCCTTAATTGTGAATTCTTCTCTATTACCAGTTACTGTATTTCTTACATCCACTAACCACCTAGCATGCAATCTTTGTATATTGTAACCGCCCGCCGTAATTGTTTGTGTTCTTACTTCAACTAACTGTCCCTTATCATTTTTACAACTCAATACAAATTCACCCCCGTTATATGGTTGAGATAATTCATAATTTTGTAATGTTGGATTTAATTTTAACAAACGATGAAATAAAATTTCTACCCTAAGTTCGTGTCCTTCCTTAAATTCTTTTTGTAATTTCTGTATCAATGAATCTACCTGCCCATCAATGGCATATTCTGTAATAATTTTCATTTTATATCCAGCCCTTCTACTGGGTTTGAACCACTTATCTACAAATGAATAGTGTTTTTTATAGAGGTAGTCCCTAAAAGGAATTCCTTTACCCCCCACACTTACATATGAATACTTTACAGTACCAGAAGTAAATTTATTAAATTGAGGAATAACTCCATCTTTTTCCATTATTTTCTGAATCGCCCTCCACTCTTTTAGTATCTGTCTTTCATTTTTTTTAAGAGTAGTTTTAATATCCTTCAAATGTTTAGCTATAAAAGGTTTCATTGAACGTTTAATATCGGATATAGACTTTTTAATATCTTTACGATTCAATGAAAGTAGTATTTTTTGTTTTGCGGATTCTTTTTCTCTTTGTTTCCGTTCTTTCTCCTTTCTTCTTTCGATTTTTTGTGATTTATCTCTCCAATTCACCCACAAACCCTTTAAATTACTTAAAACCTCATATGCAATCATTTGGGGTAAATTTTCGTAGGCATATTCTCGCATTTCACTTGCCAAAGCAGACCTAATTTCTTTACGATATATGGCATCTTTAATATCCCTTTTTTCAGCATCAGGTAATTTATTAAACATCTTTACAAATTCATATGCTTCTAAATTTGCCGGAGTTTGTTTGATTTCTCCCGTTACCTTATCCATGCCCAAATACGATGGAAACCTGTATTGTGGGGATAGTTTTTTGGCCGCCTTAACTATTTTCTTAAATTCATTACTTATCATAATCTTATCCTATATAAATCAAATTTGGAACTTTTCTTAACATTTCTTGTGTTTGTTCTGCTTCACTTGCCTTTTGTTCAAATTGGTTTTTTCTACTTAAATCATCCAAGTTTTCTCTTAATTGTTCTATGAGGGCATCTTTTTCAGTTTGAGCTTCTGCCCTTAACGCTCCCCCATCTAATGAGATTTCAGAACCTGGTATTGGTATTGAACTATATTTTTCTCTAACTGCCCCCAATAATTCTTTTGCCAATGCGAGGGTATATTTCCGTATCCACTGTCTACCTACATCGTTTATGTTCCCATAAGGTATAAAATCGTATCGGATATTTGAATAATCTGAAATTTCATTTATAGTATCACTAACTGATGTAGTATTATTTATCATATCATTCCGAACCATATACTCAAACCAAAGTTTTTGATTTTCAGTTGGTATCGGAAATATCTCTAACTTATTATTTACGATATTAAACGTATGTGAAGATTTTCGTATGGTATCATTAAATTCAATTGCTTGAATCCGAAGCAAATCTTCAAAAATTGGCATTAACACAAATTGGGCTGCAGGTGAAAAGGAACCGAACCCAAATTCATCAATTAAGTTTAGAGTTCCTTGTCCACTTACTGAATATGGGTCAAAGAATCTGTTGATTGCTGGAGTTGGTTCATAAAATACACGGGTTACATCAATACGATTACCACTTTCACTAACCGCTGCCCATTGGGTTAAATCATAACTTTGTTGATTGGCAACTAATTCTACATATCCCTTTTTAATATCGGTTGTTCCACCCACTCCTGCCAATGTTCCGTATCCATCGGATATTTGAACAATGGTATGTAGATTTGAACCCTGTATATTTTTTTGAGATAAATTATCTGTATTAGATTGTCCCCTTAAATTTTCTAAATTATTTCTGATATTCCATTGGTTTACTTGCGAAGAATATTCAGATGTTGCTTCTTCAAAACAAGCATAAAAGTTTTCTGCTATCAATTCCACATTTTGTATTGGATATCCCAAACGAACTGCACACCAACGTGCAATTTTAGGAGCATCGGTTTGGAAAGTTGAATCTGAATCGTATGTTCCAAAGGGAGTATCACCTGGTGAAAAAGAACTGGAACCTGGCCATAGTTGTTCGTTACTCATAAGTTTTTGTATTTAATATAGTTTTACTATCTATAAATATAATAAAACATAAAATACAAATAAAAAAAGGGAAAGTGGTTTCCCAACTTTCCCTTAATCTTAAATGGTATTAGATTTACCGAAAGGCTTAAATAGTATTCAAGTCTTTGACATAAATCTTTCCGTAAAATTCCGGTCTTACCATTTTCTTTGCGTATCTCGTCATCACTCCACGTCTTGGGGTGAAATTTTGAGGATCGTACACCAACGGTGTCATAATAAGTGGTACATATGGAGCATATACCGCACCTGTTTCCAAGAAGTTGTTACCTCTATAACCCATTAGGATTTCGTTAGTTGTCATATATGGGTTTTTGTAAACAGTGTATCGGTTTGCGATTGAACCAACTTGTGTTACACCAGCTGCAAATTGTAATGCATCTTTTTCAGCAGTTACAGTAAATGCAGGAATAGATTCCAAAATAGTACATACATCAGGAGATGCTACTACAAAGTTTGCTCCACCTCTCAACGTCAATTGATGGATTTTGTTAGAAACTTTGTTTAGTTTCGTTCCCAATGTTTGGAACCATGTGTTTTTCTGATATGCTACAGTGGAATTTCCACCTGCCCACGTACCAGTATTTGGATTGTACTCTTCTCCAATTGTTGCTGACCAGTATTCAGTTGTCAATGCATTAGATTTCAACAAGTCCAAGATTTCCAAATCAATTTCCAAAGAAATGTAATCGGATAACATAGATGTCAATTCTGCTTCTGCATCAATTGAATGGTAAGCGTTCAAATCTTGTGCCAATTCAGGAGTCCATACTGCTTTTAGTTTTCTGGTTTTGGCTACGATTGGTTCTGATTTCAGTTCCAAATCAATTTCTGGAATCTGTAAATCTGTACCAGCATCTAAACCAGAAGTTCCGGTTCCTCTAACTGGGTCTCTATCTTCAAAATCACCTCTATCATAATCTTGTGGTACTACACTATATTTCACGTGTGGATCACCACTCAAAGGTGCGGATGAAGCAGATACGAAAAGAACAAAGTTTGTTCCATCAAATGCGTTGAATGCAGGAACGTTTCCTACGATTCCACTTCCACTCACTACAAAAGAAGGAGCGGCATCTGTATCAGCAGTTGCACTAATGTTTGCTCTTGCGGTTGTGATTTTGAAGATTTCACCAGCAGCAACGGATGCTGAAAGTGCAGAATCAAAACCTACTTCACCCCAAGTTGCAGCAGAACCAGTTCCAGAGTTTCCAGAAATAGTAATGTTTACTGCTTCGTTTTCGTTTACTGAATAACCATAACGTCCATCTCCGTAAAGACCGTTTACAGCCGCGTCAGTTGAACCTAAATCTGCTCCTGTTCCACCGAAAAGTGATTCAGAAGTTGTTCTTCCACCAGTTGCTGTACCATATTTGAAGTCTAAGTAAAAGATTAGACCAGATGGTAAGTTCATTGGTTGAACGGATACAAATTCTTTGGATGCGATTTCACCAAAGATTCTACGCACCAATGGTAGTGCTACACCACTCCACTCTTCCGAGTTAGCAGATGTTCCTGTTGAGGTTGCTTCATCAAGCAATTGTTTTGCCTGATTTTCCAAAAGAACAGCCATTGAACCTTGTTCTCTTTCACGCAAACCTTCTAAAAGACCTGTTCTATTCCACTTTGAACGTAATCCTCGTGTTTCTTCGAGCATCACAGATTGTGGATTTTTGGCCTCCATAAGTTTATTTAAATCAAAATTTGCCATAATTATTTTTTCCTTTTATGTTTAGTTTAATTATCCTTTAACGATACCAGCTAATTTTTTGAATCTATCAGCCAATACGTCAGAACTTTCTGTTATAACTTTTTTGGTTGGTGCGGTTGACCGGGTTGCAGAAGAAATTCCTTCGGTAATTCCTCTGAATCGTTTGGTTGTTCCACCCATTTTCATTGATTCTGCCAATGTGGCGTAAACCAATTTTACTTCTCTTACAGAAGATGTTCTATCCAAATTCTCTACTACTTTTGTTTTTTGTTCGTTGTTTAAAGCATAGCTTCTGAACAATTTATTTGTGTAAAGTAATTTAGCGTTTAATAGATTGACTTCGTTGATGGTGTTTCTCAATGAACGAATTACAGAACGAGCTTCTTCCAATTCATCTTCTAAAGCTTCGATTTCTTCACTTTCATCCACTTCATCTTCGTAATCACCTTCTTCTAATTCATCGTCATAATCCATTTCACGAAGAATTTCATCTAAGTCAAAATCTTCTTCTTCTTCCAATTCATCTTCATAATCCATTTCACGAAGAATCTCGTCCAAATCAAATTCATCTTCATCTTCCAATTCATCCTCATCTTCTATTTCTCTAAGGATTTCGTCCAAATCAAATTCATCTTCTTCTTCTAACTCATCTTCCATTTCCATTTCACGAAGGATTTCATCTAAATCCAAATCAGCATCATCAGCATTGGTTGGGTCATCAAACCCTACACCTGCATTTTCGTATGCTTCTTCGTATTCTCCTTCTTCCATTTCATCTTCGAGTTCTCTAATAATAGATTCCAATTCCAAATCATCTTCATCTTCGTATTCTTCATCCAAATCGAATTCATCTTCTTCTTCCTCTAATTCGAACTCATCTTCTTCAGCAACTACTTCTGCATGATCATCTTCTTCACCTACTGCATCTGTTTCTTCATCTGTTTCAGGATCCAATTCAGTATGAGCGTGTGATGCATCTGCGGAAGGTTCACCACCATCAGCGATATCAGAAGAATCTAATTCATCCAATTCAAATTCATCTTCATCACCTTCCATTTCAGATTGAAGTTTTTTGGAAAGTAAAGATTGTAGTCTTGGAGTAAATGCTTCTTCTAACGCGATTTTGGCGTTTGCGATTGCAGTTTCTCTAACTGCTTTGGCATCGGCAATTGCCTGTTTATACATTTTAGACATTATAGTTTACCTTTATTTTTTAGTTTGTCTGTCTGAAGTTATTAGATAAGGAACTTCAATCTTTGATTATTAGATTGGTTGTTCGGTCACTTCACATAAAAGGGTGAGTATTCATTTAACCAATGAACCTACATATAATAGGTTATTATATATAAGTATAAGGTTTTTTAAAAAACAATAAAAAAAATTATTTTTTATATGGAAATTTTTTGTTTAGGTATTCTTTTCTTTTTTGACAACCACAATCACTTATTCCAACTTTCTCTGTGGTTTTCTCAACTAAGGTTTTGATACCAGAAGTTTGGGTGATTTTTTCAATTGTATCACCCAATCCCTCTTGATTTTTGATAATATCTTTTAGTTTAATCACGGTCTTTCTCCACCAAATTCATCAACTAAATCATCCACCATCATTTCAATTTCAGTTCCCCTTTCATCTGAAAATTTGGTTCTTACTCTCATTTTACTTGATAGTTGACTTAACGCTGAATATAAGTTTGATCTCATACCACCGTAATTTGCTTCAGAATAAAAGTAGATTGCCAATAATATAGAAAATTCTTCTTCATCTCTGTAATTGGATTTCAAAAACTTCACCATTTCCTTTAATGTTGGGTCTTGTGATTTGGCTTCGTTTACAGGTAGAGGTGATTTTTGATAATTTCTACCTTTTTTAAATTGGTATCCATTTCTTTTATCTATAGAACCTATGAATGAATCTTTATGATAAAATTCAACATAATTCATACCTTTTGATTTTGCAACTTTGGTTGCTTGAGAAACTACATCTGAAAATTTATCACCTCTGATAATTTCTTCATGT
>Ga0070754_10004078_pt1 | contig 10121 bp, 4 predicted proteins | sample VirMetDEL_Sep_01_FD_75181 | JGI IMG/M metagenome (GOLD analysis project Ga0070754, IMG submission 75181) | Aqueous microbial communities from the Delaware River and Bay under freshwater to marine salinity gradient to study organic matter... | ecosystem: Environmental > Aquatic > Marine > Coastal... | reverse complement strand
TACATCAGAATATGGCATACCAGATATATCCTCAAAGCCTTTTGAAATCTTTTCTCTTCTTCTTTCTACATCTTCAGCCACTTGAGCTGCTCTCTGAGTTTTACCTTCTTCTATGATGCTTGAAAGATTCATATCAACATTCATCAAATTAAAAAGCTTAGATGGGTTCTGCTCATCCATCTCTGATGCTTCATTGTATGCTAGAGCAGTTTCAAGATTTACAATTTGTTCAATATCACTTTGTGATAAATCTGTTTTGCTTTGAAGCTCATCAATGGCTTCTATGATACTTTGGTTTTTGTCTTGTATGTTTTCAGAAACAATATTGTCTTGAATTATTTTTATTCTATCGTTAGCTTCAGGAGATATCTTTCTTCCAACACGCCTACCACCTACGGTAGCTTCATACTTTCCTTTAAATATCTTATTTATCTTGGCTTCTAATTGGTTTGAGCGCGTAGCTAACTCTTCAGGAGAAAGCTCATTAATTTGTTCCTGAGTCATTTCAGGTACTACAATCTCATCGTCTGTTTTACTAAATTCCTCTGGAAGTAGGCCAATCTTTTGGTCTGCAAAACGCATTAGCTCATAGGCCTCTTCTACTTTTTTAGCTGCCTCATCAAACTTTCCTTCTTTTCTGAGTGCACGAGCCTCATCTCTAAGTTTAAATGCTTCATCATTTACACCAGAGAAATTAACCCAAGAGTTTTGACCCCTTGTTTCTGTAGTCATTGCACGTCTAGCTTTTGGAGAGTACATTCTTGAGTGTACATTCCAAGCATTCTCTTCACCTATAGGACCAAAACCATTACCCATTTTAGCGTGACCAAAAAAGTCGTGTACAAATCTAAATATATCATTAGCAAGAAGTAGCACGCCATTCTTGTCTTTGAACTCAGTTGGAGCGAGTAACGGATTAGACGCTCTATCTGCATCTGTTACACCCCCCTCTGCAAATCCTGATTCGGTAGAGAATATTTTGAGGTTTTTGTTGTTGCGTAAATCCTCAATCATTTCTTGTGAGCTTTGATATGGCTCAGCATTGTTAACCTCAAGTGTGTATCCAGCTTCAATGATTGCATTATACTGCTCGATAGTTTCATCTATCATAGCTTGATAAGCTTCTTTTACCTCTGGATTTTCTGGGTCAGATTCTAACGCTTCAAAGGCCTGTGCAATTCTTCTTGCTCTGGGCTCATCAAGTTTTGTTATTCTCTCTGCTTCTTGGAAATCAATTCCTGTTCTTTCGCTAATTCTATTAGCAATTGTTGTCGCCTCTTCGAGGGGCTCATTAAATAGTCGGCTTCCTGCGGGCGTTTCGATTGTTGGTTTTGCATCATCTTTTATTTTAGTTTCTACTTCTTCAGTAGGTGTTATGATTGGGTCTCCTTCTCCATAGTCATAGGTTGGATTATTAATTTCAGCCTGAGCTTCAGCTTTTGTCGTTACAGGTACAGTCCTTCCTGTTTTGTTATTTTCAACATACCACCTGCCAGTCTTTCCATCATCTTCTATTTCTAAGTCTGCCTTACCGCCTCTGTTATCTATAATATCAAAATCTTTTACCCATTCACTTTTTGTCTCAGGTAATTTATATAGCTGTGGTGTTACTTCTTCTTCGACCTCTTCTTCAGGAGTGACCCGTACTTCTTCTTCCACTTCTTGTACACCTTCGGCTGGTTCAACATCAGGTATATCTCTTGCTTCTCGCTCTTGAATGGCATCGTCAATTTTTTTTCTGGTTAATTCTTTTTGTCTTGCAGCTATCTGCTCTTGCGTTGGTTCTGAAACGCCCTCATCAGTTAATGATTGAGTAGCCTCATCTACACCAACCTCAATGTCTTGATATAGTTTTTTTGTTTCGTAGTATAATTTTCTAGCTTCATCAAAGGTTTCATCTGATGTTATTTCCCAGCTAGTCTCTTGGTCCTTAGTGGCTTCTAGATTTTTGGTGGCTTGCTCAGTAAATATAAGTTTTGACTCTGGACTTAATTGGTCAAACTCAATAGTCGCTTGCACTCTACCTCTTATGTTAGATATCCTTTCATCTATCTCACTATGAAACACAGGGTCTGTACTTTGTTTGTCAAGCTCAAGCTCAGATAGTTCTGTTAAATCAGATAACAAAGAGCTAGCTGCTTGAGGACTTGTTTTGCGTGGCATCTTTCCTATAGAAACTCTATAGTTATCCATGTCTTTTAAAATCTTATCTACTTGTGTTTGAGTGTAAACTCCTTTTGCAACTTGAGAATTTAAAAGTCTTTCAGTCTTTTCCTGATTGCCATTAAGATATGCCAAAGCTTCTAGCTTAGATACAGAACCGTCCTTGAAAAGATTATATGTATCAGATGTAACGTCAATACCAGCTGGCAAAAGACCTCCAGCTAAAAACGAAAGTATGCTTGTGTTTATGAACTCATCAAAGGTGATGGTATCTTCAAGTATTCTCTGTCTTGCTTCTCTGTTTACATTTGGATTGACAACAAACCTTTCTCCAGCCTGCTGAACATTTTCTTGTAACAATTCCTTGAATCCTTGAGCGCCATATTCCTTGTAATTTCTGGCTAAATTTAAGAAGACATCAACAAAGCCTTTGTTTCCTGTACGACTATACTCTTTTACAGCGTCTTTAATGGCTTTTTTAGACGGTTCACCTAACAATCTATCAGTTATATTTGTTCGTTGCGCTATGGGTGCTGTGAGTGCGTATAACAACCCCATTTGTTTAGCACCTAATGATGCTAGTTCAGTTGATTCTTTGTCTGATAGGCCAGCTTTCTTAGCCTCAATGTATACATCTCTAAGCCCTCTTGAATAACCAAGTGTTGATTGAGCTATGATTGCTTCAGACAACCCTCTCTTCACTGGTATTCTTTTTAATGCGTTTACGGTAGCTCTTCCTGGAGATGTTGTCTTTGCAAATGCGCCACCAACTTTACCAGCTCCACGAAGTGATGCTTGATACAATATCTGTACACCTATATCACCCATTACGTTAGCCAGATTAGCTGCAGTCCCTGTGCCACTAAAACTCCAAGTGGTCCTATCGGTTTGGTTTGCTTTGGATGTTATTGATGCATACTCTTTTGGAGTAAGCAAGTTTGTGACATTTAGGTTTTTAGCAACATCGTACACTTGCCCTCTATCTCCAACCATATACTCTATTCCGTCCTGAAAAACTTCTTTTCCAGATGCGAAACCATAAGTTAAATCGTATGGCTCAAAAGAAAACTCTTGTCTTTCTGATTCAATCAATGATTTTGAAACATTGTTAAAGTATTCACTTCCAGTTAAGTCTCCAACTAAATCATAAAACCCTATACTTAAAGACGAAAGTGCATCATCAAAACCTTCGTAAGCTTTCTTTATTCCTGTCTTTATTCTGTATGCAGAACCAATGCCATCTTCTCTGTATTGGTCGTAAAGCTCTTTGTTCTTCTCTTCTTGCTCTTGTATTTTTTGACTATATATAGGTAAGTTTGTTTCGACGTAAGACATTAACTCCTTAACATCAGCTCCTATCTTTGGAACTTCATCTTCAGAAAGAGAATAATCTGCATATCCTCTGTTATTCTTTTGCTTTTCAGTATACACATCTCTAAGCTCATTGCTGTGTTTCTGAGATAGATAAGCTCTAATGGCATCAAACCTATCCATATCATATGTAAGGTCTGGATTTACTGATTCACCAAAAGTTCTTTCGTAAAGACCACGGTCCATCTTATCCTGCATCTCATTGAGTAATCCTTCATCAATAAGAAAATCTGTAAACTCTTGTATATCTATACCTGTTTTAGATAATAGTTCTTTTCCGTAGAACTGCTCAACAAAACCTTTATCATCATAAAAACCTTCTGCTCTTCTAGCTTCTTTTTCAGCTTCACGAATTGTCTTTTCTCTTTCTTCAATAGCTATTTTCTCTGGAGACTTATAAGATGTTTCGGCAACTAGCTCATCAATCTGCTGTGAAACAGGCTTCTGTGGTAGTGGAGATACAGGTATTTTTTGCTCAGGTATTTCAGCAATAGGCATCTGTCCAGTCACATCAACAACTGCTTCATCCCTTGGTATGGATTCAGCAAATTGCTTTTGTTTTTCTTGCTTGATTAAATCAACAACATCACCTTTTGCTTGAACAAGCTCTCTCTTGAAGTCGGCAGACTCTTGTGCACTTTCAGAAAACGCAGACTTAAAATCAACAGGGCTAACCTTATCTGCAGTTATAATTCCTGAGTTTAACGATAAGTTATATAGCTGTTGCTGTTGAGATTCATCTGCACCTCTAAACTTCTCAAGGGTTATGTCACTTGTGAGTAACCCATTGTCTATCATTAGGTTATATAGCTGTTGAAGTTTATCCATGAGCTATTTATTTAATCAAATATAGAATTACCAGGTGCTACTTTTGTTGTAGGTTTTTTTCTTTCCTCTTCTTGAGCTCCATATAGTTTCTCTATGAAGGTGCTTATCACGTTTGTAATGTCTGCGTTTTGTTGTTTTACGTTGAAAGTTTCTTTTATGTCACCAAATGAAAGGCTAAGGACTTGATTAGCCGTTCCGCTTTTTTCAATCTTTACATCTACACCTGGGAATATTGTTTTAAATGTAGTGTCCAGTCTTGATTCAAGAGCATTGGCTCTATCTCCTCTTCCAGTTAATCCCAATCGTCCAATGGGATTTTCTTCAAGTACAGGATTAATAATCGTAGCAACCTCTCCACGAGTTACTTTCTTAGGTGGAGTTTCTATTCCAAATTCTCCTATTGATTTTTGAGCAAACCCTCTGGTTACATCTAAGCCTGCATTTTTAATTGCTTCATTAACATTTGTTATGTCAGCTAATTGAGCTGCAGCACCCTTAATCCATTCTTGCTGAGGAATTAAATTTCCTTCATTATCTCTAAATGGTATTCTTACTATGTTACCATCTGAATCCGTCACAACAACATCTGTTTCAGTTCTTTCTACAGAAGTTACATCTGGCTTGATTGCTTGCACAACTTGAAGCGCAGAAGCGACTTCACCTTTATCTCCATAGTAAAGCTCACCGATTGCCTTTATGTTTGTAATATCTTTTTGACGACCTACTCCTCTTGTTCTTGACTCTGCTGTTTCTGTAACGCTTCTATCTACTCTAACGTCAAATGCGTTTCCAACAGTTTCTTCAGCTAGCTTTTTTTGTTTCTCTGTAAGCTGTGGCTGAATGATTGAGTTGCCATCATACCCAAGTAGAATATAGTCTTCTCTGTTCGCATCCTCTGGTATCTCTGATATGTCGGACACTAGGGTATATTCTTTGCTTGAGCTGTCATAAAGAATACTAGCCATTGCTCTATCGTCAGAAGCTATAGACTTTATGGTGTTAGCTCTAAATTTTTGAAAGTTGTCCCTAACTGTAGGGTCTGATATTTTTCTTCCAGTGGTAGTGCCAATAAATTCATACTTAGCAATCTCTGGCGTAAACTCATCCAGCCTTGATTGAATATCTACTCTTTTGAGTCTTGAGTTTTGTTTGTTGTTTATTGTAAGAACATCACGCAAGCTACCAGCTACTGGAACACCATTCTCCCCTGCTTTAGCGTGGTATACTCTTAGATTTACAGGGTCTGTATAAAACATACTGTTTTGAATATCTAAAAGACTACCATGATTTTGTGCCATGTAAAGGGTTATTGCCGAATCTTCTGGGGGTTTCCCATCAATAGACTCTTGTCCTTTTCGAATAGACTCATACTCTGCATTCCACGTCTCAAGATTCTTTTTTATCTCTGCAGTTCCGTCTTGCAGATTTTGATATGCCTTCTTGTAATCGTTGTAAGATAGGTTACCAGACTTAAGTTGTTTGTTGAGTTCAAAGATTGCCGTCTTAGAGTTGTCAGCAAAATCATAGAATATATTATTTGCAGTTTGACTTCTACCAGCCTGATAGTCACCGAGTTTATTTACAGTCTCTCTGGTAGCATCCTCAAGTTCTTTTCTTTTTGTCTGCTTCTCTTTCCTGTTAGCCTCTAATGTTGCATTCAAATCTTTTGCTGCAGAAGCCCAATCAACGTAGCCCTTATCAATGGCTTTATAACCTATGTAACTTGTAGACATATATTTTTATTTATGCGTTTTCATCATCACCAAACATTCCACCAAATAATGGTTTGTCTGGGTCAAATTTAGTTAAGCCACCTATAAAATCTATACCCAAATCCACTGCAGAAGACTGAAGTGAAGAAGCAGCTTTTCTTGCTTCAGCAGAAGCAACTTGTGCCCCTTCAGCTTGCATGAGCTGTATCTCTGCAGTTGCTCTTTCAGCTGCAGCTTCTTGTTGTTCAGCAAACTTCTCTATATTAAATAAAGCTTCCTCTTGAGCTGCTTGTAATCCTTGAAACGCTTCAACACCAGCTGTTTGTATCTTTGGTATTTGTGCAACACCACGAGGGCCAGCCTCTCTAGCCGCCTCAGTTGCCTGTCTTGTTTGTTGTTCTATTTGTCTTGACAGCATTTCGTATTGCTTTGTGGGCAATGCTATGTCAACAATACCAGATTTTTCGATTGATTTTAATGCGCTTTGAGTAGCTATATCAGCCTCTCTTTGTGCTTTTGCAGCTATGCTTTTTTGCCTTGCAGCGCTTTGAAGGTTTAAAGCAGTACCTACAAAAGAAGTAATAAGTGATATTGCCATGTTTATACTATTTTTGCAAAGATAATAAAATTAAGGGAAGCTCCTGAAAATACTTGAGCCAACCGAAAATAATTCAACAGGAGATGTAGAGTTATTTTTCAACTCAAACTCCATGTAATAACCTCTAACACCATAGGATTCAGCCGTGCTGTTCTTAGCGTAGAGTATAAAGTCACCATCAGAAGGAACACTTCCATCATAATCAGGTGATGGTTCAGTGTCTATTGTGATTGTGAAGGCTGCTTTTGATGTTATCAATCCCAGCTTTTTTAAACTTCCATTGTCGTTTTTATACAGTGTGTCGTTGATACTAATCATCCCTGGTATTTCCATTGTGGTTGGGAAAGTTAATACAACAGCTCTTGTGTTAGATGACTCAACAGATGTTACTGTTCCTATACCACCTACGTTTCTAAGATTAGCGTCAACAGTTTCTGTGTTGGCTCGTATAAATGCGTGGTATCTACCTTCTTTGTTATCAAAGAATCCAGAGTTTACGTTACCTGTAGATAGGTTTGTAGATATACTTGCACTCCAAGACGAATCCCCTTCAAGCTCGATAGTTTTGAAAAGCTTAACTGTAGTTGGTTCTAAGTTGAATGAGCTTTTTATAGAACTTGAATATTGTTTTCCATAGAAATTGTTTCTAAGTTCATTCGTATTATGCCTGTACAGACTACCATTTTTGAATGTATAAAAATAATTATTCATACCTATCATGCAATCTGGTATAAATGAATAGAATGAAGGCCATCCTTTTGCTCCTGAACTATATGTTAATGTTTGACTTGCCATATTTATTATTCTGTACCGTTGTGTGAAAATGATGCCGTGCCTCTACCAGTTGTGTTTGGAGGGGTAAGTGAAATAGAACCACTCAGTGTCAATACATGTGTTCCCACAGGGACTGTAACAGAGCCACTACTTTCAGTACCTGTTCGTGACGATGTTGTAACTGTAGCTGTACCTAAAGACCCTATTGATATTGTAGATGTAATTTGGTTATTGTCAAATCGGCTATTACTAGCTATCGCTTTAAATACTACAGGTGCTCCACCAACTATTATGTTAAGCTGCGTACTGTTGCTTGGTAAATCTTCACTTAATCCTAGTGTTTTTAGAACTCCTCTTGAACTTTCAAAAGATACATTTCCAATTAAAATTTCATCAACACATCTTACTGCTTCTATAACAACCCCACTTCCATTTATTTTTACTGCACACCACTCAGCGCTAGTAGAATTAGCTAATCTTAATGGAACATATTTGTTGTTTCCATTGTACTCAGTGCCACCTGTAAGAGCAGAAGTTGTATAAAATACATCACCAACTCTAGGTACATTTATTGGGAATTCAGCTCTATATATTGTTAATGTAATATCTTTATTTCCACAAGCCTGACTTACACTATTATACTGAGTAGTATTTCCAACAAACGTATCATAGAAAACAGGCCCTGGCCCACAACCATCACATTTAGTTCTTGGTTGTAATGTTTTTACTGACAAAACAGTATCGAGCTCTCTATAAAAACCTCCATCATCACTTCCTTCATTATAGAATCCATCCGCTGATTTAGTAAGAAGAGCAGCGTCATCGTAAATCATTGTGGCTGACAAAAAGCTTGGAGAGTCTATATAATAAGTCGCTCCACTAGCAGTACAACATGCAGTTGATGCGGACGATGCATCATAGTTAAGAGTTACCTGCTGAGAATATCTTAAATCCCAAACAAGATATAAATAGTCATGATTACTTGGATTGGTGTAATTAAATGAAACCTGATTTAAACCACTCACTGGGCTTTCTATAGGGGTTGCTGTATTTAGCAATGGAAGCAATGTGTTTATATCGCTTGATGTATATTCAGTATTAGATACCAAATACTTAAAAGAATGTTTTTGTGGGTTGAAAATAAAACTGTCATTTACTATTCCAAATGTTACGTCAGCACCCTCCGCTGGTATAGAACCCTCAGATTCTACACCTGATTCTTTTTTAAAAAATGGGTTACCATCAGAACTCATAATAATTTCTCTGGTAAATTCAGGGCTAACAAAATCATCATTAGACCAACTCTGACGTATAGTGGCTGCTAGACCTTCAGTCAATGTAGGATTTGCGCTACTGTAAAAAGGAGCGTTCAAAACAATATACACTATGTTCAAGCTTTCAGCTGTCACACAATTAAACGTTACGGTGTAATTAGCACATCCCATATTTATCCTATTACTGGCCAGTTACCTGGATTTTCAAAGTTTAAATCTAAAAGTTCTTTTGTTATTACATGAAGGTAGTAATATTCCCAACTACTAAATCTAGTTAATCCATCTGGATTTAATGTTACGTTACTTCTATATGGCTCTTCTATTTCTGGTGGTAATGTATTTACTGAATCTTCCTGAAGAACATTTGAATTTATTGATATTGAAGGATTAGGTCCAGCTCCTTGACCTCCAACTATATATTCTGAAAGACCGTTTTCACCAACATAAGGAGGAGTCCCGTTTATAATTAATTTTAAATAATCTTTTGTAGCCTTACTGCCTTCTCTAATATAAAAAGAACTATCATTGTCGCTGTTCACCTTAAATAGAATCATGTTAAAGAAATTAGGATTAGTAGAATTTAAAGAATCTATTCTACTTTTTAAGTATCTAACATCTTCTTGATGACGAATTGTTGGTGTTGTTTTGTATTTTTGGTCAAGTGAACTTAAATAGTTAGGTGAGAATTCATCTGAAAATATCAACATAATCACTTTCTCTGGTCTGTCCTGGGCATCAGCACCATTTTCTTGACCATAAAATAATGTTTGATTTTCTAAATTACCCTCTAAGTTTCTAATAACAAAAGAACCTTCAGTATTTCCCTCATCCATATTTATAAATGGCCCATTGCCAGCAAACCCAGTTTTATTTGAATTTGTCCATCCAAGTTTATTCTTTTCAAAATCACTTAAGTTTCTTATATCGCTGTGAGTTCTTGATGCAAAGCTATTTATTTTTATATCTGTAGCTGTAATCCAAGGTCTTTCATTAAGCCATCCGTCGTTTTTTGTTTTGTTATTATCAACATAATAATCTATGCTTCTTTGTTGTGAATCATAAGATACAGATGATTGGTCAGTCACTAAAGGTCTGCTATATGCAAACACTCTCTTAAAATATAACTCTTCATCATTATTGTAAAATGGCAAGAATGCATCTTTCATTTCATTTATAGCCATGTTTTCCAAAACACGTGAGGCTGAGCTCATTGAACCAGTAGAATCGAAATAAAAATATAAGTAAGTTTCATCTGTTATTTCTATAGCTCTTGTTGATACTGTATTAGTTGCTGAACAAGTTCCTCCAGAGCTTATGCTAAAAGTGAACTCATCAGTTAAATTTGTACTTCCATCTTGAGTATACTTCACAATAGCTTCTTCTTTGTTTGCTGCAACAAAT
>Ga0070754_10004075_pt1 | contig 10125 bp, 4 predicted proteins | sample VirMetDEL_Sep_01_FD_75181 | JGI IMG/M metagenome (GOLD analysis project Ga0070754, IMG submission 75181) | Aqueous microbial communities from the Delaware River and Bay under freshwater to marine salinity gradient to study organic matter... | ecosystem: Environmental > Aquatic > Marine > Coastal... | reverse complement strand
TCATCGTTGATTCCGAAGGTGCCTTGGACGTATTCGAGGGTGACAACCCAATTTGAGTTGGAAGCAGATAGTTTCTCGATGCGAGCGATGTTGCCCACGCCGCCAGATTGACTATATAGTACGCGGCCGAGGTTTAGGGATCTAGGGGGCTGATTGGAAACCGGATCATCGACATCGATGGTTAAGTGTACTACACGGTCGCCTTGAGCCACACTGCCTACACTGTACCCTGTACTGGTGCGTTGCACCAGGCCAGCTTCTTCGGTCAGGGTGAGGGGAGCAAGGGAGCCGGGGCCATTATCAACATAATAGTCGCCAGGAGCCAACTCGATCATGACTCGATCATAACGGTCATTGGCTTGCCCACTCCGCCTCGATTCCCTCACCGCCTCAATCAGTGCGCGTTCGAGGGTGCGGAAGGGTCGGTTTGCCTCGATGCCCTGGTTACCTACGGAATCATCACCAATGGTGGGGTCGACGTAGATAGTGTTGCGGGTTACCGAAGCGATGGAGGAAGTTCCTTCTCTCGCGCAGCGAGGTGCGGAAGCAACATTGATAAGGCCGCCGGTACCATTGGCGTACAGGGCTACGGCATTGTCGTAGACCCGATAACATTTACCTAGCGTCGGGTCGGACTGCGACGGCTCGAAGCTATATACGCCTGCGCTGGGTTCGGGATATCGAGCCGGCAACGCCGAGCCGTCCGGACATTCAGTGGCTGTACGGTCGCCGATGTACTCGCGTCCACCACAAGATAGGAAGGTTCCGAGGACCGGATTACACTCCGAGCCTGGCGCTTCTTCGAATTTCCATTGGCCGGTGGCTGCGTGGTAGAAGAGTTCGAGGTGGGCGTCGCGGATATTGACGATCCAGTCATCGCTGGAGTTGTTCAGGAGTTCCGTGGTAACGGAATTGGTTCGGAGGATCAACGGGAACCGGTCAAACGTCCCAGAGATATCCACAACCGCGAAGCGGTCGGAGTCGCTAGGTGATTCAGGCAATGTGATGATAATGCTGCCATTGCTGGTATCAGAAATGACACGGTCCCAAGCCTTGGCTGTATAGTCGGCCGATTGGATCGGTGTGTTGGCGAGATTCTGAGGGTAGGAGTTGAGATTACCAACAAACGTGTTCGGCCGAAGGTCGATGTAACCAGTACCGACTACTTCATTGGTTAGAGGGTCGGTGGCTAGGCTGTCTCCTGTGGAGTTGAGGGTGATTTTAGCGAGAGGAATATGGGCTTCGGTGACACTCGGCAATGAATTGCCGATCGAGACGGTCAGTGGATCAGAGCCGTCGTCGAGAACGTAGAGATAGGATACGCTATCGGCTCCGCCTAAAATCTGTACGGTTTGACGAGCCCAGGAGACTGCGTCGCCTGTACGGCTGACAAAACTACCCGCTTCGACGGTGACGCCGATGCCGCCTGCGCCTGCGGGGCGAGTGGAAGGTACGCCGGGTACAACCACCGACGCAGTCGCTGCGTCCCAGCCCAGAACAATGCCGTCATGCGCGGTGCGGCCTACCGCCGACTCTTGATCGACTCGGGGGTCAGCGATTTCCCAGTCCTTGATCCGATCGCGTTGGCCGATTTCCCAGCCCGCTTCATCGGCAGCGGCCGGCTGCCCGTAGTAATCGGTTCGGGCGTCACCCGTAAATTTTGAGGCTTTCTGTACCTCATTAAGATACAGGCTGGATACGGTCTTACCGTTGCTAAATACGATCTTGTCCACAGACAAATAGGATATGTTCTTCTATTTGGCTTTCAACGCATAAATCCTATATCGAGAGGAGAAAATAGGCCCATAGCTGGTAAGACTAAGGGGATTAAATTTTCCGGGACATCAAACCACTTAAGTAGTGTACCGTAATATTGTTCTAGGGAGTAATTAGGTATAAACCTCCCCAAGTTGGAAACATCTAGGGGGCCTCCGAGTGTATAATTTGGCTCTGGACCATACATGCCACCTTTGACAGATCCCCCCACTACAAAACTATGGCCAGACCAGGCGTGGTCTGTACCGTATGTACCATTAGATCTAAAGGTTCTACTAAATTCTGTTTCAGTAAATACGGTCACATCGTCATATACTCCCATTAGCTTAAGGGCATCTGTTAGGGCTTTTATGCAGATGTCTAGAGTCCGTAGGTTAGGGTCGTGGAAGTATCGAAGGTTGTTATGGTTATCCCAACCCCCTACACCTGAGAAAATGAGCTGACGTCTTTGGTTAAATCCTACACCTTCAACATCTCCTCTAGAGTAAATAACCTTGGCTATATTTTTCATGGTATTCACAAAATAGGTGTTAGGGAGAGGTCTTTCGAATTTTGTTACACCAGTGGGGTCAGTGGGATCAGGCGTTTCAACGATAGTGCTAGAAACCAAAGCAGATGCATTGTCAAAAATAGCTTCGAGTTGCGTACCTATCCCTCCATCATTTTCGTCCCATCCTTGTCCATTAGTGTTTACGGACTCTTGAGAATCAACTGACGATTTAAAAATTTGAGAAAAGGCATTAAATATTGAATTTTGCGGTAAAACAGGGTATCCCACAGGGCTTAAATCACTAGAAAATTTATGGTAAAAGTTATCCCTAGCCGTAGTAAATAGGGCATAATTAGCACCCCTGTTACTTCCACCGGGTATTACTACTGCTGGGTAGACTACATTGACTTTTGGGGAATAAGCAAATGTTTGTGGATTAGCACCTGATACTGATGTACAACCAGAACTTACTCTCATATCTGGATTAAAATAATCATCCATCAGATTTGTAGTTCTACCGAACCACCCTGTAGACTCGGTGGACCTAAAAGGTAAGGCTTTTTGCCAAGCTAATTGTTGAATATTATGAGCAAAAAGTCTATCTGGCCTGTAAAGATCACTAGGGTTAGTCAGATATTGCTCTTTAGTAGTTGGGCGGTTAAGTACGCCGACATCTCTTACAATAGCCAGCTTTTGGTCGTTCCATTCAGATAAAAGACCGGACAAAGAGGGATGTAAAGCCCATTGTGGATCGGTACCAAAAAGTATTGACTGTTCTAACTCAGAATTTTCAAACCTCACCCCATAGGCTCTAGCTATCTCGTATAGGCTTCTGTTAGGGTTAGAATTTCCGTAGGGAATAACCATGTTGTGCGAATCACTAGCACCGAACAAGAATATGCAGACGAGGCATTTGTAGTCAGACTCTGTGGAGCCTGCAGCTAACTCCATTGACTGTACTGTCGAAGAAGATTTGTAACTTTCAGGTAATTGGTTTGACATTTTAGTTGATCCAGAACTCGGGTGATCTCACAATTAATTGTAGCGCAACGCAGACACGATCGTCTAGGTCATCTTGTCCGTTGGCTGTGGGCATACTACTCAGTAGTTCCCCCATTAAAGACTTTTTGTCTTTACTTAGAGACCCAGAGCAAAGTAAAAGATCTAGTTTTTCTATTACATTGTTAATATCTGTTAAATCACCCAGGGAGACTGAAAAATCAGGCGTATAAACTCTATTAACTGTAGAGGGATTAGCTCTCCAATTTATAGGATTTCCATTATTAATCATATCATTAAATACGTTGATAGAGTTCATTAGTGTATTTGCAGGCAACGATCCTATCTCGGGTAGCAAGATACCCCAATCAGAACCAGGAGTAATTGAGTAATCTAAGCTGTAGTAACTAAACACAGAAGGACTGCTGTATGGCCATGATCCAAGTCTGCCGTTCTCATTGTCAATAATCATGCCTACAGCCGGATTTTGTTCAACCCCGTCTATATAGGTCTTCTGAGATTCAAAATTTAAGTTTTCAGTACGACTAGAACCATCCAGGGACCTAATATATTTGCAAAATACTTCAAAACCGTCTAAGACTCTTCCCTTAGTTTCAGAAGATTTTATAGTCTGATTAGCTTCTGGATCCGTAAAAATAGCTGTCCATACAGCAGCCATGTCACCAGTTACCCCCCTCCCGTTGTCTTTAAACACGGAAGCAACTCTCGCTACATACTCGGGTGAAGGATTGGAGGTTACTGAGAGTTTTATCAAATTTTTAGAGATATTAGGCGCACAATTGGGATGATTAACCAAACCTTCACACATCATGCGTATATTAGTCTCAGGATCTGTACCGGCAGGGATTACGACTCCGATATTGGGGAAATTTTTTTCACCGTCCTCATACCAAGGCAAAAAGTGCTTAAGTCTGGGGACTACACCGACAGGGTAGACTCTTTTTTCCTCTACTAGTCCTGTCCCAGACCCCTCAGATAAGGCTACAAATTCGGTTCCTACATTATTGTTTAATGCCCCTATTTTTGTGAAATCCGTATTACCTTGACTGTATATCCTGTAAGTAGACCCTTTTCTAACGGATGACACTGGTTTAGCTATTCCATAGATTGTTTGTTCTGCTAGGAAAGATGTTCTACCTATGCCTTCTAAACTAACTCCTCCTCCTCTCATAATAGACTCTTTGGTAGGATCATAGTACTCCGCCTCCGGCCTATCCCATCTAGTCAACCCTGTAAAAACTTTTGAAGACTCTAGGATATCAAACTGGTCATATGTCTCAATTCTATTTCCGTTTTCATTTAATTTATAGGTACCATCAATGTTTAAAGCATAAAGGCCAATGCTAAAGAGCTGCATTATCTCTCTGCCGTAATTTTCGTCAGGTTGTCTACCAGTTTCATCTGCTTTTTGGTTACGGAGATGAGTGAGCATCCTAGACATACTTAGATTATAAGATACTTCCTCCAGAAGATCCGCGTAATTTCCAAAGGCATGTCTTGCTAGTACATTACCATACCAATCTACAATAGGGTAAGTGTCAACCTCTTCAGGAAACCCTCCTCCAGGTACAGAAACTGGTATCAACTTATTTAAAATCCAAGTGACTTTACTTAACAGCGATTTTCTGGGATCTTTTCTAGTGCTACCATTTAGAGATCCTATATCTCCGGACACCGGGTTATTTCTAATAAAAGCAGATAATAACGATTGCCTGGTGTTTACAGAACCCGGAAAATGAACTCTAAAATTTCCCTCAACATAATCATCTGGCATCTTAAAGTGTAGAGCTACTTTAGCAAACCACCCGGGTTTCAGAGTTTTAGCAATCCCCGTCGTAGTATCCCATTCACTATACTCACTTCCATCATAAGATCCATAGATCTGGTCTGTAATCCAATCTCTTTTGCTCCCTAATTCAACGAGACTATTAATCTCGTTTATAGTAGGTCCTAGTGTGCAATTTCTCAGAAAAATAGCAGCTTCTTTTTGGTTGTTTATTTTGTCGGTGTTTACGGAAGAGGGAATCCTGCTCCTATCTACCATTGAGTATTGTTTTACATATTCTTCCAGGGAAAAAGAAGAAGCTTTTCTACTACTAAAAGTGCCGTCTTCATTACTTTTTAGCAATAAAACGCTATCGAAGTCTTTCAGGTCCGCTTGCGCAGGAAGTTCAGATACTTTCTTTACTCTATCTGTTGCAGTAAGATCTTCCTCTTCTAACTGGAGAAGCTGAGTTCCTTCTGGGATAACATCATTGATGCTAATGCTGGTCTGATCAGACTGTAGTACCCCTAGCTGATCTCTGATCCAGACAATTTTACCTAACCACTTAGGACTGGGCCCAAAAGCCGATAGTTCTACCAGGATTAAAGCACCGGATTTAGCGTAAGTGCTGGGGTCTATCCCTTCGGCCCAATCTACATCGTAGTCAAAGTAGGTAACAAGGGGTAGCGGATTTCCAACAAATCTCAGGAGAATACGTATCTCACGATAAAAACCTGCCGGAATATCGTTAGGGTTTGGTACAGGAACAGGAAGATTATCAGGATTAGTTACATCTAGGTCTAGGTAGTTGCCGGCAAAGAGATTGGCGTTTATCGGCTTGTTAACACAAGATCCGCCCAGCTCAATAGGGTTACCGGAAACATCGGCCACCCAGACTCTGCCATCAGCCGTATTGGTAATCAGCTCGCCTTCAGCCCCATCGCCAATAAACGGTTCTTCGCTTGGCAGTGAAGTTGTCAGTGTTTGTACTGTAGCTTCCACTCTGTTAATTGTCCTCTCTGTTGTGCTTTCAACGTTGAAAGCAGGGTAGAGAAGCATGTCCACTTATCTAACCGATTCCTGGTCCACTATTACCGGTCTCGCATCCGTAGCTTACGGGTCGCCTGACAGATATACCGAAGTGGCTAATCAAGTTAGGGCGAAGTCGGTGATGGAGTTTTTGTCACCCATCTTGCCCTCAGCGATTGTTTCGGATAAACTCTCCGTTGATAGCCTAACCTCCGCGCTGCAGGCCGAATACGATTCTGGAGAGGGTTTCGCCCGATACATCGATGAAGGAGTATCCAGTATCGCTACCATAGCTACTGACCTCTACGACAAAGTGCTTTCCGCATACAACGAAATCTCGTCGTACGAAACCTCCCTCATCGATGCGGTGGAATATGCGATGGGCAGTATGAACATCGATGCGAGGAGACTGGTCGACACCTTGATTAACTCAGCATCCGACCTCGAGCTGTCTAGCCGGATGGCCGCGAGTGTGCCGTTAGCGAAGCTGGATAAGTTGCCTGCGGGTACCCGTATCGAGTTGGATGACAACACGCCGTTAGATGTGGATGAGAGAGGTATCTCGGTATCCACTGGATACCTGACACCGGATCAGTACTTCAGTGATATTGCGTATCCAGGCACTGGCAGCACCGCAGACGATCTGCCTAGTTCTATCGTGAAATCGGTGAGCGAGGGATACAACGGCTATGCGACCCTCCAGCCCCTCGACGATCTTTTGCGTCCTGGACTAGCAACCCTCCTCTCCCTAGCCGACATACGTGACGTTAACAACGTCTCTAGGGCTGTGGCCGGCCTCGGCACTCTCGATACGCTACGCGACCTTACCGGCCTTGGATCAATGAATCCGGCTGACCGAGCTATGTACGGTGTCGACGATCTAGCGAGTCTGGTCGTCGAGATGAATGGATACACAGTCTACGACCCCCTTACCGATTCCAGTGGCGACTACATCAACCCCGCTTTGATTCCTGACTACAGCGGTGAGAATGCCGACCCGGGCGCCGGCCTCACACCCTCGACTCGCCCTCGCACCACCCCCTTCTAACCGATCATGGCAACAGAGATATTTGGCCCGTTACTGCCGCTTCAGCTCGATAGCCGGAACGTCAACGATATCGTTCGGGCGATTCAGTCGAGAATTCATATCGAGTCGGGCGGCCAACTCACTGATTTCACGCCGGCTTCGCCGCTAGCCGCCATTAGCGAGGGGCAAGGATTCGCCCAAGCCGAGCTACTTTACTACCTGAACTCATTGCCTGAGGCCGTGACTGTACAGTGGCTTAGGAATTTAGGTATTCAGAGGCGAATCGGATCTCGAGCGTTGGTCGAGGTGACCTTTTATCGGGTTCCAGGGTATACCAGACCGGTAACGATACCGGCTGGCACTAAAGTTTACGCGACTGGCGGCCAGGTGTACACCATTCTCGACCAGGTCCGGATGACCGAGGCCAGCGCGACGGTTACTGCTCAGTCAGAGAGGTGGGGGAGCATATACAACATCCCGGCAGGATCGATAGGGGCGGTGGAAAGGAATTTCCTTGGCCTGGATTCGGTTACCAACAACTCTGCTGCAGGAGGCGGTACGGATCTCGAGACGGTAGAAGAGATGAAGATCAGGGCGTTTGAGTTGTTTGGACGCAGAAACCTTACCTCAAAGGCGGACTTCGAAGCCGAAGTGTCGGCCATCGCGCCGGAAGCCAGTCTTGTGCGGGTCCTCTCGTACGAGGAGAGGTTTGGCGAGAATTCTCGCGGGGTGTTTATTGTGGCTGGAGGCGACAACGGTAGCCCGTTGTCTGTGCCGACGCAACAGCAACTTCTTACGTCGTTACGGGACCGGGTGCCCCTCGACGTGAAGGTCTATCTCGCCGAGCCGACAATCATTCCGGTGGAGGTTGTGGTCAATGTGCTTTGGGACCCCAGAGTCACCACGACGTTCACCGATACGTTGGCTGAGGGGTTAAAGACTATTCTTCAGGATATCGTGTACCCTTCGGCTATCGGATTGGGCGGAGAACTGAGCGGGTCTACGGTGCTTCGGGAGATATTAGCCCAAGACTTCGTCGTTGATGTGCCGGTTCTCGACATCAAGCAGATGGTTTTGGATCCCGAGGTTACCGGGGCGACGGATGGGATATGTGGGAGGTTTGTCGGAACCGAAGATGCCGAGACGAACACCTGTGCGTATGAATATACGCAGACTGTAGCTAGGTCGTCCACCGAGCCTTTGCGGGCACCGGATTCTACATCGGGATTTAGACTTTACCGCTGTCTCGTATCCCTCACATCGGTAGTCGACTACAGTACTCTTACCTACACGTACGAGGGGATGTATGATCTCGTCTAATAGTACCTGGGACAGAGGTAGCCGAAAGCTCGATGTGTCGCCTGCCTTTTCGCTAGGCAGAGCGAAAGTCACTTACGAGTTTCCGAATCGTCGGAGTCAGAAGATATTTAGCCATAGACTCGGAAGTATCACCTTCCGAGATGGCTTAGGCACCCAACTTAGCGACAGCAGGAACGAGCTTATCGACGAGGTGTATGGTCAGAGAGATATTGGAGGCTACAGATATAAGCCAGTCTCACACACTTACATCAAGCCTACCCTGATCGGCTCTGATCTCACTGTTCTCGGTCACGGCGCACCAAGATCTGGTGGATATGAAAACTGCGTGTTGGTGGGGGCGGAGTGCGCTGATGGGACTGACACACAGTGCGAAGTCGGTAAGTGCGAGGTGGGAAGACTGAGTCGCGTAAGCGGTGAGAAGTGGCGCTACGATTCGCTAACGGTCCCTGGTCTCTACTATTTTGTATTTGGCACAGAACGAGTTGAGCTAAGGCCCATAGTGCGAGGTAGGTTTTCCCTTCCGGCAGGGGCAGGCACCATCGATGTTGTCTATCCCGCCAGCCCGTCTGGTACCGTATACCTACCCCCCAACACCTACAGCGCTGAGACGTTTACGAGGAGAGTTGTTAGGCAGGTATTTTCTGGCACCGTCGACGACCTCCGGCTTATCACCGACTCCGTCGATAACTTTGCCCGAGGTTTATTGGGAATAAATCAGGCGGAGGATAGGGTGGAGCAGGGGGTGAAAGATCGGCTCCTGGACCTATTGTATTCTACCACTGACATCGCTTGGCATCCCTCTCTCCTTGATACTATTGAGAATATATGGATTCAAAGATATAAAATAACCAATCGAGACTTCGCGTTCCGGTGCTACGAGCAGCTTACAGAGCTATATAGTTCGGGACTCCAGATCTCCATGAGTGGTCTGAAGGTGGCGAGGGTCGTGGTCGATCAGGAGATTGGGCGGCCGGTGTATGGAAGGTTGCCTGGTATCTCAGGGTCTTATAACACCGACGAGGGTGATACAGAGGCTAAGTGGTTGACGGCTGGCGCGGACAGCGAGCTATCTGCATCCAAAAATCTCATCGATACGTTTTATCGGACCTTTCTCAATCCAGCCACTTGCTACCCTCTCAATCTCGATTGGATCGCCCAGCATATGGGGTTTATTGGCGGGTTGTGGGACCTTGAGTGGTCAGCGAGTACGAAACGCGCATTGATCGATAACGCCCATGTCAATAGGTTGCCTGAGTCCGGGCCCTGGACCACCGATCCTGATCTAGACACGCTACGCCGCATCGATTTGTCTAAGATAGAAAGGGTGAGTGTAAGTGGCCAAGGTGTAGTAACTCTTGCCTACCGCTATTCTAGCAAAGTATACGATGCGGAGACAAATCTCACATCGATAAATACCCACAACGACCTGGTCATCGATGTGAGTCGGTGGCGTGGTATCCTGCCAGATCGAGGCAACCTGCTGACCCTCCTATTCTTGATGTGGATCTTTGAGGTCAAAGCTCCTAGCCCTAGCGAACTCTCTTTCAATTCCTCGGATAACACCTTCACCGTACTCAGCGGACTTCGAGCCAATCAATCCACCGCTCCGGTTAACACCCCGTACATCGTTGATACGTTGAAAGTGGGAGATGACACCGATGCGGAAGTTTACAACTACCCGAACCAACTCATCGCTGA
>Ga0070754_10004074_pt1 | contig 10125 bp, 8 predicted proteins | sample VirMetDEL_Sep_01_FD_75181 | JGI IMG/M metagenome (GOLD analysis project Ga0070754, IMG submission 75181) | Aqueous microbial communities from the Delaware River and Bay under freshwater to marine salinity gradient to study organic matter... | ecosystem: Environmental > Aquatic > Marine > Coastal... | reverse complement strand
CCGCGTGACCGAGGCCGCGCCCACCGGCTCGTACTCTGCCAGCATGCGGTCGTGGTCGGTGAAAAGCTGCTCGATCTCGCTGCGACGATGCAGCAGCGTGTGCGCTATACCCGGAGCGAGGCTTTCGCCGTCGCCGATCTTGCCGAGAATGGCCGACAAGTCGCTGATCGTCGCCTCGTCCGGCGTTTTGAAATAGTGGCCCTTCGCATCGAAGAAACCGGTACCCATGCGTGCCATGTTCGAAACCTCCTGCGTGGATGCACAAGGCGAACCCGAAGGCACGGATTATCTACCCCTTGGCGCAGGGATTCCAGAGCATTTACCATTTTGGCCGGCTCGGCGGGGAAACCAGCGCGAAACGAAAAGCGCCGCTGAACCGATGTTGCGCAGGAAGTTCCGTTTGCGCCGGATCCGCGAACTATTCGAGTTCGAGGATCACCTCGTCCACCGCGAGGGAATCGCCTTCCGCCGCGTTGATCTTCCCCACCGTCGCCTGCTTTTCGGCGCGGAGGATGTTTTCCATCTTCATCGCCTCGACGGTGGCTAGCGGCTGGCCCGGCTGGACCTCCTCGCCTTCGGCTACGTGCAGCTTCACCAGTAGCCCCGGCATCGGGCAGATCAGCATTTTCGACAGATCGGGCGGGGTCTTCTCGATCATATGCGCCGCGAGATGCGCGACCCGCGTCTGCAGGATCCGCAAATGGTGCGTCGCACCGCGCGTCGTGATGGCATAGCCGGTCCGGGTGGACCGCAGCTGGAGCGTGTAGCGCGCAACCGGATCGGCATCGTCGTCCGCTCCGTTTTCAAACAGCGCGACATCGACCATCGTTTCGCCCGGAGTGTACTGCATTTCCAGCGTGACCGGTTCGCCATCGACGGTCAGCGCGGCTTCCTCGAGCCGCACTTCGTGCGATGTCGAGCCCTCCTCGCGTTCGCCGATGCGCACGGTCCAGTCGCCGGGAGCGTAGAGGTCGTCGGACAGCTGCCCTTCGACGCGCCGCGCGCGGTCGGCATCGGCCGTGGCGATGACGCCGGCGACCGCGGCCAGAACCCGCGTCAGCTGGTCGGACGCGGGCGCGCCGGTGAACCCATCGGGATATTCCTCGGCGATGAAGCCGGTGGTCAGTTCGCCCGAACGGAAGCGCGGGTGCTGCATGATCGCGCTGAGGAAATCGACATTGTGCCCCAGCCCCTCGATGCGGAAGGCATCGAGCGCCGCGATCTGCAGATCGGCCGCCTCGTCGCGCGTCTCGCCCAAGGTGACCAGCTTGGCGATCATCGGGTCGTAGAACATCGACACTTCGCCGCCTTCGAACACACCGTCGTCCACGCGAACGCCGTCGACGCCGCGGCGGCCGTTCTCCTGTCCGTCATCGGCCCAGGGTTCGACCGGCGGCTGGTAGCGCACCAGGCGCCCGGTGGACGGCAGGAATCCGCGATAGGGATCTTCGGCATAGACGCGGTTCTCGATCGCCCAGCCGTCGATCTTCACATCGTCCTGCGTCATCGCCAGCTTCTCGCCTGCCGCGACACGGATCATCTGCTCGACCAGGTCGACCCCGGTGATCGCCTCGGTAACCGGATGCTCCACCTGCAGGCGGGTGTTCATTTCGAGGAAGTAGAAGCTCTCGCCGGTCTTGTCGGCGCCGCTGACGATCAGTTCGACCGTGCCCGCGCTGTGATAGCCCACCGCCTGCGACAGCGCGACGCATTGCTCGCCCATCGCCTTGCGCATCTTCGGCGTCACGAAGGGCGACGGGGCTTCCTCGACCACCTTCTGGTGGCGGCGCTGGATGCTGCATTCGCGCTCGTTGAGATAGATCACATTGCCGTGCTTGTCGCCGAGGATCTGGATCTCGATGTGGCGCGGATCCTCGATGAACTTCTCGATGAAGACGCGGTCGTCGCCGAAGGAGTTGAGCCCTTCGCGCTGCGTCGCTTCGAAGCCCTCCTCGACATCCTTGTCGTTCCAGGCGAGGCGCATGCCCTTGCCGCCGCCACCCGCGCTGGCCTTCATCATCACCGGATAGCCGATGTCGTTGGCCCATTTGAGCGCGTCTTCGGTGGTCTCGATCGCATCGGGCGATCCGGGAACCGTGTTGACCCCGGCGTCCTTGGCGATGCGCTTGGATTCGATCTTGTCGCCCATCGCCGCGATCGCCTTGACCGGCGGGCCGATGAAGGCGATGTTCTCTTTCTCCAGTGCTTCGACGAAGCTCGCGCGTTCGGACAGGAAGCCGTAGCCTGGATGCACCGCTTCGGCGCCGGTCTGCTTGGCCGCGGCAATGATCTTGTCCGCCACCAGATAGCTTTCCGACGCGGTTGCGGGGCCGATATGCACCGCCTCGTCCGCCATGCGAACAAAGGGCGCGCGCGCATCGGCATCGGAATAGACCGCCACGGTCGCGATACCCATGCGCTTGGCCGTCTTGATGACGCGGCAGGCGATTTCACCACGATTGGCGATGAGGATTTTCGTGAACATCGGTGTCAGTTCTCCGTTCCGGGCTTCGCTTCGCCGGACATCTGATTGCGCGTCAATTCGCGCAGTTCTTCGGTTCGCCGCTCGGTCAGAACGGTCATGCAGGTGCTGTGGAGGAGCGGTTGCATCGTTCCCCCGCGCGCGTCGTAGCTCGACAGCCGGCAGTGCGCGTCGCGGTACGCGATCCAGGCGCGCTGGGCTTCCAGCAGGCTCTCCCAATAGCCCGGCTGGTCATCCTCGACCGCATAACCGTCCTCGCGCTGCATGATCGCGCGCACTTGCGGCCACAGCGCGTTCAGTTCGGCATCGGCCTGCTCCCATTCCCGATGCGCGCAGATGTTCATCTCGCTTTGCACTTGCGGGTCGGCGCAGTCGGGCATGCCGGCAGCGGCCTGCGCAGTCAGCAGCAGGGACGACAGGATGATCATTCGGCAGGCTCGGCAACCTTGTAGGCGCGCATCGGTTCTTCCTGCTGCAGCGCCGTCAGGCCCAGCTTGGCGAACAATGCGGCGTCGGTGTCGTCGCCCGCATTGGGCGCAGTGAGCAGCTTGTCGCCGGTGAAGATCGAATTCGCGCCCGCCATGAAGCACAGCGCCTGCGTGGCATCGCTCATGCTCTCGCGTCCGGCGGACAGGCGCACCATGCTCATCGGCATGGTGATGCGCGCGACCGCGACGGTGCGGACGAATTCGATATCGTCGATCTTGGCTAGCGGCGTATCGGCCAGCATATCGCCCAGCACCGTGCCCTTGACCGGGACCAGCGCGTTGACCGGGACGCTTTCGGGATGGCGTTCGAGCGTGGCGAGCGTGTGGACGAAGCCCACCCGGTCGCTGCGCGTTTCGCCCATGCCGACGATCCCGCCGCTGCAGACATTGATGCCCGCATCGCGGACGTTCTGCAGCGTGTCGAGCCGGTCCTCGTACTTGCGACTGGAGATCACCCGCTCGTAATATTCGGGGCCGGTGTCGACATTGTGATTGTAATAGTCGAGGCCCGCTTCCTTGAGCATGTCGGCCTGTTTCGGCGTAAGCATGCCCAGCGTCATGCAGGTTTCCAGCCCCATCGCGCGCACGCCCTTCACGATCTCGACGATCGCGGGCATGTCGCGGTCCTTGGGATTGCGCCAGGCGGCGCCCATGCAGAACCGCTGGCTGCCCGCATCCTTCGCCTGCGCCGCGCGCTGAAGGACCGATTGCACTTCCATCAGCTTGGTCGCCTCGACCCCGCTGTCGGCCTTCACCGACTGCGAGCAATAGCCGCAATCTTCCGGGCACCCGCCGGTCTTGATGCTGAGCAGCGTGCACAGCTGGACTTGGCTGGGCGGGTGAAACTCGCGGTGGATGCTCGCGGCCTGGAACAGCAGTTCGGTAAAGGGAAGGTCGAACAGCGCCGCGATCTCTTCGCGGGTCCAGTCGGTGCGGATGTGGGTCATACAGGCTTCCTGGCAAGGTAAAGGCCGAATGCCATGACCGCCAGCCCGAGCGCGCGCTTGGGGGTGATCGCGCTCTGGATGGAGCCAAGCAGGCCGAAATGGTCGATAATCGCCGCAGCGACGATCTGGCCCAGCAGCACGAAGAAGATCGCATTGCCCAGCCCGATACGCGGCGCGGAGTAGGCCACCGAAGTGGCGTAGAACAGCATCACGACGGCGCCGATCCACAACCAGGGCCGTTCGAAAGTGAAGGTGCTGGCGGCGGGAAACCCGGTGAATACCAGCATCGCAGTGGCGATGACGAAGCCGATCGCGAAGGTCACCGCCGTCGCCGCCACGGGCCCGCCAAGCTGTTGGCCGAGCCCCGCGTTAAGCGCCGCGAAAACCGGAATGCCCAGCCCGGCCGCGAACATCATGGCGGCAAGCGGCAGGAAGGCAGGGGACGAAGATGCGCTCACTGCTGCGCCGCCTCGTCCAGATCCTCGCCCGCGGGCGGCATGTTGTGGCCGAGCAAGCGCAGCACGTCGGCGGCGCATTCGACGACATTGCTGCCCGGGCCGTAGATGCCCTGCACCCCGGCATCGCGCAGGAAGTCGTAATCCTTCTGCGGGATCACCCCGCCCGCGATCACCTTGATATCGGCCCGGTCAGCATCGCGCAGGTGCCCGATCAGCTCGGGGATCAGCGTCTTGTGTCCCGCGGCAAGGCTGCTGGCGCCGATCGCGTCGACATCGTGTTCCAGCGCCATGGCGCAGGCTTCACCGGGCGTCTGGAACAGCGGGCCAGAGAGGACTTCGAAGCCCAGGTCGGTGAACGCGCTGGCAATGACATTGGCGCCGCGGTCGTGCCCGTCCTGGCCCATCTTGGCGACCATCAGCCGGGGTGCGCGCCCGAGCCGGCGTTCGACCGCCTGCACGCCTTCGACGACCTGCTGGTAGCGATCGTCTTCGGCATAGGCGGCGGCATACACCCCGCGGACCGGCTTGGGGATCGTGTCGTAGCGGCCATAGGCGTCTTCCATCGCCTGGCTGATTTCGCCCAGCGTCGCATCGTGACGCGCAGCCTCGACCGCGAGGGCAAGCAGGTTCCCCTCACGCTGGGCGGCCCCGCGCGCCAGGGCGTCGAGCGCAGCGCGGCAGGCGAAATCGTCGCGCTTGGCGCGCACTTCTTCCAGCCGCGCGATCTGGCTCTGGCGGACCTTGTGGTTGTCGATATCGAGCGTGTCGATCTCGTCTTCCTTGTCGCGGCGGTACTTGTTCACGCCGACGATGACGGTTTCCCCGCGGTCGACACTGGCCTGCTTGGCGGCCGCCGCCTCCTCGATCTGCGCCTTGGGTTTGCCGCTGGCGACATATTCGGTCATTCCGCCGGCCGCCTCGACCTCGTCGAGCATGGCCTTGGCCTGTTCGACCAGCGCGGCGGTGAGGCTTTCGATGTAATAGCTGCCACCCAGCGGATCGGCGACATTGGTGATGCCGGTCTCCTCCTGGATCACCAGCTGCGTGTTGCGCGCGATGCGGGCGCTGAAATCGGTCGGCAACGCGATCGCCTCGTCTAGCGCGTTGGTGTGGAGCGACTGCGTTCCGCCCAGCACCGCCGCCATTGCTTCCACCGTGGTGCGGATCACGTTGTTGTAGGGGTCCTGCTCCTGCAGCGAGACGCCGCTGGTCTGGCAGTGCGTGCGCAGCATCTTCGACTTGGGGTTCTGCGCCCCCAGCCCTTCCATGACATCGTGCCACAGCGCGCGCGCGGCGCGCATCTTGGCGATCTCCATGAAGAAGTTCATGCCGATGCCCCAGAAGAAGGACAGGCGCGGCGCAAAGGCATCGATATCGAGCCCCGCTTCCATCGCGCGCTTGGCGTATTCCTTGCCGTCGGCGATGGTAAAGGCCAGTTCCTGCACCGCCGTCGCCCCGGCTTCGTGCATGTGATAGCCCGAAATCGAAATGCTGTTGAATTTCGGCATGTTGGCCGAAGTATATGCGATGATGTCCGAAACGATCCGCATGCTCGGTTCGGGCGGATAGATATAGGTGTTGCGGACCATGAACTCCTTGAGGATGTCGTTCTGGATGGTCCCGGCCAGCTTGTCCTGGGCGACGCCCTGCCGTTCGGCGGCAACAATGTAGAAGGCCAGCACGGGGATGACCGCGCCGTTCATCGTCATCGATACGCTCATCGTGTCGAGCGGGATCTGGTCGAACAGGATCTCCATGTCGCGCACGGTGTCGATCGCGACGCCCGCCTTGCCGACATCGCCGACGACGCGCGGGTGATCGCTGTCATAGCCGCGGTGCGTGGCGAGATCGAATGCGACCGACAGACCCTTCTGCCCGGCGGCAAGGTTGCGGCGATAGAAGGCGTTCGATTCCTCTGCCGTGGAGAAGCCCGCATACTGGCGGATGGTCCACGGGCGCCCGGTGTACATCGAGGCATAAGGCCCGCGCGTGAACGGCGCGATGCCCGGCACCCCGGGATCGACCAGCGCTGCGGTGTCCTCGGAGGTATACAGCGGCTTCACCGCGATCCCTTCGGGCGTGTGCCAGGTGAGATCGCGCCCCTTCACTTCCTTGTCGGCGAGGGGCTTCCAATCGTCATAAGTCGGCTTGTCGGTCATGCACGGTCCTAAACCACAATCGTATGGACAGGAAAAGAGCGGGCGCGGTGCAAACCACTCTCCTCCCCCGTCACCCCCGCGCGGGCGGGGGTCCAGATAAGGGTGCGATCAATGGCAAGCTTCGCTGGATCCCCGCCTTCGCGGGGATGACGAAAGACTTGCGGCGTTCGCCTCTTACTCGCCCTTGAAGTCCGGCTTGCGCTTCTGGAGGAAGGCCATGCCACCTTCCATCGCATCCTTGCTCGCACCCGCCAGGCGCTGGCCCTCGGCCTCGGCCAGCAGTACCTCGGTGATGGTGCCATCCATCGCGGTGGCGATGTTCTTCTTCATCGTGGCGTAGGCCAGCGTCGGACCATTGGCGAGCTTCTCCGCCAGCGCGCGGGCTTCGCCGATCAGCGCTTCGTCATCGACCGCCTTGTAGATCAGGCCCCAGTCCTCGGCCTGACTCGCACCGATCTTCTCGCCCAGCATCATCATCCGCGTGGCGCGCGCACGGCCGATCGAGCGCGCGAGCAGCCAGGTCGATCCGCCGTCGGGCACGAGGCCGATGTTGACGAAGGCCTGGAGGAAATAGGCGCTCTTGCCCGCCAGCACGAAGTCGCCCGCCAGCGCAAGGCTGCAGCCGACGCCCGCGGCGGGGCCGTTGACCGCGCAGATCACGGGCACGTCGGCGCGCAGCACCTGGTTAATCGCCGGATTGTAATGGTTCTGCAGGGCGCGGTGGCTGCCGCCCTTGTTCTGCAGCGCGCTGCCCTCGCCCCGCGCGGCGAGATCGGCGCCCGAGCAGAAACCCTTGCCCGCGCCGGTGATCAGCACAGCGCGGCTGTCACCCAGATCGTAGAAAGCCGCGCCGATTTCATCCGCCATCTGCGGCGGCATCGCATTCAACCGGTCGGGCCGGTTGAGCGTGATGGTGGTCAGCGGGCCGTCCTTCTCGACGACGATGGTTTCGTAGCTCACGCGTCACTCTCCAGGGTGTTATTGGTTAGTTTCGTTTCGTTTCGCAACCGACCTTGGCTGCGATGACGCCCGCGTGCAAGAGGCTTGCGCAGCGGGTGGGATTCAGGCCGCCGCGCTGGGCCGTGCCGATACCCGCTCGTGCCATGCCGCCAGCGCCGCGCATTCCCCGGGCATTTCGAGCCCGACGAACTTGGCGAAATCGACCGTGGTCAGCAGCAGTATATCCGCGGCGGAGAAATCGTCACCGGTAAGGTGGTCGCCCGCGCCGAGCGATTCGTCGAAGAAGCGCATCGCCTCGGCCACCCGCGGCCGGTTGGCCTCGCCCCATTCCGCATTGCGCCCCGGAAGCGCGGCGGTGAAAGGATGCGTATGCACCCACACCGCGCCGACCGGCGGCATGAGGATCATTTCGACCCGGCGGCACCACATCTCGATTTCCGCGATTTCGCGCGCGGTGGTGCCGAACAGCGGCGGATCGGGATGCTCGGCCTCGAGATAGCGCATGATCGCGACGCTTTCGGCGATCACCGTGCCGTCGTCGAGCTCGAGGATCGGCGTCTGCCCGCGCGGGTTCTTGGCGACGAAGTCCTCCGCCTTCTGCTCGCGCTTGGGGATCGACACTTCCTTGCTCGGCAGCTCGATGCCCTTCTCGGCAGCGAAGATACGCACGCGGCGCGGATTGGGCGCCGGATTGGGACTGTCGTAGAATAGCATCGAAATTCCTCTCATTTTCCGCCGTCTTTTCCCGTCATCCCCGCGCAGGCGGGGATCCAGATAACGGTCGTTCAATCTCGCCAGATCGGCTGGACCCCCGCCTGTGCGGGGGTGACGAAAAAGGTTGGTGGAGCGCGATCAGATTTCCTAACCCCCTCAGTTCGACCAGTGCGCGTCGTCCTTGGGCGTTTCCATGATCTCGGTCAGCTGGCCCATCATGTCCTTGGGGTGAAGGAAGAAGATCGGCGTGCCATGCGCGCCGATGCGTGTGGGACCGAGGATGCGCTTACCCATGTCCTCGAACCACTTACGCGCGTCCTCGATGTCCTCGACTTCGTAGCAGACATGATGCTGCGCGCCCGACGGGTTCTTTTCGAGGAATTTGGTGATCGGGCTGTCTTCGCCCAGCGGCTCGATCAGCTCGATCTGGGTGCCGTTGGTGCCGTTTTCGCCGGGCGTATCGACGAAGCACACCTTCACTCCCTGCGCCTCGAGATCGAAGGGTTTGTGGAACTTCGTCGCGCCCATAACCTCACGGTAATAGCGGACCGATTCGTCGATCGAAGGCGTGGCGACGCCGATATGATTGAGACGGCCTAGTTTCATCTTAATTTCCTAACCATGCTCTGAACCCAATCACTGTAAAAATCACCCCAGCTAATGCGAATGCGATGAAGCAAAACCAAAATTGAAAGGCGTTTTCCTGACGCTTGCTTTTGGAGAGTTCCGGAAAGAAACCCCTGCGCCAACCCCGAATCGCATACCAAATCGACAATGGCCCGAGGACCAAACCTCCCAGCGCTTGGCGAGATGGCGAAGCGGTCCCGAAAGGATCAAGAACGGCCAGTAGTCCTATCACCAAAACAATCAGAAAAAACGCCATGTAAGTCGCATCAGATCGACGTCGGCGCATCACAGCGGAATGTTATCATGCTTCTTCCACGGGTTCTCGAGCTGCTTCGTCCGTAGCTTCCTCAGCCCCAGCGCGATCCGCTTGCGGGTCGAGTGCGGGTAGATCACCTCGTCGATATAGCCGCGGCTTGCCGCCACGAAAGGATTGGCGAAGCGGTCTTCGTATTCCTTGGTCTTCTCGGCAATCTTGTCGGGATTGTCGCGGTCCTGGCGGAAGATGATCTCCACCGCGCCCTTGGCGCCCATCACCGCGATCTCGGCGGTCGGCCAGGCGTAGTTGAGGTCGCCGCGCAGGTGCTTGGAGGCCATCACGTCATAGGCGCCGCCATAGGCCTTGCGGGTGATCACGGTGATCTTGGGCACGGTCGCCTCGGCATAGGCGAACAACAGCTTCGCGCCATGCTTGATGATACCATTGTGTTCCTGGCTGGTGCCGGGAAGGAAGCCAGGCACGTCGACAAAGGTCAGGATCGGGATTTCGAAAGCATCGCAGAAGCGCACGAAGCGCGCGGCCTTCTTCGATGAATTGATGTCGAGCACGCCCGCGAGCACCATCGGCTGGTTGGCGACCACGCCCACAGTGCGCCCCTCGACCCGGCCGAAGCCGCAGATGATGTTCGCTGCATGGCCCGGCTGCACTTCGAAGAAATCGCCTTCGTCCAGCGTCTTACGGATAACTTCGTGCATGTCGTAAGGCTGGTTGGCATTGTCGGGGATCAGCGTGTCGAGGCTCGGCTCCTCGCGGTCCCAGGCGTCGCTCGTCGGGCGCTCGGGCACGTCCTCGCGGTTGGACAGCGGCAGGTAATCGAAGAAATCGCGCGTCGCGAGCAGCGTCTCGATATCGTTCTCGAAGCTGTTGTCCGCCACGCTGGTCTTGGTCGTATGCGTCTTCGCGCCGCCCAGCTCTTCCTGCGTGACGACTTCGTTGGTCACCGTCTTCACCACATCGGGGCCGGTGACGAACATGTAGCTCGAATCTTCGACCATGAAGATGAAGTCGGTCAT
>Ga0070754_10004072_pt1 | contig 10126 bp, 16 predicted proteins | sample VirMetDEL_Sep_01_FD_75181 | JGI IMG/M metagenome (GOLD analysis project Ga0070754, IMG submission 75181) | Aqueous microbial communities from the Delaware River and Bay under freshwater to marine salinity gradient to study organic matter... | ecosystem: Environmental > Aquatic > Marine >... | reverse complement strand
TATTGTATTTCGTATAAGATTGATTCTGTTATATTGGTAGATATTTCATAAACTCTATTTGCTACACCACCTGATGTATATGCAGTATATCCTGTGCTATCTATATCAGTGCCACTAAGATCTTGTATTTCAAACGTGTTAGTTGTTGCGTTAGATACTAAAAACCTTTTGCCATTTACTTCAATCATACCTTCTACACTAGTAATAAATATTTCATCACCATTACTGTAGCCATGAGATGTTGCTGTAACAACTGCTGGATCTGCTTGTGTTATCCCTGATATTGTTACGTCTGATTCTGTAATAATACCGTTGTCTTTGTAAAAACGAATGTACTGATCGCCAAACTCTAATATATAAGTTTGTTCATCATTAAACTCAAAAGGTATTAATCGTGTAGTTTTTGTGTGATCTTTTACTGGGCCAACATAACGTGTGCCATATCTTCTTGAAGCACCTCCCTGTGGGAATACAGTCATGTTCTCTAGTGTTTCAACTCCATTGCCATACTTTTTAAAGTCTATCTGACCAGCCAACTTAGGACTTAATTCACCAGCAGTAAAATTTGATTGAAAGGGATGTACTCTTGCCATTATGTTCTAAAGTCCGTAAATGTTGTTGAAACAAGATCGTCTACAAATCCTTCCATTCCATCAACACTTCTGGCTTCAGATAATTTATCTCTATACATTTTTTCCATTTGGCCTTGAAGCTGCACGCTTCCTGTTATTGGATAAGCTAAATCAGCAGCAAGTTTTGATGTTAATGTTTCTACAAACATAGAATCAAATAATGTAGGATTTGTAATTCTTGCTATATATAATATTTTAGCAGTGCTTTCATCTGTTACAAGCACCCTGCCATTTGTAGCGTCATTTTCTATTTTAAATATAAAATCCGCGTATTCCATTTCTAACACACGCAGACAATATGGATCAGTAGGTAAAGAGTACATATAATTATAACCATAAGCAGGAGTATCACTAAGTTGTGCTAATGATGCTCTTGTTATAGCAAAATTCCAAGGATGTGAACGTAAAACTAAATCACGCGAATCTTGATAGAACGCGTTACATAATCTTGCTCTTTCTGTGTCGTCTGTTAGGCTAGTGATTAGATCATCACCTAAACGCCTAAGTGCATTACTGCATATAGAAACTTCAGTTGCCATTACCCACCTATTAAGTTGGGGGGCTTTTACACCCCCCTGTTATATTAGTCTGTTACATATTGCATTGTAAGTACGATTGTACCTGTAGCGTTTGCTCCACCTAATGTAACTGTTACTGGCATACCGTCTTGGTTTGCGTCAACTTCTAAACCGTAGTTTAAAGCAATAGTAGCACAAACATCTACAAGTCCTGCTGTAGCTGAAGATGCTGCTGCTTTAAATGCGGCTGCTGAAACTGATACTGCTGCATCACTTGAATCTGTGTGAGCAGCGTAACCAACGGATAGAGTTGTTGAAGTACCTAGAGCATCATATGCTAAAGATCCACCAACAATTCTAGCGCCATTTGGTAAGTTAAACATTTCAATAGTTTCGCCATTTGTTAGTGCAGATGCTTCGTAAGTTGCATAAGCAATTCTAACTCTACCAGCGAGTTCATTGGTTTTAATTCTCTCAGAAGGATTGTTTTGATTCCACTGAGTTTTTTGTGCTGAATATACTGTCATGCTATCCTCCTATTAAGATTCTACGCAAGCTATTTCAACAACTTTTTCGTCCTCAATACGAGTAGCACCGATAGTCATTGAAAGGAAAACTTGAGTTGCATAGTTTTTGTCTGCACGTTCAGATATTCTAGTGCTAACATCACTACCTACAGCAAGACCTAAACCAGATTGTGTGAAAGCAAGAGCCTGTCTGTTACCATCCCCATCAAGGCCTAGTCTTTCTGTTCTGACAAAGTTAAAGCCTAAGAATGTGTTAATCTCACCTTGTACTAGGGCTTTAATGCTTGCATAGTCAGCTGATGTAACTTTTTCAAGTGCCAACAAGTCTGACATTTGTTTTGATGTTGCAATTAAATATCTAGCTTCATCTGGATCAACGTCATTGCCATCTAAAATTTCTTTAGCTTCAATTAGTTTATCCAAGTTCAAGCCATTTGAACCATGTGCTACTTTTTGACCTGCTGGTAAAGCAACAGTTGTGCCACCTGAAACACCGCCATAAGCGTTGCCAGTTGCAGCAGCAATAATTGCATCATCCATTGCACGACCCATAGCCCATGCGCCTGCCATTGCATATTCTGATTGAGGTGAGATAAGCATACGTACCTTATCCTCATTATCAATCAAGTCTGCCCAGTCGTAATCGTCCATAGTTACTTTACGTCTGGAGTGTGGTGTGTCCATTCTTGGAGTGTCAGAATGACGTGAAGTCCTTTTCTGAGCAGCAGCAGTTCCGATTCTTTCAAAGAAATGCGATTTACCAACAACCGTTTCAGTTCTAACCGTATCTCTTAATCTTGAACCTTTTTGCTGTGCCAAGTGGAACACATTACTTTTGTACTGTTCTACAAAAGCTGTTGTGATTTCTATTGACATAATAGTTCTCCTGTTAAGTTAAAAAAAGTAAAACGGTTTTTGTCCTGCAAATCAGGGAAACCTTACAGATTAACGCACTGTCCAACGGATTTTAAGGCATCATGCCCACAGTGCAAGTTGTCCGTTAGGGCTTGCTATTGTTAACATATTATAACATAGAACATTTAGATTACAAATCTTAATTATGCTCCATAAACTTTTTCATGCAACTGCCTTACTCTTTCTACAGCAGCCCTATGCTCAGGGTGTCCTGCATTAAAATAAGGATGATTACTATTTGCATATATTTGCGAAATTTCATCTTGCGCGTCAAGTCTTGAAACAGCCAGATTATTGTTCTGAGTGTTCTGTGTCATATCTTCTGTTACCTCTGCACCTAGTCTTGCAAATAGTTTTACAACAGATGGATTGTTCCCAGCAGCTGTATTCATAAGTTCCATTATTTCAGGATCTCCATATACTTGCAACGCTCTTTGTGCAGCGCGTATATTCTTATCGTAGTCAATACCCCATTCCTGTTTTAACGCAGTTTCTGTTTGTTCTTTCTGCGCTGCTAGTACCGCTGGCATATTTTCCATTTCAGCGTTGACCATACCAGCTTGATAGTCCATAAGTGCATTGACTTGGTTTTGGCTTAATCCAATCTTGTGAGCAACATTTCTAAACTCACCCATAAGATTTTCATTAAAGTAAGCATCCATACCTTCAGGAACTTTCATTTCATATCCTGTAGGCTCATCTGGTCTACCTAGTTTGCCGTATAATTCACTATACTCCTCATCTGTTTTAGGCATTGGTATTCTACTGCCCATTTGTTTTTGTTGATGCACAACTGTTTTAGCAAGACTTTCCACATCTTTAAATTGTGCTATTGTAGGATCTTTTGCTAGATCTTCTGGTAATGATGATTTCCAATCTAGGTTATCGCTATATCCTTCAGATCCAAGAACTGTTGTGTCTTGGGTTGTCTGAGTTTCCATATCGGCCTGTTCTTCTGGGTACATAATCATTCTTTCCTTTCTTGTATTGAACGTAATATGCGTAGATAAACACTACGCTGCCCTTCTTTAAAAGCTGTGCCATAAGGATCTGGTTGAAAACTTAAACGATCCCCATACGCAGTTTTTAAATCTTCCAATACTTTTTTACCTGCGTCAGTATCAAAGCATTGTTTATAGTTTTGAATAAGATCGTAATGATCCCTATCCATTTCTTCCATTATTTCTGTTGACATTATAGACCTTCTAGTTGAGCCGCTGCTTGTTGCATCATTGCTTGAGCGTCTGGATCAGCTGCTGCTTTAGCGGCTTCGGCTTGCTGTTGAGTTGCTTGCGCTACTTGTTGTTGCATCATAATTTGTTGTTGCATTTGTTGTTGTTCCATTTGAGCCTGTCTTGCTTCTTCCAGATCTTCTCTGCTAACCAAGATACTATTTGGAACACCTAATAATCTCGCTCTCATTCTAACAGCTTCCTCATGGTTAATAATTTCCATGACGTTAGGGTTTACTTGTGCAATGTTCATAGCTAGTGCGTATAATCTATCTATAGCATTAGCTTCTTCCATGCGCTGAGATCTAGCTAATGGCCCAACATATTCAATATCCAGTTTGCTTTCCTGTATGTTTTCAGGGGGAGGGAGTAAAGCCCCTGCTCTAAACATAATGCCAAAAATTCTATCAATTAATGGGTTTAGGAACTCTGATTGGAATCTACCTAGTGTTGGGCCAAGTAGTCTTTGCATCAGTTCATAACGAACTTGCACTTCAGTAGCAGTCATTTGAGGCCCTTCTTGTAACTGCAACTGATCTGAGTAATAAGCCTGCCTAATAGCAGTACGCAACTGTGTTTCCTTTAGGTCTGTAATTTGCCAGTTGCTACCTATCTGTAACGGTTTAATCGCGCCATCATTTCTGATAACTGTTATTCCTGCTGGTGTAGTTCTTACACGACCAATAACGCCATCATCTTGTACTAATAACGGTGGATCAATAGCTTTTGCCCATGCTTTTAGTCCTATCTCTACAGCTTTGTTTAGTGTTTTAATATCTGGTAGAGCGTTATAAGATGGACTACGACCGTATATTTCGCCAGTCGCTTTAGCCCATCTTGGAACGAGGTAAGGAAATTCGTTGTAACCACCAGTACGCACGACCATTTGGTCTGCTTCACAAACATGACAACTGTGGTATTTTAGTTTGGTAGCTACTTTACCTGTTGCACGTTTGTAATCTTCTGATGGTTCAACGGCATGGATAAACACAAATTCTTTTTCAGGTTTTTGTTTGACTGCTTCTAGTATTTTTTCTCCTAGATTTTCTTCGCCAAATTCTTGAAATGCTTGTCGTGCTGTCATCTTATATTTACGATAAACAGTATCAACATAACCATTTACATTTTCTTGTATGTAGTATTCATTGATGTGAAGTGTCTTGAAATGTATGCCACCTTCATCAAAACCTTTTGAATCTTCTTCAACAAACAAACATCCTGTACCAATAGATGTAAGATCCAAATACATTTCGTGTACTTCGGTATTAAAATTAGCATCATTAAACGCATCATACATACGTCTGGCTGTATCTTCTAGCCATAACTGTGCATCTCGTTGTTCGTTTAATCCTTTATCACGCAGTTTAATAGAAAACCAAGGCAATGATGGAGAGGTCAAAGTGCCTTGTAAACTTGCCGCCAATAATGTGTTTGCTGTAATCGCTGTACTATCAAATAAAACTTCTGTTCTTTTTTCGCCCTTAGAACGTACTAGAGTTACATCAGCTTTTCTTGGCATTACATAATCAAGTATTTCTTGCCAATGATCTTCCCAAGTTTCCCTAGAACTAGACATGGCACTCATACGTTTTTTCACATAATCGTATGGAGTTAACATATCTGCCATATTACTTACCTGTTGTTGTTAATAAAGTTTTACCAGTAGTTGCTTCTTCAGTAACGCCTTTGCCGCTTGTCATAATGCTATAGTTTCTGCCTAATGATCCAGCCTTACGCATACGTTCTTCTTCACGCGCAAGAGCAGCTTCTTTTTCAGCAGTTCTATCTGTTACAGAAGTATCTATTGGTGGTGGCATTTCTGCCTTTGCCTTCATACCCATTTACACTCTCCTTTTAATATTCCGTATAATGCTCCATCTACAAATTCATTATCAACACGCATTGCCTGTCTGATAACTCCTTCTTTAACAAAACCTACACCTTTTAACAACCGTTCGTTTCTTTCATATCCATCAACACACATTGCTGTCATTCTGTTGCATTTGCATTGATTAAAAGCATAATCAAACATCATGCGTATATATCTTCTCTGACACAATATTGGTGTGTCCATTGCAAGATGAACAAATATATTATGCCCATCATAGTCAGAAAATAATAAACACGCCTTAATACTATTATCCATTAAAAAAGCAATATGTCTATCACTTTCTTGTAACGGTCTATTTATGTGCGCTCTAGTCTTAATCCAGTTATACGCAACGTGTTTTATATCGTCATCAGTTCTGACTTCAATCATATCATTTTTCTTCGTTCAGTTTTAGATCCACCACCTAATACCGTTCTTGAAATATTTGCTTCGCCTTCTGCTCCAGCAGCCCCAGTCATAATTGTGCTTCTTCTTCCACCATAACCACTAGTTGGTTGTGATGTAGGTGCTGCTGTTATTGTTGATTGCGCCGCTGGTTGTGCTGCTGCTTGTACTACCGCTGGTGCAGCTGGTGCTTTGGATCTACCACCGAATATTGCTCTTACTATGCCGCCCATTTTCTTTCCTATGCAAATACATTAAAGCTACTATCCGATTCTAATTGGACAGGCTCATAATCTTTTATTCTTGCTTTTCTTACAGACATGACCGCATAACGCATTGCAGATATAACATCATCATGTTTCGCCACAATTTTGCCATCTTTACGGTGATACATCCGTAGTTCTTCTAATAATTTACTCTGATTATTAAAAATTTTCAATCTATTTGTCATAAACCTTGTATACATCTCCTGTATACCTGCTTCTACAGAGTTACCACCGCTGCCTTCTTTTTGTCCTTGTTGTGGTGGATTACTAAAATGTTCGCGTGTCATATTAACGCCTTCTGCTCTGTATTGTTCTGTCAATGATTTACCAGATCCTTTATCTGCTTGCCTACCATCCATTGGCCATATTACAGGAATCCAGTTACCTCTTGATTTAATAGAACTTGCGTGTATTGGTACAGCTTCTTGCGACATAGCATAGCTATCATAAATATAAATTGTATCACTGTCCCTATCCCAAGCTATCCATGCAGCTGCTGTAGGGTGATCCCACCCAAAATCTATACCACAAATGCGTGGCCAATACGCTGGTATCTCTATAGGTTCGCATACCATTTGTGATTCTGGTAAAGGAAAGACAAGACCACTACCTAATTGAGGAATACCTTGTTCTCTCATCTTTCTTTCGTGAGGAGGTAACGCAGAAAGTATTTGTTCTCGCACCTTTTCTGTCATGTGTGGTGCATCATCCCACCCAGCTTGTATTAGCGCCTGACCATCCCTGAGATCATTTACAAACTGCGCTACCGTTTCTGTCATACCGCTCTCAGGAGTAAATGTCATATATACCATTCCACCTTTATCGGCAGTACGCGTCAATGATTGAGTGTAAATAGATTGTGGTGGTTCTTCATCCAGCCATATTACATCCAGACTTTCACCCATCCATTTCTCTTTACCCATTTCATACGCTTTAAAAGCTAACCTAGACCACCCTCCTGTTATATGTTTAATAACAAGACTGTTCATTGCATTAGGTACACCAGCTTTTCTAACTGTTTCTCCAATATATTTTAATGGAATACTACCAGTACCCCTAGCGGTAGGGTCATCTGGTTGTCCGACCAACTCTTTCTGGCATATATCACGCGTTGTTTCATTAGACGCGCCACCTGCCCACGCCCTTATAGGCCTATCAAATCTTCTTCCTTCCCACCAATCAGGATATTGCCCTGTAAGGTGAAATGCCATTTCCATTGCTCCGCAAAAAGATTTTCCAATTCGGTTTCCTGCCATTAATAGTCGCTGTTGGGCGATAGTATTATGAAATTTTTTTTGATATTCGTACGGGTCGTAATGTGCCATACGATTAGTGTCCTTACGATACTGCAATTCTCTTGCTATTTCAAGCGCTCTTTCTATATCGTTCATAACTTCTCCAGATCATCACTATGTACCATAATCCAGAACCCCTTACGGTTCTTCTCACACAGACAAATCACTGGTGTTTTATTCTCTAAGTCCGCTAATGCTTTGGTGTCATCCCATAAAGTAACAGCACTATGCTTCACACGCAGCTTACATTCAATAAACAGCCTGTCATGTATAACATCTGCCCTCGTTACTTTACCGTTACCCCCAGAAAGTGGCGTTCTTGTACCTCCAAAGAACTCTGCGACCTTCCGCTCTCGTTGTTTCCATGCTTTGTCCGCCATACAACAACCTTAACCTAAGACAATACCCATGTCAATAGCGTTAACAAATGTTAATATCAAAAAACCCCCACCGCTGTACGGAGAGATCCATAGTAATATACAACGGCGACGGCTTTGGGGGGTGGGGTTGCCCTCAAAAACGCTACTAAATATTAATATGTGCATGTGCGAACGGTGGCGCGAATTGGCGCGAGGGTTGGCGCGTAAAAAATTTGCTAGAGTGCGTGAGTGTGTGTGTGCGGATGGTACTTTTTATTGTAGCGCGTGAGGTTGTTACTTTTTATTGGAGCTTGTGAAGTGTAAGTTGTCTATTAGTGTTCGGTTGTTCTTATATTCTTTAGTAGATGGTTTAACTCTATTTGTAATTCTTCATCTGTTTTAGTCTTTGTTACATCTTCTACTTTATGTACTGTTTGATAACCTGTTCTATCTAGTATTGAGTTAATAGCCCCGAGCTTTACTGAGGGATTAACTTTATCATCTGTTATGAGTGATTGTAGTTTATCTATTGCAAGTGGTACTGATGACGCTAACACTTGTTTTGTTGCTTGATCTATTTCATTGGCTAACTTCTTTTTTAATTCATAGCCTTGTTGCTCTGCCGTTGCTGGACTGTAGCCACTAGCTATCGCAGACTGAGTAGCATTGCCAGTTTTACTAAAGTTTTCAACAAACGCTTTTTGCTTATCTGTTAAGGGTTTTACGGTCATATAAGTATATTACTACCTAAAGTATGTTAACTTCAATAAAAATAATGTTTGACATACTATTATTACTTATTGTATAAGTGTTATTGTTAACGTAAGTTAATGTATTACTAACAGTATAAAGGGAAGTAAAATGGAAAATAAATATAACGGTTGGACTAATTACGCAACGTGGCGCGTTAGTTTAGAAATGATTGACGGTAACCAAGATCATTATTTAGATATGATGAATGATGATAATGAAATTGATACTTATGAATTATCAAAAATTATAGAAGCCGATGTAATAGAAATACTTGAGAATGAAGCAAATGACCAATCAATAGTATTTAGTTACGCGCAAGCTTTTGTATCTAATGTAAATTGGTACGAAATAGCCGAACATATCGCAGAAGAATTAAACGCTTAATGGGGGATAATATGACTAAATTAGAAGTAGAAATAAAAAACGTTTACGGCAAAGAGTTGGTTTATCCAATTTGTGAAACGGCTAATAAATTCGCTAGATTGATTGGTAAAAAAACATTTACTAGTGAAGATATAACCAACATCAAAACACTTGGGTATCAATTCCAAGTAGTAACAAAAACAATATAAGGGGTAATTAAATGGAAAAAAAGAAGATTATATATTTTGATTTAAATGAAGATCAGTTTAAAGATATGTTAAAAAATACGAATGATTACACACTTTCACAAATGCTTAATCAAAGAAAAAATTGTGAAAATGCCGATATTGACGTTAAAGAAGCAATTAAAAATGAAATAGCTAGAAGGTGCGCAAGGGAATATATATTAAGGCACGGTGAAGAATTGGGAATAAATGAAAGCGATACAAACACTCAATTAACAATGATTGATATAATATTGGGGTAATCTACTGAAGATAGCCCCTATTTATTAGGGGTTATATTGAATAGATTAATTAAGATTTATTCACAAACAGAAAAGGGAAAAAATATGTTTAATAAAATACAAGACTTAACAAGCAAAATCGCAATAGGTGTATCAATATTTTTTGTAATAGCTTGGTTGATCTGCGCCTATCAATTAGTAATGTTTATGAAATGGTGGTAATTATGACACAATTAGAATTTGAAACACTTTGTAATGAATATTTAATTAGTTCCGATATTGCATTAGAAAATGAAAATATTGTAAATGCTTTATACGATAGAGATGATGAGAAAGTGAGGGAATTATTAGAGAATGAATTTTAATGGTTAATACCTTGCGCCTTAACATAATAGGGCGCAAATTTAATTAGAGGTTGATTATTTAGTAAATAAAGAATAGTATTAACATAGATTAACAAAAGGGAGTAGAAACAATGTTAGACTTTAGTAATCCAAATAGCTTTAATGAAGTTAGAGATGAAGC
>Ga0070754_10004070_pt1 | contig 10131 bp, 15 predicted proteins | sample VirMetDEL_Sep_01_FD_75181 | JGI IMG/M metagenome (GOLD analysis project Ga0070754, IMG submission 75181) | Aqueous microbial communities from the Delaware River and Bay under freshwater to marine salinity gradient to study organic matter... | ecosystem: Environmental > Aquatic > Marine >... | reverse complement strand
TATGGCGGAAACGGAGGGATTCGAACCCTCGGTACCCTTTACAGGTACAACTCCTTAGCAGGGAGACCCATTCGACCGCTCTGGCACGTTTCCTATATTTGGCTCCAGATGTAGGGATCGAACCTACGACCAATTGATTAACAGTCAACTGCTCTACCGCTGAGCTAATCTGGAACGTTAATTTATAATAGTATTTAACTTCTTATTTGTCAACATTTTTTTTTTTGGTGCTCCCGGTAGGATTAAATCTTATTGCCTTTAGACCTATTTTCCTTTATTGTTAGGTATTGCAAATTTTCTTCGTGATGCAATCCGCCTTTTGATAATGGAATAATATGATCTACTTCGTATCCTACTGGACAATTTTCGTATATTTGTTTTATTTTTTCTTTGTTTGCAGTTGGTGCATATGCTCTATTGTATCCGTGTTTTGCTCTATACCTTGCTTGTCTTGCAGCATTTGATGCAGCAACTTCTTTAACATCCTTTTTACGTACAGATGCACTGCATACACTACTACAAAACTTTTTATTTCGTGTAAGTGTACCGCACACACTGCATTTTATTGGATCTTTGCCGTGTCGTCTTACGCCTTTATTGTTTGTTTTGGCAGCACACGATTTACTGCAAAATTTAGGATTAGTTGTTTGAGTTCCACAATGTATACATATATTCATACATTTATTTATCTTTTTGAACCTAAAACCAATCCGTAACAAAAATAATGGTGCTAGTGGCAGGAATCGAACCTGCTCCCCTTTCGGAATCCGTTATGAGCGGATGGGCTACCCAATTGCCATCACTAGCGTTATATTTGGTGCCCTCTGCCGGACTCGAACCGGCACGCCAATACTGGCAAGAGATTTTAAGTCTCTGGTGTCTACCAATTCCACCAAGAGGGCTAATATAATTTATGGCGAACACGGAAGGACTCGAACCCTCGACCTAGTGATTAGAAGTCACTTGCTCTATCCAGCTGAGCTACGTGTCCAGCATAAATTATATCTGTACTGGAGTCTCCATAGTTACTGTATACAACTTTTTAATGATACCGTCAACGTCTGATTCTGTTAACCAACCTTTTACTGTATCACCTTCAGCAGTAATACCAGGCAGTTCAACTTGGTTCATATCTTCAAACACTGCAATTTCATACAAGCCTTTTTTGTTACCATACGACATTTCATTCCGTACAATACTGAGCTCATACTTGTCGCCAAACCGTAGTATAACTTGAACACCGTTTGGCGATGTGGTTTCCATCATTTCAAAATCTGCTAGCTTCATTTGTATAACATCCGTGCACAAGTGACAAAACTATTTTCTTCTAAACAATCGCTCCATGTGTAATATGAGTACCATACAGCACCTACTAGCAGTGCTAGTGCAAACACTAGTGTTGCAATACTTTTTGTCCAACTAAATTCATTCATTGTGTTAACTCCCAAACGCAACTTCTACAACTTCTTCACCTTGCCACAAGACAAGAGTTCTTTTTTTGAATTGAAAGGTTTTTGCCCACATGTTGAAGAAAAACCTTGCTTCTTCTTCCGTGCATTCAGTGACACCTCCCCACTCAGGAACAGTGCCACCAACGGCTTTGCTCAAGGTTGTGAACTGAAATGTCGCTGCCCAAGTCATTACGCTGCCTCCATAGCTCTCTGCTCAACAATTGCCTTTTCAGCATAGTCAAGCATTGCTTTCATTTCACGAATCTGATCAAGTACATCTACGCTGTTCTGTCCACCTGATGATGTACTCATTGACCACTTATCGTATTCACGGCGGAATGCGATAGGACCACCACCCCACCATCCTTTTGATTCGAAGTAAATTGTCTCACCAACATTTTCACCAGTGCGACGATTTTCTTTTTGTTCATGCATTATCTGAATAGTCATTACGCTGCCTCCGCTGTACATACATATGGTTTGTTCCACTGACCAACATTGATGTCCAAGTAGTATGCAATGTCAAAATAGTCAATCTGTGCATCTGTGTTGTTGTACCAGCTAGTACCTTTCATTGCAGCAATAAGTTCTTCCAAAAACTCTTGCGCTTCACCATAGTGCTCAGGATAGTAAGTGTTAACTTGAACATAACCGTCATTAGGATAATACTGCTGATTACGGCGTTCTGCAATCTCACGGTTCTTTTCGTTTGCCATACCAATGAAGTCAGCAACACCTTCTTTGATGTTTACAACAAGAGTGCTGTGGTTGCTAACTGCAATTGAGCCTTTGTAACCGTGCTTTTTCAAAACTGCTTTGATAGCTGGCGCAAGTGTTTTTTTCTTCTCTTGATTCATGTATGCCATTTTTGAAGTCCTCTTCTTTTCTGCTTACATATATAATATAGTGATTACTGACCTAAATGTCAACGGTTTTGTGAAAAAAGGTTTCCGTTAAAATCAAACACTTATAATTTTTTTTGATTTTAATCTAAACAAAGTCCAGTACATCCTGGATCAAAAGCTAAATTTTCTTTTGTTTCTTCAGTCTGTACTTCTTGTATTACATTTTCTACAACTGTTACAACTTCTTGAACAGTAGGAGTATGGTTATCGTTGTCATCATTGATGATATACTACTGGAGTATATTCTCCTGTTGCTTGACATGCTGTAAGTAAAAATAATGGAATTAGATATTTCATGCTACACTCTCATATTTAAACGCTGTTAACATTTTTTCCTGTTCAGCGTATGCTTCAATTTCCCAAGGACGATCCATATAAGGTATCTCTGATGGAGTAAACATAGGAAACTGTTTTAGTACATCTTGTTTAACGTGTACAAATTCGTGGAAGATAGCAGTGACAAGATCTTCATAATCCAATCCACGCTTAACACGGATTTCATACTCACGATCATCATCACCTTCTAAGCAATCAGCATCAACATCTAAATGCTTGGTAATCTCTACATCAACAGCAAGTTTACGATGCCGTGGCAACCAATATTTTTTAGCAAACCAAAGTGCTTCAGCAACTGCCGCACGTTCTTTTTTAGTACCGCCGATTACACTGTAAAGCATTACCAAATTACCTCTTCAGTTACAATATAGTGACGGCCTTCTAACACTGCTTGTGTGTAATATCCTGCTTTTTGTGTAGCATCCCAACGAACCAAGTAAATATCTTCGCCTACTTTTTTATCATACATTATATCAACAATAGAGCCAGTTTTGCCACCATACTTACGAATAACACCCATTCCAACTTTAAACATTATTGAACCTCTTTTGCAAGTTTTGCGATATCGGACCAAGTAGTAGTAGATTGTTTAGCAACACTTTGCTTAACTGCTTTTAACTGATCTGCTTTGGACATTGCGTCGAACATTTGGTCTAAGTAAACTTGATATGCTGTCATGTTGTTTCCTCCGTCTACATTAATAATATAGTGATTGTAGATACGAAAGTCAACAAAAAAGTGCAGAAAAGAATCCTGCACTTTCAAAGGGTTGTAATTTTTTTACAAACTAATGTCTTCTAGACCTGCTGCACGTAGTTTGACAATATTATTCAGCTGAAACTGCTTCGCATCCAATGCTTTAATAAGTCCCATATACTTGTTCCGTACCAGTGCAAACTCGTTACAAATATGCTGTTGATCAACTACGTCTTGTTCACCTTCAGCATACTTGTCCGCATCTCTACTACTAAGAGCACGGTTATAGTGTTCAAGAAACTTTTTGTATTTCTCTGTTTTAATTTTACGTAGTTCGATATTAAGGTATTCTAGTATTGCTTCTATTTCCTGCAACTGATTAAAACGATGTTCAACTATACCAGGCATGTCACGGCTGTGCTTTTCAACGTTGCCTTTTAGACTACATTCTAGTCTTGCTTCGTTTAGTTGTTTTTCGTAATAATCAATTGCAGGGATAATATTAGCAATATCTTTACGGATCTCATTAAACCAATGCATTAGTCCCAGTCATCTTCGTTATATTCATCAAAATTAGTGTGTTCAATATAATTGTCACGAAGTACTTTGTCAACTGTTCCATCATAACCAACAAGCTCATCTACACACTCTTCGACATCAATGACATCTTCAAGTACTAAAATAAACTTCTGACAAGCGTCATATTTTTCTTTTGTTGATATGTATGGTTTAATTGCCATCCAAAGATTCATGTACTGTTCAATTTCATCTTCACTCAGTTTCATGTATCGTAGCTTCCTCAGATGTTGTGTGTACGTTATTTAGTTCATCAGCATCAATATCTTCTACTACATTATCAACTTCATGATCATCCCATTGTTTCATAATCATGTCTAGACAACCTTCTTCGTTTGCCTCCCAGGCTTTGCGGAATTTAAGTATTGCTTCGCCTGTTTCTTTGTCGATGTACTCTAAACGGTTACCACTTTTCTTTAGTACACCTTTGCCTTCTGCAAGGTCAACAAGACCGCTGTATGGACTCATGCCAGTTTCATAAGGGATTTTAACTTGCACACTTTCAAAAGGTTTACTATAACGTGTTTTCATAACTTTACACGCTGCACGAATACCTTTTACTTCGCTGATCTTGTTACCTGATTCATCTTCTTTTAGTTTAAGTTTACGCATTGCAACAACGATACTTGATGCATAGATAAATCCTTGACCACCACTAATCTTATCATCTGGATCAAACATATCTTGCGATGCATAAGTGTGGTTAGTTGCTACTAGTCCAACATTGTAATCACCAAACATGTTAACACAGTTACGAACAAGTGCTGTAAGTGCTTTGGGTTTACGTCCTAAGTCACCTTTTAGATCACCTTTCTGGAACTGATCCACATCAGTTGGCGTAAGCATCATGCCAAGCGAGTCGATTACAAACAATACTTTAGGACGATCTTCTTCGTCTTTGTCTGCATATTGCGATTTGTAGTCTTTCATAAACTCGTTAATAAGTTTAGCCACATCGTCAATCATTGCTACATTTAGTTTGAGTAGTTTATCTTCACTTGTATCAACATCAAGTGCTTGTAGCCATTTTTCATCTAGTGCATTTTCAGTATCAACAAGTACAACATAGATGCCTTGTTTTTGTGCTTCACGCACCAAATTACCACTACAAATAAAACTCTTGCCTGCACCAGATTCGCCAGCGAACACACTTACTTTGCCTAGCGGAATACCGCCGTCAAAACGTCCACTGATAAGTTTGTTTAACGTATAATTTCCTGTTGAAATCCATGTGTCTGGATCTCTAAATCCACTACTAAGTCCAGGTACACTCTTAGTAATGCTTTTGCGAAATTTCGCAATGTCAAAAGGTCTTGCCATAATTATCTCCTGAAATATAGGATAGGGCGACTAGGTGTCGCCCCGCCAGGTTGTTAAGGATTAATTGCTACGATTGCGAATTGCTGCCAAGATATCTTGTGCGCTTGGCTTCTCGCCTTCTGCTGCTGGAGCAGGTTCTGGTGCTGCAGTTTGTGCAGGCTCTTGCCAACCAGTATCATGTACAGTTTCAGCAACCGGTGCTTCCGTAGCAGGTGCTGGGGCAGGTGCTGGTTGTGAAATGCTCTGTGCCGCAGGCTTAGCCGCCGCATTATTTGGTGCACTGTTTGATGTATCAATTTGTACACCTGCTGGGCGATAAAAATTACCCCAACGTGCAGGATCATACAATTTGCCATCTACACTCGCTTCGAACATTTCACCAAGAATACGAAGTTCTTCTTCGTTAGGCTGCTTAGGAAGATAATCATTTAGATTATACAATCCATGTGTTTCAATCGCACTGCGTTCGTCACTGTTTAGTGAACGCTCACGGCGTGCCCAACCTGAGGTTGAATAATCAGCATATTGTCCTTTAGTGGATTTAGTTAAACGGAAGTCAGTACCTGCTTCATAATCAGTAGGCAATTCTTCAAAGTCACTATCCATAAGTGCACCTTTGATAATTTTAAAGATACTTGGATTAATGATGAAACGACGAATTGGATTTTCAGGAGTTGTTTCTTCGTCTAATGAATTCTCAACTACAAATCCTTGAAACACGTAACTGCGCTTTTTCCAGTACTTACGACCCATATCTTCAAGACTTGGATCTTTAAACCATTCACGCACTTCTGACAAAATAGGACAACTTCCTACTGGTCCCCACATTTCGTTACACGGTACATTAACTGTTACACGTCGACTGTCAGGTTGTCCTTCAATACCTGCAAATTCTAGTCTAATCATTTGACGCTCACGCCAAAAGAAAGTATTACTCGTATCTCCATCAGGAAGGAAACGAATTACACTAGTTGAATTTTCTGGGATATTCCAAAATGGAAAGATAGCATTGTCGCCTCCTCCACTTGATTGATTACCGCCTCCACGGGTTTCTTGTGCTTGTAGTTTTGCTCTGATTTCTGCCAATGATGCCATAGTTTTTTCTCCTTATATATGCCTATGTTTTTGCCTAAGTTTGCCTAAATGACAATGTACTTATTGTCACTAATATATGATACATACTATTGTATGTCAACTAAAAAGTTTGTTAACATCGTAACTTTCGAACACAGAGTTGATCTGTTGTTCCCATTCATTACTTTCAGCATGTACTTTTGTCTCACTTACTGTTGGTTGTAGCTTAGGCATCAACGACGTGATTGCACGTGCTGACTTTCCTAGCATAGCATCATCATTGACACTGTCAACCAATTTACTTGCTTCTGCTAGTAAGTTTGACAAATCTCCTTCGCTCTCATCTAGAACGCTAGAGATATACTCCATCACTGCACCCAATTGTGCACGTGCTGAACTATCTTCGAATGTGTGGTTCATGGGATTTTCTGGATCACCCACTAGGTCTGTTCCCTCTTTCATCCACACTGTTTTACTATTCTCAACAACACTTACAAGTTTGTTAATTGTTTCTTGTACTTTTGTATTGTGCTCACGTACTGCTTGCATTTCTTTTACAAGTGCTTGTACGTATGGTAGTGCACCTTCTACATTCTCATCAAAAAATTGTACAGTAAATTTATCTTTAACATCGCTAAAATCATCTTCATCAAGTTGTTCATCTTTTGATTCAAATGCTTCTAGCATTGCAGCATAACTTCTACTGCCTTTCATTTTGTTAAGTGTTTCACGAATGTTTGATATACGTGAAACTACAGCTTCAACAATGTCTGCTGTATCTTCATTAACTAGTCCATTCTTTTCACTATAACGTTTAAACTCTTTAAGTTTCTTTAATTCGTTGCACTGTTCAACAATATGCTTACCAAAGTCATCATATGGTGTTCCGCCTTCTTTAACATGACGCAACATAGCTCTACCACCCGCTAAGTTGTTACTTGGAAATCTGTAACGCTCACCTTCAGCATTTTCAATATAAATTGCTTGGATATTACGACTACGTGATCCACGCTGTTCTTCATTGACTGGTTTGTTATGTTTAATTACTAATCTTGCGCTTTCTAGTTTCTGATAACTACTTTTTGTGCTACCATATGCTGCGCCAATTGCTTCGTTTACTGCGTTCATGTCTCTTACCTTTTGTGCTTGATAATCGAAATCCTTTGGTTCTATTTGTTTGCTATATTGTTTTAACGTATATTCAATAATACTACGATTAGCCAAATTTTTGATTTGATATAAAGTGTCTTTAAGATCTGCATATTCAACACCTTGACCAAGACTTACTATAACTTCACGACGGTTGTCAGTTTCATCTAAACTTACCATTGTGCCAGTGTCGATTAAGAAGAATCGTCTAGCCATTGAAGGATCAACAGTGTCAGCCCCTTCATCAGTGTATAATTTTAATTCGTGTCCGTTGCCTTTGAGTATCTTAAACATCTTTTCTGCAACATATTCTGAACTCAACATCTCTTGAACTTTCTTTGTTATAATACTATTTATACTAGAAACGTAAAAGGCATAGGCGCCAAATCTTCTTCGTCACTAAAACTATCCTTTAGCTCGTTATATGCTGCTTCGTCATACTGCGCCACTTGTTGTGCAATACGTACAACTAACAATGCTGCCATAACAAGATCATCAGTTTCACCGTCTTTTGCTGCATATGCTGCTCCACGTGCAATAAAGGTTTTAACTTCACGCAACAATGCATTACTAGCAATTTCCATTTTGTCAGTTTCAACCCAGTTCTTAAACTTACTACATGCTGCTAATTTACTCTTGTTTGTTGTAGTAAATCCACGTCTATATGTTCTAGAAGATCCTGCTTTACGTGCCTCACTAATAAACGTACCAGGAATATTGTCTTCACCCATTTCGTTAATAGCAACCAATGCTGCTTCTCCAAGTGTGTTGTTTTCTACACTCCAGTATATTTCACTTTCAGGCGCCTGATCTTGAACTTCCTGTAACATTCCACGTAGGATACGTATTTGTTCTTGTACTGGTGTTTTATTATGCATCCATTCACCAACTTGTCTCATACCTGGAAGTTCATATATCTGTATCGCAGCATTGTCACCACCTGTTCCTAAACTAGGATCAAGTCCAGCAAGATAAGTTTTTCCTTTTTGTATAGGCCTATACCAACGTACTTGTGCTGTTTTACGATATACATCTTTACTTTCCATTAATGTTAGTTTCAAACTATCAATAAGTGTTTCGTCAAACGCAATAAATTCGTTTAAGTGTTCACGACGGAAACGTTCTTCTCCAATCTTGCCTTGTTCTTCATCTGCCCATACTTGGTCTCTGTCTGGGTGTGCTGTCCAATCTGCACTATAAGCCTTAAAACCGTTCTTCCCCGTTTCTTTTTCATTTCCAAATTCGTCTTGAGTTTTGTTTGCTTCTCTCCAAATTTGTGCAAATTGGTCATCGTCTTGGTTTGGTGTACTTGTAATAATACATTTACCACCTGTACTAAGTGTTGGACTAAGTGATGTCCAAAACTCTCTGGCAATAGTAGGACGAACAAATGCAAATTCGTCCAAGTACGCTAATGAAATACTTAAACCACGTCCAGTATTTTCTGTTGTTGCTTGAGCAATAATACGTGAGCCATTGTCAAACTCTAAACTGCCTTTATTATAAGCAGTCACACCCGCACGTAAAAAGTTAGGTAACAACTCATATGCAAAACGTATACGTTGCATAATTTCTTGAGCACCACTATATTTGTGTGCAGCAATAAGAATAGTTTGATCAGAAACAAACATTGCATACCACAATAGATATGCTGCAGCCGCAGTAGACTTGCCCATTTGTCTACTAATAAGTGCAATACTGTATTTGTGATTATGATACGCATCTAACAGCCCACGCTGAAAATCAAACAAATCAAATTTCATACGGCCTTTAACAGGATGCTGAATCCAACAATACTCAGTAATAAAGTACTGTGGATCCATTGTACACCTAGCAAGTTCTTGTATCTGCTCTGCAGTGTACTTTTCTTTTTTATATGGGGTTTTAGTTAATTTTGTATCTACTGACATACTAATACTTATCATTTAAAAAAGGGACTACATTTTTTATAAATGCAGTCCCTAATGTAAACCTTATTGCCTGATATTAAGGTTATGTTTTAACTCTTATAAACCTGCTAATTTTTTAAGATAATCTACATCATCATCTAATTTGTGTGCTGTGGTTTTGTTCATTGTAGTTTTGTGTGTTTTACCACCAAACTCAAAACTGTCTTTGCCTGCACGAGCCGCCGCTGCCGCCGCTTGGTTAAATGCATTTTCATCAACCGCTGCTTCGTCCATATCCATTTCGTGATGTCTACGATAATCTGAAACGAAGTCTTCAATTTGATCTACGTCTAAGTAACGTGCTAGTTCGTCTAGAACTGCTTCTGCACCATGTGCGTCGATTAAGTCATATAGTGGTGCCGCAGCATCTCCTACTGCTTCGTTAACTGCCGATGCCATTTCTTTACAATCACTGCATCTACCGTGACCTTTGTAAACATCCATAATAGGTGCGCCACAGCAATTACTTACCTTGCCTTGTTCATTTTCGTCACCTGGTGAGTATGCTTCGTTTTTGTTATTCATTTCTGATTCCCCTAGTTCATCACAGCGTGACATGATTTCACGTGCTACTCTATCACGAACATCTGTATCATCTGCTTCTTCAAAATCTGTCATTTCTGCTAAGTCCATTAGCATTCGTTGTGCTGCATCAACTGCACCCATTGCATCAAC
>Ga0070754_10004067_pt1 | contig 10135 bp, 23 predicted proteins | sample VirMetDEL_Sep_01_FD_75181 | JGI IMG/M metagenome (GOLD analysis project Ga0070754, IMG submission 75181) | Aqueous microbial communities from the Delaware River and Bay under freshwater to marine salinity gradient to study organic matter... | ecosystem: Environmental > Aquatic > Marine >... | reverse complement strand
CAGGAGCTTGAAGCCGAAATCAAGCGTATTAAATCTAAGCTGCAAGTTGCTAAGAAGTTTAACGTCGGTTTATCCGCAGATATTGACGAGCTTGGCGAGAAGTTGGCGCAATACGAATCAGCGCCAGAGCTGGCGCTAAAGGCTGTTATGAGTAGGCATAATCTTAGCTTTAATGGAAGCATTGAGGCCATTGCTATCATTCAATCACCAAATAAAACCATAGCTGTATGCTCTGAGACGGGGCCATGTTGTGGAACATTTACATTAAAGGCAGAGGATATAGTAGTAGATGAGTAAACAAACAGAATCAGAGCGCAAACAAGGCCGCGAGCGGTTCATTGAGATTTACAGCTTATTGATTGAAAGCGGGCTAACGCAAACACAGATTGCCGACGCGCTTGGAGTTAAACAGCCGCGCATTGCAGCGCTTAAAGCCGGCCTAAGCCCGTCTATTGATAACTTGGCCCGTATTGTGGGCCTAGCAGTGCGGGAGGGCTTGATTAGTGCCAAAGGTTGACAGAGAGCTAAACCCCTGCAAAGGCAATTGCACAGCCACAGCGCTAGGCGATGACATTTGCAAAGGCTGCGGCAGAAAGCGGCAGGACGTACAAAACTGGAACACATACACCGAGCAACAAAAACGACAAATTAGCAGAGGGCTAAAACGATGATTGATAGAGGATGGCTACAGGATTTAAAAGCGGGTGATGATGTTATTGTTGATGGTCGTAGGGGCAGACGCTTAGCAAAAGTTGAGCGTACAACAAAAACGCAAATTATACTTGCAGGTACCACCGTGCGATTTAGAAAAAAAGATGGGCATGTGATTGGTGGCAGTACGTGGAACTTTCACCACTTATCAAGAGTTACGGCAGACAATTTAGCAGATATTAATCTAGAAAAACACATAAGCGCTGCAAGCGGCTTGCTAAAGAAAATTGCAGACTCTAAAAAAGCCGGCTTAACTTTAGAGCAAGCGCAGCAAGTGATTAATCTGGCAAAACAAATTCAACACATACTAGAGGGCTAAAACGATGACTGACTATAAATCAAAAATTAATGGCGTATTACCTGAGCAGCTAGAAACACTACAGGCTGCCCAGCATCTTACAGATATGTGCCACGGCTTAGCCGCACAAGCTGGCTGGTGGGATGATGCATCTAAACGCAACGTGCCAACACTGCTAATGCTTTGCGTTTCTGAGCTGGCTGAGGCGATGGAGGGCGACCGCAAGGGGCTGATGGATGACCACCTGCCAACGCGGCCAATGCTTGAAGTTGAGCTAGCTGACTGTCTAATCCGTATATTTGATATGGCTGGCGGGCTGGGCATTGACGTTGCTGGGGCGATGCTTGAAAAATTGCAATACAACACTAACAGGGCGGATCACAAGAAACAAAACCGCGAGGCAGAAAACGGCAAAACGTACTAAAGCGCCAACTTATAACAAAGGCCGCCACTGCGCGGCTTTTTATTTAATCAATACTTTACACATCAATTAGGGTTAACATATAATTACCACATCAATAACGCAGAGGGCTAAACAATGGAAACCATCAACAACGGCAACAACGAAACATTAAGCAGCGGCATCTTTAAGAATAGTGACGGCACCTTTACTGTTTTGACCTTCACCAAGTCTTGGACTTACAAAACTGAGCGCGGCGCAAAGGCCAAGTGGGCTAAGCTAGTAGCGGCTGATCTTGTTTAATAACTAACAGCGCCCCACGGGGCGCATAGAGGGCTAAAAAATGGAAAACTTTAAAAAGTACCTAGAGCGCACAGTAGTTACACTAGCGCTTAAATCTGACAACAAAGCGCAGGCAGCGGCTTGCAAGTATCTGACGGTTAAAGGCTTTGCAAGGGCTCACGGCGTTGACGTTGGGCTTGTAAATATCTTGATGGTTGATACTACAACGCACATTACACCGCGCGGCGTGGTGGCATCTTTCAACCTTGGCCTTGGCACCCGACAGGCCCACTTTACGATTGAGGGCTACACATGTCAGCGCTAGAAATTAGGCCGCAAGGCTGGAAGCACTCAGTTTGTGCAAGATCAAAAGGGGCATTTGTGCCGCTAGAGGTTTGCGCCACTTGGGAAGATGCGAACGACGTTTTAGAGCTGGGAAACTTAGACTATGTGCCGGATTGGCTCAACCCGCCGGCCAAGCAGAGGGAGGGGGAGGCCGACGGGGAGCGCAGACAGCAGTTTAACAAAGGGGCAGAGCAATGACAACTAAACACATGACGCCTGCAGAAGTGCTAAACGTGGATGCCAGCACTGTTAAAGCTGGTGATGATTACCGATTGATATCAACACAGCCGCCGATTTACCAAGTGCCTGCACACTGGCAGACAAAACAAAAACAACAGCGCACACTGCGCAACAATCCGAACAACTGAGGGTAAAACTATGACAGTGCAACAACTATGCATCATGCATGAACTAATGAAACGCAGCACAATGAATGCCGCACAAATTTCTAGCGCTTGCTTTTTTTCGCCGGCTAGCTGCACACGAATGTTAGCGGAAATGGTAGAAAGCGGGCTCATAAAATTCGACACTCTGGAATTTGATAAGCGCATTAAGCTGTATGAGTTAAAGCCGGCGGGCAAGGAAATTGTGCGCAATGCTCAGAAGAGCGCAAAAGAGGCAGGCCACTCGCTGGCTGAGGCGCTTGAGACGCTAGCTAATGACCGCCGCCGGCTGTCAAAAGATCGCAGGATGGTTGCGGGGTGGCTGTGATGTTAGATTCACCCGAGCAAATGCTTATGCTCTACGATCTGCTCAGCGGCGAAAAAACAGCCTCACAAATTATAGAATCTTGCATGATGCACAGAGCTGCAGCCACTAAGATGCTTAGAAAGCTGCACATAGGCGGGTTTATTACGTCGAGACAATACGGCAAAAACCAGTTCCATCTAATCTACACAATAACACCGGCTGGCATTGATGCTGTTAACAACGCGATAGAGAAAGCCGCGCGCCTTGGCTGGGACTTTGAAGAAGTCGGGCGGCAGTGGATAGAAGATCGGGCTAAAGCTGCAAAAAACCGCAACACATACATGATGTTTGCAGATTACAAAACCAACTAATAGAGGGTAAACAATGAGTAAATCAGATGGAAGCACAGCAGACTACTACGAACTGCCAAACGGCGGCCAGTTGCAAGATTTAATCGGCCATCGAGATATGAATGCGCAGATTGGCGAAATATTCCGCGAGTGTTACCGCTACGGCATCGCAGACCACTGTGACAAGCTGCGAGGCGCTAAGAAGATTGCATTCTATGCCAATGCAGAGATTAAGCGCTTAGAGGCGCTACAGGGCAGCACAGAGCCTAGCCAAGCACCTATGATTTCATATAGCGATATTTTTAAAGCCTATAAAGATTCAGAGACAGGCCTAAGCTTTAAGGAGTGGTGTTCAGCGCTAGCCCCATAAATAACACCAAGCGCCCTACGGGGCGTTTTATTTTAAATTAATTGTTTACATATCAACTAGAGTTGATTTATAATTATCACAACAACAGCGCAAAAGGGTGGGCATTATGGTTTGTTTTGGTTATTGGTCTAAAGCGGTTAAGTGTAAGGCTAGCGGCAAAATGTTTTCGGAATTTGTTGCGATAGGTAGCAAAAAATACACAGTTGAATACATGGCATATCACTCAATATCAGCCGACAGATTATCAAAAGGGAAGGCGGGGGCTTTTAGGTATGAGTAAATTTTATTTGGGCGAGGGCTTTTATGCGCAGCTACAAAGGCAAAAAACCTACAGTTGAAATTCAGTACCAACAACAGCGCCCTTCGGGGCGCACATTTAACAGGGGTTAAGATATGAAAGTAAGCAAGCGAACATTAGAGGCAAGAGCGGGCAACATGACAAAGCCGCATATAGTACTAGAAGATGGCTTTTGGTTCTTTTTTTGCCCAAAAAAAAGTCGGGCTTCACAATCACGGCATGCCATTAAAACGCTCGACTTTTGCCGCAAACTAAACAAGGCCAAGGGGTAGAGTATGAGTGAGTTTGAACAAAAGCCGCCATTTTTCATGGTTTACAATTCCAGCACTGGCTATGCTAGAAAGCGCCACAACACGCCAGATGAAGCGCAGGCTGAGGCCGAAAGATTAGCGGCTTTATATCCGTACTCAAAGTTCCATGTGATCATGTCACTAGGCAGAGCAACTGGGACAGTTAAAGAGCGGCGAGAGTTCAGGAAAACGCCAGCATATCAAGAGTACTTGGAAAAAAGGGCAGAAAGAAGGGCGGCAAAAAAAGAGCGCCTAGAAAAGAAAAAAGCGCTTGCGGACGAAACCAACAAGCGCTAGAGTAATTAGGTCGGAGAGCTTGGGGAAGCTTTTACGACAAGATCATGTGTAAACGGCACAGAGTCAAGTCAACCACTGGTTGCATTATCTCAAAAGCACTACTCAAGTGCAATGCCTATCACAAATCTTGTTTTTCCTCAATATCCCGACCGAGTGCTTTTATTCGGTTGCGTTTTCACTCGTTCAAAAATTAACACGCGAGCCGCCAGAACGATACTGGGTAATCAATTTCGTATGCTGTGAAAGCATCCACTAGCGGTGAGGCTCGGACTAGACCCACCGCAAAGCATCGGCCTACCTGATCGGACGATGTGGATTAGAGAGGGTGGCTTTTGCGAGAGATAAACAGGCTTTTGGTGATGTTGGTTGTATCCGCCCCGCAAGGCGTTAAAAGGTGGCCTGATAATTTGCTTTCACAGTAACAGAGCGTTAAGAGTTGGCTAGTATCACCTATGCTCTCTAAATGACATCTATGCACAAAATAAGCAACACAAGCAAAAAGAGCTTGCAATGCGTTTTGGTTTGTATATACTGAGCACATCAACAACGCAAACGGAGCGGATGACATGACGATTAATTTGGTAGCAAAACTTAAAATTAAAAAAACGATTGCCAAGATTTTAGGCAAAAAAGAGTGTGAAGTTTCATTTACTGAAAGCAAGTTTTATGTATGTGTTCATAACTACGCATTACTTATGCAAAAGGCTGATGGTGTTTGGTTTGATGTGTCGGTTTCTGGTATAGAAGTCGATGTGTGTGTTTCACAGTAATAGGGGTTTATCAGTGGGGGAGCAATGCAAACAATAGACGAATATGTAAAAGCTCAGCCGCCGATTGTGGTGGCTGGAGTTGAGCGCCCATACCGCCAAGCTGATCTGGCGCGTGATATGGGCATACACCCAAACATGCTGACAAAGTACAAGGCCAATGGCTGGAAGATTCACGACGGGCGCCTATGGAGCCCTAAGCAGCAAATAAACACAACAGAGGGTAAGTAGATGAGTGAGACAGTTTTCAGGGAGAGAGATTTTAAGCGCGTATATCACGATGATGATGTATATGAGGCGGCAAAAAAGCGAATTGATTTTGTGTTCAAGAATTTTGAGCGCGTCTACCTGTCGTTTTCTGGGGGTAAAGATTCGGGCGTTATGCTCAACTTGTGCCTTGACTACATGAAAGAAAACAAGATAAAGAAAAAGCTGGGGATACAAATACTAGACAATGAAGCAAATTATGAACATTCGCTTCAGTTTATGCATCGCATAATAGATGACAATATTGAATATCTTGATGTTTATTGGTGCTGCCTACCTATCACGCTGCCATGCACTGTTTCATCTTATGAGGTTGATTGGCAGTGCTGGGGTGTTGCGGATGAGCATAGATGGATTAGGCCAATGCCGGACAAAAGTTATATTGTTAACATTGACAACCACCCATTTGGCGATCTTTTTGAAGAGAATATGAATTATGACCACTTTTGGGACATGTTTGCAGAGTGGTACGCTAATGGTAAGACTTGCGCTAATCTTATTGGAATAAGAACGCAAGAAAGCCTTAACCGGTTTAGGGCTATTATGAATGACTCAAAAGAAACCTTTTTGGGCAAGATGTGGACAAAGAAAAATACGCCTAACGTATTTAACTGCTACCCAATATATGACTGGAAAACTAGCGATGTTTGGGCTGCTAACGCAAAATTTGAGTGGGACTACAATAATCTCTACGATATTTTTTATATGTCGGGGGTGCCTGTGGAGTCCATGCGTGTTGCCAGTCCTTTTATGAGTGAGTCAAAATCTAGCCTTAATTTATATAGGGTTATAGATGGTCATACATGGGCTAGGCTTTGCGCTAGGGTTAGCGGCGCAAACTTTGTGGCAACGTATGGCAAGCAGTTAACTTACAATTCGTTTAAGCTTCCTGATGGTCACACATGGAAATCTTTTGTGAAATTTTTGCTTGACACCTTGCCTGAGCAGTCATCTGAAAATTTTAAAGGGCGCTTCATCCAGTCTATTCGGTTTTGGGGTAGGGTGGGGCGCGGTTTAAAAATTGAGGTAATAAATCAACTGAAGTCTATTGGTGTTAAATTTTACCTTAATGGTAAGACTCCTCACGGGAGAAACCAATTGAACAGGGTGTGCATTAAAGTTCCGCCAGATCATTTAGATGGGCTTAAAAAAAATGCTAGCGATGTTACTAGCTGGAAAAGGTTTGCAATTACAATCTTAAAGAATGATCACACATGCAAATATCTTGGTTTGCAGCCAACAAAAATGCAGCAAGAGCGCCAAAAAGTTATACAAAAAAAATACAGTAGCGTCCTAAAGAGGGGATAAAAATGAAAGTAGTAGATATTAAAAAGTTAGATTCTGACAGGGTTGTAGAGTGTCCAAAGGGTGATTTTGTAAGCCATCGCATTTTGCTTGATAAGGATGGGATGGGCTATACCATGACAAAAACCGTTATAAAAAAAGGGGGGCCATATTTCTGGCATTACAAACAGCACCTTGAGAGCTGCTATTGCGTTTCTGGTAGTGGAGTTTTGACAAACAAAGAGACTGGCGAGCAGCATGAAATAAAAGAGGATGTAACTTATGTTTTGGATAAAAACGACCCGCATACTTTTGAGGCAAATACAGAGGTTGTTTTAATTTGCGTGTTTAATCCACCACTGGAAGGTGGTGAGGTTCATCGCGAGGATGGAAGCTATAAGGCAGACGGTTACAGATCCCCAGTGTATGACGTAAAGAGGGTGCCAATTAGCAAAATTAAGGCAAATGATTACAACCCAAATGCTGTGGCGCCGCCAGAAATGGCTCTTCTTGAGACTTCAATTTGGGAGGATGGTTACACCCAGCCTGTCGTCGTTGTTAGGGATGAGTCCAGCGACAGCTACACGGTGGTTGATGGCTTTCACCGGTATAGAACGCTTAAGGAGAGCAAGCGAATAAATGAGCGCGAAAAGGGAATGCTGCCAGTCGTTGTTTTAGACAAGCAGATGCATGACCGCATGGCATCAACTATTCGCCACAACAGGGCCAGAGGTACGCACAATATAGAGTTGATGAGCACAATTGTTGCCGAGCTTGTTGAAATGGGTAAGGGGGATCGTTGGATTTGTCAGCACGTTGGAATGAGTCCTGACGAACTTTTACGCCTAAAGCAGATCACTGGGGTTGCGGCATTATTCCAGAATAAAGATTTTTCTAAATCGTGGGAGGCGGAGATGTCTAATGAGGTTTGACAGGGTTTACCGCCATTATTTAGATTGGGAAGAGCTAGATACCAATATGTGGGGCGCTGTTTCAAATAGAAAGCTATGGGTAAAAAAGGCTTTAGATTTTACTAGCGATCATCAAAAGTACGGAAGATTTATGATTAAGGTTGTTGAGTCTTGGCCAAACTCTTGCGAAAACTGGCTAACGGACTACTCTTCCAATAGAAGGGCTTGGATAGGACATGCAGCTTGCGCTATGGCCATAAATTGCCCAGAGGATATTACAAGAGAAGCTTGGGGGCTTTTAACAGATGAGCAGCGGAAATTGGCGAACAGACAAGCTGATAGAGCTATACAGCTCTGGGAACACAACTACGCAAAGAGTAAAGGAGTACGAGAGCCTTTGGCAGTCCCGCTGCTATAAAGACGGCATACCAGATTGCTGTCCTGACAAGCTTGCAAAGTCTAGAAAGGTTCCCAGCTACAAGGCTGTAGCTTTAGCTATTTTAAATAATGACTTGCAGCTTCTTTCTCTTGGTTTTGCGCCAAAAGAAAGCAAGTGGTTTTCCACTTTAAAAAAAATTGAGATTGAAGAGAGAAGTGGGCAGGCAAGCTTAAATTTGTAGATGTTAATTATTGCATGCAAACAGACTTGAGCAATTTACTATTAAACAGAGAGGGTTAAACAATGGCAGATTCAAAAATAGCAGCAGAGCGCCAAGCCGAGATTGAGAAGCACAAAGCGGAGTTTTTCGCGCGTGGTGGGCAGATTGAAGAGGTGCCTAATACGATGGACGATTATGAGCCGCTAAAGGTGGCCAGCGCTGGAGATAAGTTAGCATGAGCAAGCGCAATGAACAGCTAAAGGGCTGGACTATAACCAATCGACCGCCACGCAAAGACAAGCGTACCAGCGCAGCAAAGCAGGCAGAGCGCGAAAGGCTCAAAAGGCGCAGCCGGTTGGATGACATGATTTTTGAAAAAGAGCTAGGCATTTTTGGTCAGTTAGATTAGGGGGTTTATGATGACAAGAGTAAGAAGTTATGACACTTTAGCGCGCGGCTCTGGTATTGCATGCGCAAAGCTTAATGAAAAGCTGGTTATGCAGATCAGAGAGGAGCGGCAAAAGGCGCTTGAAGATGTAAAGAAAGCAAAGGCTAGGCACAAGCTGGCTGTAAGCATTGCTAAGAATTACACAGCGGCAGCGCTGGCTCGTGAATATGGCGTGCATTGTTCGACCATGGAAAGAATGCTAAGGCGCGAGGCGTGGACTCATGTTTAACTTGGAGGTCTGCTAATGTCACAAACAACACAAATACTGCAGCACCTAAAAGCAGAGCCTTTAACGGCTTTGCAGGCGCTTAATAAATTTGGATGTAATCGACTAGCAGCAAGAATAAACGACTTGAGAAACAGCGGGCACACGATACACACAGAAACAGTGCATTTAGATAGCAACAAGCGCATAGCGCGCTATCATTTAGTAAAGGGGGCTAAATGATTACTATAGAGATCACAGAGGAGGCGCACGCAGCATTGCAGGCTAGTAAGTTTGAGACGGCTAGCGATGCAATACTAGCGGCAATGCCAAAGAAGCGGGCAAAGTTTGACCCACTGGCAATTGTGCCTGATGCAGTAAACATAGTTGCTTGGGCTGATTGGGTGGCGTTTCGCAAAGAAAAGCGCAAAGCATTATCCAAGCGGGCGGCAGGCATGCAGCTTAAATTTTTGGCTAATTACCCGCCATTAGTGCAAAAGCAAATTATTGATTCAAGCATACAAAACGATTACCAAGGTCTATTCGAGCCAAAAGGGGGCCAATATGGACAAAATCAACATGCAAGCGGCTCTCACGCGCAACGCTCAGCAAACGACACACAACAGCTTCTCGCCTACGCCTCAGCAATTGAGAATGGTCACGGCACTTTGGGAGCGGATGGGGCAGCTTTACCGCAACCGATGGACGGCGGCAGAGGGGCCAGCAATGGAGAATGGCAGCCCGTCGAAGAATTTCAACTTGTGGCTGAGAAAGACGGCACATTTAACGAGCGAGGAATTTGCGAGGGGGATGGAGCGCTGTGAGCAACTTGTACAAGCTGGCGCTACCGGCGAGGGCACAACATGGCCGCCAACATACGCTGAATTTATCGGCCATTGCGCGCCACCGCCAAAGCCTGAAAGGAAGCCCGAACACAGAATCATTCCACCGGCAGGACTACCAGAGCCAGCAGAGCACAAAGCAGAGCGAAAAAAGCGAGGGCGCGAGCACTGCAGGGGGTTGCTGGATATGCTTAACGAATAGCGAGTACTTGGCTGTGCTAGATAAAGCAGGCGTCTTGCCAATGATAAAGACTTACAAAGTCAATGATCTTGGCCGCGCTTGGGCATACTAGCTGTACACCTGCGCATAATATAATTATAATAGCTATACCTAGAGAGGGGGATAATATGACAGATTGCAAACGCTGCGCAGAGCTAACAAAAGAGTTAGCAAAGCTGCGCAAAAAGGTACAGATTGACAGCAAGCGCAACACGCGACACATAGACGACGCAAAGCCCTGCAAGTGCGGCGCCGCAGGTG
>Ga0070754_10004066_pt1 | contig 10135 bp, 9 predicted proteins | sample VirMetDEL_Sep_01_FD_75181 | JGI IMG/M metagenome (GOLD analysis project Ga0070754, IMG submission 75181) | Aqueous microbial communities from the Delaware River and Bay under freshwater to marine salinity gradient to study organic matter... | ecosystem: Environmental > Aquatic > Marine > Coastal... | reverse complement strand
AAGTGGCACTAGACCTGCAGTGCTGCCTTCAAGGCTGTCGTCAAAATTGTCGTACAGACGAATGCCGCCTAGTTCATCAATAAAAATGAACCAATTTCCGCTTCCGTAGACGGTGTTATCGCTCCAGCCGCTTGCGTCAACAAAATCAAGCGTTGTGCCGTCTGTGCTGGAGATCTCAATGAAATCACCGCTGATCAAGCAGCCTTCATCAAAATCAAAGCTAAACCGATTGCGGCTTGCGTTTACGTCTGATGTATTGACGATACTTGTTAGGCCGTCCTCAATAGACCGCCTTGCCAGCTCTACGTTGCCGATGTTGCCAAGGTAAACGCCCATTAGATCGTCACCTCAGTCAACGCACCAGTGCCTTGGAAGCTGATCTGCGCAGAGCTGACTTCGCCAACGCTGGCGCCAAAGCTGACGCTAGTGATATACGCAGTTAGCTGCACATCGCTATTGCTAGTGCCATCAACCAAGCGCAGCCGCATAGTTACCGTATCGCCACCAGATACGCCATCAATGCGCAGCACTTTCTTGAGTGCTGTTGCCGCGTCATTGCGGCCGTCATTGTCTTTGTAGTACAGCAGCGTTGCGTTGCCGTTAAACTCTTGCACGCCAGGCGTGTAGGTTCGTTGCGACTCGCCAAGCGTGGTGGTTTCCAGCACTTCAAGCGATCCGGTCAGACTCCAGTTACTGACCTTGATCTGCTCAGTGCCGTCAATCAAAAGGCGGCCATCACGGCCTGTGTAAACCTTGGCCATCAGAGCACACCCACCAGTCTTACTGTAACGCTGCTAATACCAGGCCGCACTGACGCAATACTCGGCGGGTCGCTGTACCGCCATTGGTTGCCGGTTGCTGCATCAATCGCAGCGGCATCACCGCTCCAGCCAGTGCGGAACGCAGCGGGAAGCGTAAACGCTGTGAAGCCGCCCTTCACTTCGTCGTAATGGGCGACAAAATCATCGGCTTCGGTGTCGGTGATGTTGTCGTATTGCAGATCAAGCGTCATGCCGGTGCGCTTGTCTCCGTAAAGAATCCGCACCTCCTTGCCGCTTTGCGATTGGAAGGTCTTGTACGGATAGTCGCCAGCATCAAAACGGCGGCCTGTTGGCTGCAGTGATGGATAGGCCATTACAGCGCTTGCCCCCCGACGAACTCAAAAGCCGAATCTGCATCTACTGTATCCCGTGCGATGAGGCTGCGCCGGTCTGCGTCTACTGGAAAATTGCTTGCTTTGATCGTGACGATACCATCCTCGTTGATGTCCAGCGCTTCAATCATGTAAACGCTGCTTAGCTGGTTTGCGTTATACACGGAGAAAACAGAGTCGCGCATATTTTGTGCTTTGCCGTTGGTGATCACTAGTTGGCCGGTTTCAACTTCCGTTTGGCTGCGCTCCCAGTAATGCACTGCGTAAGTGCCATCAGTTAGTGGCACTGCAGAGATAACTGTACCGTCTGCCTTGACTATGCCATTGTTCGTGGGGTTGTAAGGGCTTAGCTCACTTGAAACCCTGATATAGCTACCAGGCGCAAGATCAAGGCCCCACGGCAGGGTTTGAAATGTAATCGTATGTGTTACATGCTTGCGGACAGCCAAGAAATATCGGGCGGCTAGAAGCGCGTGCTGTGGTGTCGTAATATGCGGCAGGCTAAATTCCTCAAGCGGCAAACTGCTAGCGTCAGGCGTGCTGTAACGCACAATCAAGGTTTGCTGTTCTGGAACCTTGTTCAAGCCGCTCCATGTGTAAATAACTGCAGCCTGAAATAGTTTGCGGTCTTCAAGCTCTAGCCAGTCAATCTTTAACGATTCGTCGATGATATTGCCGTCGGTAAACATTGCGCTGATGGCGATTGGTGTATTGGCGTCTATCTCGTAGTTGCCGTCGTAGGGCAGGGCCGGCTCCAGCGATAACCTGCCATTTTTGATGGAGGTGTAGCACAGCACTGATGGAGCAATCTGGCTCAACCACGAACGCAAATTGATCGGCTCTGCAATCGCGTCATCAAAGAACAGCTGATTAGCCTTCAGATACCTGCCTGTCTCAACAAGTGCGTCACGGTCCACCAAGCTGGAGTCCATAATGGATCCAGCACCTGTATCTGTATTGGTAACTAGATACCAGAACAGATCGGTTAGAAGATTGCTGGCTCCGGTGCCCCCGTCTGTCAGTCGCTCTACATGGATGCCTTCCTTGATGTAGCAACGCAATTGGTCTAGCCGTGTGAAATTATCGCTAGAGCGCAATTTGAGGCCAGTTACAGCGCAGTTGGCGTATGACGGTATTGGATCTTCGGATAAGCATTCATTGACGTAGACCACTTCATGCTCGGGGCCACTGTCGCAGCTGCGTGTGACTAGATCGCCGTAATGCGAAACCTCTGCAATCTTGCTGTATTTCTCAAACAGTCGCGTAGCGCCATACGACAAATCATTTTCTACATAGCCGCTACCGACCTGTACCTCATAGACAAAGTAGTAAAGCGTGCCGTCTGCCGACTGCGATGCTTTGTTGAAAGATTCGCCATCACTCCAATTGCCAGTGCTTGACGTAACTTCAACAAAGTCAACTTGCCACCATTTGTTTTTTACTGTGTACCAAGGTCTGTCTTCAAACACCCTGAGATGCAGCGTCATATTGACCGAGCGCGTACCATCGTCGTACACCCAATTTTGAAGCTGTGCAGTTTCACCCGCAGATAGGTTTGCGTGATACGGGTCTGTACCAAGGGCGTTTGAAAGGATATTGCTGATCTGATAGATAGAAGCGGAATCACCGGCGTTGATGTATGAGTTAGTTGTCCTAGAGACTACATTGATGCGCGTAACACCAGTGACACCACTTGCAATCCATTCGCCGTAAACAAAATCTTCCAGCAGGCCAGGCTTGGCCGCCATCTCAGAATGGGTGAAATAGTCTTTGACTTCAATAAAGTGCCCACGCGCTCCGATGCGGAAGGTGCCGATGTAGTTCTCGCTGATCCAATCGACGTAAGGGGTTCTTCCGTCAAGGGCAAACGCAGTCCCGCCGCCGCTTTGCTGTGCAAATACGGCACTGGGAATCGGGCGCAGCTGAAATTCAAGCTGTGATCGGTTGGGGTGTGTAATGCGGATAAACGAAAACAGATCAACAGGACTGTCGCCAAGCACCGCAAACACGTATGGACCAAGGTTGATCCAACCTCTGTTGCGTGTCCTGTCCAGTACTGCATCAGTGTTTGTTGGGCGAACGTCAACAGCAAAGAATGAAACCCGCTCCGCGTATTTTGTCATCTTGCCTTCACGCAAGACGACGTTATCTTTGTTGGCCCGTGCCATTTGGCCGGCCGTCTTCAGCGTGTTGAAATTAGTAATGTTGTTAAACCGGCACCACACTTGGGATTTGATGCCGATCTCGGTTACATCACATCGGCGTGTATTTTGAATGCTGCCGATTTCGTACTGCGTAATTGGATAAAAACTTTCTTCGATGTCCGCATAAGGCAAGTAGTTGTCGCGCCGAATAGCAGCGGGTGCCACGATGCCGACACGTCGCACGCCATCTTCGCCATAAGCATCAATACAGCGCAGCGTAATGCTGTAACCGCTTTCACGATGAGCGCGTCTTTTGGGATCATACGCTTCTGTTGGCCTTGCAGTGACTTGCCAAATCGTCCGACCAATCATGAATGTCGCACCAAGGCGCAGCTGCGAATCAAAGCGTCGCAGCTCACCATCAACACTGGAGCGCACATCATCCAAGGTGGGATAAGTAACGCCCTCTGCGTCGCCTTCCAAGAATTTTGGATCTTGCCGGCCGATGCCGAGCGTTACGACAAGCTCATCACCTACGTTTACAACAACAGTGCTTGTTAAGTTCTCGAATGCGTTAGCCGTTTTGCCGTTTTTGCTGATGCTGCGTACTGTGTGCTCAATGCTTACGCCATTGCAGCTTGTGATGCCGACACGACGGCAGTAATTCCTCCCGGTGCCAGGCATTCCTCCATTAAGGCGCCGACGCTTTTCATAAGTTCCACCACCACCAAAGGGGTGATCAATCGCGGTGTATGGATCGACGTATTTCTTTTGATTGTTGTATGCGGTCTTGCCTGCCTCAAGGAAATCATCGCCATCAAAGTAATCTTTAATGATCGAATGCACTTCCCAATCCGGCCTGATTGGTGTGCCGTTGGGGATGCCTGCAAATACACCGAAACGTGTTTGCGATGATGGCGTCATCGCACCGCTAAATGCTTCCTCGTTAGCGCCGTTCTTGGTTGGCGCGTAAAAAGCATTTTCAGCTGGACCCTTGCCGTCATCAATACTCAAGCTGCCGTAACGCAAATGCCGCATTTGCAGGCGGCTGCCTTCTGGTACGTTTTGAACGCCAGCATTCCAGTAAAAATCAAAGTAAGCGTTATACAGCGCATCCAAGGCATTGGTGCCAAGAAAGATTCCTGCAAGATCAGGGCGCTCCATGTAGCCCTGTCCGGCGATTGCAACTATCTCCGCGATTTGATAGTTTCCGAAGCTCTTAATCCGAGACCAAGCCATTGCTGGCGAAATTAAAACCCCGCCGCTGTAGAACTTGGTGTCGTTGTCGTCAATCAGTGTTTCGCGTCTTGTGAAAACAATCGGCACAGTCGTGCCATAGCTTGCTAGGTCTTGTACGCTGTCAAAGCCTGAAGTAGGCGTAAAAACATCTCGGCCTTTACGGCTTGCGAGTTGTTTGTTTTTGGCGTCTGATTCTCTTGGCTGTTGCGGTTTTGGCGCGAGCAGGAATGATGCGGCAGTTGATGCCAGGCCGATGACAAGGCTGACAACTGCGATAATAGTGGCCGTTTCAGCTCGCGCATCCGGCACATGCGCATATTCCGCCGGCCTGATATATGGATGCTTGCGGACCTGTTCAGAAAAGGCTCGGTATTCGTCCTCAGTGCAACCAAGCTCATGAATCAGACGCTTCTCAAACGGAAGCAGCGGCAGCTCCGCACTGCGCCGATAGGGCACCATGCCACCGCCTTCAAATGCTGGTTGATGTAGAGGCATCCGTTTTCCCAGTAGACCGCAAATGCTGTAGTTTCTTGCGGTAGCAGTAGCACGTCACCATCGTAGGCGGCCAGGTCAACCCTGCGGCACCACATTAGTAAATCGCGGGCAAACGACTTACCTTCATACCATTCTGCTTTACAGGCAGGATGCGGCAAACCAAGGCGATCCAGCACCGCAAAAACAAGGTGTATGCAGTCCAGTGCGCCATCAGGATCGCTGCCATCAGCGCCCCAGCGGTATGGTCTGCCTATTAAGTCGATCACGCGACGCGAACGTTTGACGTTAATGGCAGATGGCCAACAAGTTGCTGCGTTAGCTTTTTGCGCGGTACATCAGCACCAGCTGCATCCAGCACAGATGCCATTTGCAGTTGCATTGCCGTGCTATCCCAAGATGCTGAAACAACCTGCGCAACGTATCGCATCAGTAATGTGTAATTTGCTTTGTCGTCAGGATCAATAATTACAGTGCGCACATTAGCAATCCAGCCTTCTAGCGCCGCAGTTTCTGCCCAGCCGCGACTGAGGCTGTTATTGGGAAACGCCAGTGTTGCTGGCTGGTTGTCGCCCGACTTCGTAACTACCATGCCACTGAAGGCAAACGGCAAGAACTCATAGATGTACTCCTCTCCGGTGTTTACATCTAAAAAAGGTGCGCTTTCATCGACCCAGTAGTTTTGGAAGTTATAGCCTTGCGTTTGATCGCGGTTGCGCAAGGTGATGTATTGGCCGTAAGCGAGTGCGTCTGCCATCAGATGCCAATCCTTTTGCGTTGTGACGTATTTTGCCGCAATGTAGTCAATGCGCGGCGTTCACCTTGTTGCGCACCTTGCTGCGCTGCTTGCCGCATACCAGCCTGGAACTGATCGGCGGTGACGTAATCGACAGAGTTGATGCGTTCCACGCTGTAGCGCACGTCGATTGGTTCCATCGTGGCCACGCCGCCTGCAGCCACTGGTTCCGTCGAATTGCCAGGAATCACGCCAGGGCCGCGAGCACCGGCTGAGTACCGCGCCATGGCGGTGCGCATTTTGCTGCTAGGCAGCACATATTCGGACTCACCACCTTCGCCGATCAGTGCATTGGTTGGTCCAGTGACGAAGCCGCCTTCGGCAAATACGCCACCAGGAAATAGCTTTTTAGGTGACAATGCCCCCGTGCCACTCAAGTTCTTATTTGCAGTGCCAAGTGTGCTGCCGCCACTTAAAGCATTAAGGATGGTCTGCAGAATAATCAGTGTCATCTGCTTGGCAATGATTTCAACTGCCATGCTGATAAACGGATCGCCAATTTTCTTAAAGGCATCAGCCAACGCTTCTTGCGTAGATTTGGCACCAGTTATGACTTCGCCAAAAGCAGTGCTAAAAGCATCGCCAATAGCAGTAGCGCCATTAACGATTGAGTCAATCGCAAGTTTGACTGGGTTTAGCTCTTCTTTAAGCTTGCTGATTGCATCGGTCAAGCCGCCAGCAACTGTATCTTGACCTGCTACGCCAAATTCAGCTTTGCCTAAAGCCTTCTTGAATAACTTTTCAGCTTCTTTAGCCTGCTTTTTAAGTGCTTCGGTTTGAAGCTTTATGATTTCCAGCCTGCGAATCTCATCGTTTAGCTGAGCTAAGTTAATCCGCTGCTCTTCGTTTTTCAGCTCTGCAATTTGCTTAGCGCGATCTTCGTAATCAAATTGGATCTGCAGGCGCTGTTTTTCAACATCCGTAGCAGCATCCATTAGCAGGATCTGCCGCTGAAATTGCGTGCCAAGTTCACGGCCAGCAGCAAGAGAGCGTTCAATCTCTTGCGCAAGGCGTTCCGCTTCACGCGCTGCCTTGTCAACGCCTTTGCCTTTGCCCTTGCCTGTAGCCTCCATCAAGCCAGGCAGTGTTGCTGCAGCCGCTGGTGGTGCTGCTGTAGGCGGCGTAAGGATGCCTTGCTCGTAGCCATATGCCCGCATCAAATCGCGGAAGCGTTCCTCGCGGAGCCTTTGGAACTCTTCTGAACGAATCATTGCGCCACTGCGCCCAAACTGGCCCGCGTTTCTTCCGCCACGCAACTTGGCAATCTCTAGCGCTTCTTGCCCGGCTTGCTTAAACAGCCGATCATGCATTGCCGGCGCAAGATTTGCACCTAGCTGTCGTTGCAGCAATATCGTTTCAAAGACATTGTTGATCTGGTTTGCAATATCAATGGCCAAGCCAAGGATGCTTTTCATCGCTGGCGCAAGGATTGTGCCAAGCCGCTGCGCTAAGTTTTGCACCGCATCTTGCAGTGTGCTCAACCGGCCAGCAAGCGTATCGCTTTGAGCGATTGCACCATTGGCGTATTTGCCACCGGCATCTGTCAGTTTTTTGATGGCGTATTCAACTGCCTCGGCGCCGATGCGACCTTTGCTTAGCGCGTCTTGAAACTCTTCACCGCTTAGCTTGTATTCCTCGCGCAGCACTTTCTGGAGCGCAACACCACGCTCTTGGAACTGCAGCAGCTCTTCACCTTGCAAGCGCCCTTTGGCTTGCACTTGCCCGTAGGCAGTAACCAAGCCTTGCAGCTCAGCACCAGTGGCGCCGCTGACATCAGCCAATCGGCGCGTGGTTTCTACAACCTTATTGGTCTCAACGCCAAAAGCTTGCAACCGCTTGGCCGAATCAATCAGCTCAGTGCTTGTGAATGGCGTTACCGCACCAATATCTTTCAGCTCTTTGATGATTTGCGCAGCTTTTGTTGCGCTGCCAGTCAGCACCTCAAGACTACGCGTTTGCTTTTCTAGCTCAGCAGTTTGCACAAAGACAAACCGCGCCGCTTGGATAGCACTAAATGCTGCAGCTAGTTTGCGGACTGCTGCGCCAAGGCCGTTAACTGCACGCTCAGTCGCTTGTGACTGCGACTGCACCTGCCGCAGCTTAGTGACCGCATTGCGGCTGTCAACGTTAATGGCAACGTTGGCAACGACAGACACGGCTTACCTACGGCGTTGCTTCAGTCTACGCTCCTGCTCTTCGTTTTGCAGATCAAAGTATGCGGACCATATCAGCAGCTCTTCTAGTGTTACTTCTTGGTTGAGCTTGGCCAAGCTGTAGCCAAGCTCTTTTGCGACACCAAGCTGCAGCAGCAACAGATTATCTTTGCGCAGCTCAAGCTTCAGTGCTTTTCATGTCGGCTTCTTGCTCCTCGGGGTTCTGGATGACAGCAAGCATCAGCTGCTGCAGATCTGCATCAGCCACGTCGTTTTTGAGTTCAGCGATTTCGCCAGCTTGAAACAACCGCTTGCCGGTTTCATCCGTTGCTTTGGTGACAAGCAGATTTAACGCAAACCCGTTTGGGTCATTGCCACCAGGCATGTCTTGCGCACGCTCGCGTTCTGCCATGGTAAGCGCCGTGGCATAGAACTCAAACTCAGAGCCATCGCTGAGTGTAACGACACGCTTGATCGGCTGCAGATTAGCTGCTTTCTTAAGGCGCGTCAATGCAGAGCTTGCCATGCAATAGTTGTAAGTGGCCCCAGCATAAGCTAGGGCCGTTCAGCTATCAAGCGCTGGTACTGAAATCAAACGTCGGCACGCCGGCAGGGCGGAAGGTGATTTCCACCTGCTGCGCATCATCAGGGTTGATGTTCAAGCTAGCGGTCAGCAGTACAGCATCCATGGCAATACTGCGGCTCAGTGCTTCAGTGCTTTGCTTGTCGGTATAGAGCTTGAAGGCGCAACCGACTTGCTGACGCTGCAGCACATCTTCCACCATGCGGTTGGACAGTGCGCTGTCCTCATTGGTCACATAGACCGTGGCGCTACCGGAACCATCAGCAAAGCCAGGGATGTAAGCGCGGAATGGTGCATATTGGCCAGCGGTTTGACCGATGGTTGTAACGTCGATCTCGCTACGGCTGATCTCAAAGGCCCACGATTGCACTTGACCGACAGCGGCATAATCCGCGTATGCCACTTGAAATTCGTTAGGAGCTGCAGCGGTGCCGTCGTCGGTGATCGTGATGGTGCTGCCGCCAGCGGTAGCAGACACCTGCAGCACGCCAGTGGCTGCGGTGTAGCTGATGACGTAATAGGTGGTAGCAGCGCTGATGCCAGCGGGCAGCGTGCCAGTACCAGCGCCGCCGGTTTGGCTGTTGATGACGCTGAACACCACAGGATCGCCAACCTTCAAATTCAGGTAAGGCTCAACAGTGATTGTGTCAGCCGCGACGGTAACACCAGATTCGCCAAAAGTGCCGGTGGTGCCGGCGGGCTTGTAGTAAAGAGCGCCGGACGTACCGGACAAAACAGTGACAGCCATTGTAATGAACGGTAGTGGCTACGGTCAGTCTAGATACGCTTCAAAGGTAACAGTCAACTGCGTCTGGTAGTACGGCTCCGGCGCTGCTGGCACCACTTGCGCTGGACCGGATGCTGCGTCAAAAATGATGCCGGATAGCGTCACGCGATCAAATAATGCGCGGATCCGCTCGGCAATGGTAAAGTTGGCCGCTGCACCTTGCCCTTGCGGTGTAAATACATTCACCACCAGCGTGCCCGTTTGGCGGTTGATGGTTTTCAGCGTGGCATAGTTGTTGTCGCCAAAGCGGATGAACACTTGCACCCATGGCGTATTATTTGGCGGCGTAAATGGTACGTTTTGATATGCGACTTGATATGGCGGCTCGCCTGTTGGTGATGTAGTGCCAACATCAAATGCAATGCGCCCTTCAATAGCAGCGCGGATGGTGTTGTAGCTCATGACTGCCTCCCGATACGATCAGCATTGACGCGGACAAAGCCCTGGATGCCCTTGGCGATCTGCTGCACCCAGCCTGGTCCATCGGTTTGGATGCTGCTGCCGCCGCCTGGTGATGCCCATGTGGTTACCGTGCGGCGCGGGTTGTAGCGTGTGACTTGCTTGCTGCCAGATCCGGCAGCGCCAGAGGCTAGGGCTTCTGCATATGGCAGATTGTTGTGCACGCTGTAGATATTGCCCATGCGCTCTTGCGTGTAGCCAAGACGCTCAATTGGCAGCTGCTGCGGATAGCTACCCTCCGGCTTGCGGCCACCAGTAGCTGAGTTCTCGCCTACTTGCCAGCTAGCACGAAACCTGCCAAGGTCAACTGGACTGGCTTGCTTAACCTT
>Ga0070754_10004065_pt1 | contig 10136 bp, 21 predicted proteins | sample VirMetDEL_Sep_01_FD_75181 | JGI IMG/M metagenome (GOLD analysis project Ga0070754, IMG submission 75181) | Aqueous microbial communities from the Delaware River and Bay under freshwater to marine salinity gradient to study organic matter... | ecosystem: Environmental > Aquatic > Marine >... | reverse complement strand
TATATCTTATATGCAACACTAAAAAGATGCGTGCCTCCGCATAAAATAGCCTGTAGGGTGCTATTTAAAACAATACCCTACAATCAATTATTTTTATAACCTATACCCTGAATCCTATGTGAGCGGAGAAGCTCTTATATACGAACTGAGTGAGCGAGAGAAGGGTGTTTGTGGAAGTGAGTGAGCGGTAGTTTAGGAGGTTGTTTTTGTGTTACGTATTACGTATACTATATAGTAAACTAATTACTAAAAACATTAATTAAGAAACTATATAAAGTATCTTATAGAGTACAGAAAAAGTGTCAACAAAATTAATTTATTTATTTTTCATAAAAAGCTTGACACGATTTATTAGTTTATATATATTGAGGTTAATAGGTGGTAGGGCGAACACCTATAAATAAATTCCCCAGAGATTAGAACAAGGCTAATACCCTTGACTGAGGAAGAGTGTAGAACGGAAGGTATCACAACTGAGTATGTCTACTGCACTACTAAAACAATGTGAAAGTTATTAGTAGGCGGAATCAAACTATCTAATCTCGGCTTAGTTTTAATTTGTAGTATTGAACCGAGCCTTGTAAAATCCTTTGAAACATAAGGTTAGGCTGAACTGGGATATGTGGACACCGGAAACCTGTCTTGCTACAATTAAATCCTACGTTGGTGAAAATCAACTAGGCTTACTACCTGCTAGGAAGAGTAGGTATGGTTTGCCAGTTCCATATTCAAGACTGGCACTCAATGGGAGTTGTATATCCAAGTTGAGTATAAATAAATACAAAGGTGATATATCAGTTTGGTAGTTCTGTAAAAACTATCACGTTATTTAAGGAGGTAACAATGAGTAATGAAATCAACGATGAGATAATGGAACAGGTCAGAGACAGGGTGTCAGAAGTCTGGCAACTTCCTAGTAGACCGGACTTAGAACAAGACTGCATAGAGTATGTGTACACCGAGTATCTTAATTACGAGTGGAGCATGACCTATTTAGTTATTAAGTTTCTATCTAAACATTGCAGTCAAGCAGTGTCCAGCCAAGACTTAAAGCACATGGCGGGAGAGCAAAGATGAAAGTTAAAGTACAAGAATATGTGCAAACAGTATATGAATTGCCTGATGATTATTTTGATAAGTTAATAAATGATAATGGGGGAGGTTACACAATAGAAGATATGTCTGATTGTGAAATAGCATATGAGTTTAAAACAAAAGGTAAAGAAATTTTTCAAGATAGCTCATATGACGAAGACCCCATATCATGGGATACAAGGGGGTATGAAGATGTTGAATGAAGAAACAATAGACTACGGTTACGGGTACACGAGCACCAATTCTATAGCAATTATCTGGTCAATTGAAGATGTCAAAGAAGTTAGACCAGACTTGAATGATGAAGAGTGTATGGATGTATTAAGTTTTGTACATAAAAAACACGATGCAACCATTGGAGTGAGCTGGGAAACATTAGAGATTCACTCTGCATATTTATTTCCAAAAGATGAATTACAATAAAGAATTAAACAATGGAGAGGCGTGGACATCAGCCGATAAATGGTTATCTAAAAGAGGGTATCATGGCGAAGGTTCTCTGGATTCAAAATGGGAACTTTTAACATCACAAAAAAGTATGCACAAATATTTTACATATCAGACATTTATATGGCGTACAAAAAAGTATGGGAAAAATTTAGTTGTTGCCTGTGTAGAAAGTAAAATAATTTTAACTATTTTACGCCTAGATGATTGGGAAGGTTTAGAATATGATAACCTATAAAGAAAAAAAGGTAACACCTAAGACACTAGCTAAACACGTAGTTGCCGAAGCTTTACGCAAAGTCTTTGACAAGCCGGAAGATTACATTGACGATAAAACATTAAACGCAATGACGATGCGAGAACAAGAGCAAGTATTTAATCAGCTAAGTTTATGGGAAGATAGACTTCATAAAACTTTAGGTGTAAAGTTAAAGAATATTATTAGCAAAACAAATTACGAGGTAGGTATTTAATGGTAGAGATAATTTTTTTATTGGGAGGCTTAATTAGTTTGTTTGCTTCTTTCTTTTTATACAGCACGTTGCTAGAGAAAGGAAAGATTAAGCCGCACATACCTCCACGATACACTAACAGAGTAAAGACACAACGAGGAAACTTTTGGGATGCAGAAACTCAGATGTTTTACAAGTGGCACCAGATAGAAGAACTTAAAAAAATTAGAAGGGTTAAAAAATGACACAGTATCTCAATGAAATTTTAGCAGGCAAGGAACGGCTAAGTGAAGAAGAACTTGACAAACTTCCCACATCTTTGTATCGGCACAAAACTAAAGACGAGGACTATTGGTTGACAAGGTTTGCTAGTGGTAGACAGGTTAAACAATTTGCTGACAAGCGTAGGAAAGACGAGGTAACTTATGGATAAAATACATCTAGGTTTTTTAGCTGGGTTTATTCTTAGCTTTTACTTTTGGTTATTAGTGGCGGGTATGTCGGTTCAGTTTACAACTGCTTCGGATATTCCTGTGAATAAAAAACAATATGAGATATGCCGCGATAAACTTTTTACAATTTATCCGGAAGAAGTAAATCAAAAATTATGGAGTAACTGTATCAATGGCAAAGACTAAAACATTAAAGGCTTACATCTCTGCTACTAAAGGCAAAGGTAAGAAGACCAGTCAGGGCGGAGGTAACGTTAGCACCTCAACCATGAACAAGAATCATAAAGCTAACTATAAAAAATATCGAGGGCAAGGAAAATGATAACGAAAAAAATGATAACGCTTAAAGTTGAACAAAGAGATGTTGATTCAATTCTCAGGTGTTGTAATGATATGAAATGGGCAATCAATAGTATGTTTGAGACTGGTAACATGACAGTAGCAGAACTACACAATGTAGACGATATGTTTATAAACATTAAAAGTTTGTTAAACATTGAAGATGACGGTGTATACCCTAACAATCATTACATAAAAGATAAATAATATGGTATCAAATCTATCACACATTGCTTATTCTTACGTAGATGAATTACAATACATTGAGCTGTGTAAATTTTTATATAAAGAACAACGGAGAAAACATATGACGCAACATATCTTATATGACAATCATGGGCGAGAGCCGGTACCAGAGCTACTTACTCTGGAGGAATACCGAGCCTTTACAGACTATGTCAATGCTAACTATGATGATTTCTATGGCTGTAAGATTGGGTACGAGGTCAATGTTATTGGTGAAAACTTTGAAGTTAAATTAACAAGTAATGATTTTGTAAATTTAAAAGATATTTTACTTGACATTAGAAAATAATTAACTATAATTAATATAGTAAATCAATTCATTAGGAGATTATATGGATTTAAAAGTAGAAAGAAATGAAGACGGTAAGATTAAAAAGTATGTCATGGAAGGCACACTTATCTATCCGTCTATAAATATACCCAACACTAAATTTGTACCTGACGGGATTTGGGAAACATATTTTATACCGGACGATGCAGAAGAATTAGAAACTGCTCGGACTATGGGAGTTAAAATAAAAGGCTGGGAAGATAAAGAAATTCCCGAGGCTGTTTATTTAAAACGTTATACCTCTTTTAAGAGTGGTAAAAAGAATGACCCGCCTCACGTTAAAGATGCTGACGGGCAACCGTTCGCATGGATTGATGCGGAGTCAGGTAGAGATTACTGTAGGTAACGGTACTCGTGCACGGATACAGTATCATTACTGGCAACTGACTAATGGTTATGGTACTTACAACTACTATATTTTAGACGGTGTACGCATACTAGACCTTGTTGAAAGACAAGAGATAGAAGATTCTAACTCTGATTCTTAAGGAGTATTTATGGTTATAACAGTACAAACAGAAGGCGTTGAAACGTCTTATGAAATCGACAACGTTAGTGATGATGCAGTTAAGCGTGAAATCAATACGGTAATACAAAAAATAGGACAGCTTAATGTTAGTATTGAAGCTTACCAGTATGCCGCTGAAGGGCATCGAGCAAACCTACAAAGTATTTTAATAGGTAGACAAGAAGCTATCGTTGAACCTGAAGAGGTAGAGGCTGAGTCGGAAGAAGCATCGGAGGAAGCTGTGAATAGTTAAATTAAATTCGTAAGACGGGAGGGTCTTACTTTTATCAAGGCTATTAAGCTGGCACAATATCGCACCTCCTTGCATTTGCCACATAGTTTAATAGCCTACTTGTCAAGGAGGACAAATGGCTTTTATTGAATATCATTTACCGTGCGAAGAGTGTGGTAGCAGTGATGCTGTATCACTAAATGAAGACGGGTCTGGCTACTGCTTTAGTTGTAGCGGCTATTTTAAAAATTATAAGGAGGAACCAACCATGAAACTTGTTTCACATCAATCATCAAACAATCTACAATCACCTAACAATGAGCACGGTGCAGTTTACGGAGCATTAACTGACCGTAAAATATCTAAAGACACCGCTCAGAAATACGGTGTCAAGGTAGTACACGATAGTGCGGGGAATGTTATCCAACATCTCTACCCTCTATTTAATCTTAACGAACAGGCGGCTCTTAAAATTAGATATGTTAAGGATAAGAACTTTAGCTTTAGAGGAACCCCTGAAGGTACCGGACTATTTGGTGAGCAGTTATTTAAGGGCGGTAAATACATTACCATAACAGAGGGTGAGTGCGATGCAATGGCAGGGTTTGAACTGTTCGGTTCTAAGTATGATGTTGTTTCTATTAAACGAGGCTGTCAAGGGGCAGTCAAAGATGTTAAAGAAAGTTTAGAATTCTTAGAGCAATACGAAAATATTATTATTTGTTTTGATAATGATAAGGCTGGCAAAGAAGCTTCTCAAAAAGTTGCTCAGTTATTTTCTCCTAGTAAATCTAAAATCATGACGTTACCTAACGGGTTCAAAGACGCTAATGAAATGCTTAAAGAAAATAAACACGCTCAGTTTGTTAAAGCTTTTTGGGACGCTAAAACTTACACGCCTTCCGGTGTTATAAATGTCTCAGATAAGAGAGAAGAGTTTCATAAGAGAGAAAAGAAACCTAGCATTCCTTATCCATGGGAAGGTCTTAATGACAAACTAGTAGGCTTACGTGGTGGAGAGCTTGTTACTTTAACAGGCGGTACAGGACTAGGAAAGTCTAGTGTTACTAGAGAACTCGAACATCATCTCATTAAAAACACGACAGATAATATAGGTGTCATTGCTTTAGAAGAAGACTGGAGACGTACCATTGACGGCATACTTTCTATTGAAGCTAACAACAGACTATACATTGACCACATTCGAGAAGAGTATTCTCCGGAACAACTAGATAAATTCTTTGACATACTATATGACGGTGAGAATAAAAATAGAGTATGGGTTCATGCTCACTTCGGGACTAATGATATTGAGGAAATCTTTTCTAAGATTAGGTTTATGATTATTGGTTGTGAATGTAAGTGGGTAGTCTTAGACCACCTACATATGCTAGTCAGTGCTGTACATGACGGTGATGAGAGACGAGCTATTGATAGTATCATGTCCCGTCTTAGAAGTATTGTTGAAGAGACAGGCGTAGGGATGATATTGGTTTCTCATTTACGTAGAGTCGAAGGTAACAAGGGGCATGAGAACGGTGTCGAGGTTGGGTTATCACATTTACGCGGCTCTCAAAGTATTGCTCAGTTATCAGATTGTGTTATTGCTTTGGAAAGAAACCAGCAATCAGACAGTGCGTCCGAGTCTAACACCACCAAGATAAGAGTTTTAAAATCAAGGTATACCGGAGAAGTAGGGACTGCAACACGGTTGCTATACGATAGAGAAACTGGTAGACTTAATGAAGTCATAGGCGAAGAAGACACGGAAACTAACGATGACTTTTAATTATGAAACTAATATTTGATATAGAGACAGACGGACTTGATGCTACTAAGATTTGGTGTATCGTTTGTCAAGATATTGAATCTTCAAAGATATATAAATTTCCCCCTGATAAATTAAACGAAGGTGTTAGATTCTTAGAGTCAGCATCTTGTTTAATTGGTCATAACATAATGGGATTTGATATCCCTGTGTTAGAAAAACTAACCGATATTAATCTTGAGAATATAAATTTTATTGACACGCTTATTCTTTCAAGGTTATTTAATCCTGTTAGGGAAGCCGGACATAGCTTAGATGTTTGGGGTAAGAAACTTCAATACCCTAAGTTAGATTTTAAAGAGTTTGAAGAATACACTTCAGAGATGTTGACATACTGTGTTAATGATGTGCGTTTAAATGGTGTGGTCTATGATTACTTATTAAAAGAAGGTCGTGAATTTTCTAAAGATAGCATTGACTTAGAGCATTCTGTTTTTAAAATTACAAAACAACAAGAACTTAACGGTTTTAAATTCAATCATATTGAGGCAAGTATCTTTGTAGCTTCTTTGAGAGAACAGGTTACGGTGTTAGAAGATGAAGTTCATTCAACCTTTAAACCAAAACTAGTAGATGTTAAACGTGTTATTCCTAAGCTAAAAAAAGACGGTATGCTATCTAAACAAGGACTCACTGCTTCTGAGTATATTAAAAGAAAAGTTGCAAAAGATACTCGACCTTTTATGAGACAGGAACTAAAAGATTTTAATCTAAGTTCTCGTCAACAGATAGGTGCTTACTTAAAAGATTTTGGCTGGGAGCCTACAAAATTTACCCCAACAGGACAGCCTATTGTAGATGAAGGAAGTCTTTCTAAGATTGATAACATCCCTGAAGCTAAACTAATACTGGAATACTTATTACTTCAGAAAAGAATTGTTCAAACTGAAAGTTGGATTTCAAGTTTAAAAGAAGACGGGAGAGTTCATGGGTATGTTATACCTAACGGTACTATTACTGGACGCATGACTCATCGCAACCCTAACATGGCTCAAGTTCCCAGTGTCTCTTCTCCTTACGGAAAAGAGTGTCGAAGTTTTTGGGAAGTTGAAACAGGTTATAAACTAGTAGGTGTAGACGCAAGCCAGCTAGAGTTACGATTACTTGCTCACTATATGAATGATGAGGATTACATTTATGAAATTACAAAAGGAGATATTCACACGTACAACCAAAAGCTTGCTGGACTTAAATCAAGAGATGAGGCAAAGGTATTCATCTATGCCCTCTGCTACGGTGCCGGAAATGAAAAGATTGGACAAATTGTTGGAGGAAATAAAACGAGAGGCGGACAACTTAGAAAACGCTTTTTTGGTAGTAACCCAGCATTTGCATCTCTTACAACAAAGGTGCAAAGAGCTGCTAGAAAAAAATACTTCAAAGGAATAGACGGTAGAAAATTATTTGTTAGAAGCGAACACTCTGCTTTGAATACTTTGATTCAAGGAGCCGGTGCTATTGTTATGAAGAAGGCACTAATTATTTTAGACGATGTATTAAAATTAAATACAGTTGATTATAAGTTTGTTGCTAACATACATGATGAGTGGCAGATAGAAGTAAAAGAATCTCAGGCTGATTTTGTTGGGGAGGTTGCAGTTAAAAGTATTATACAAGCAGGTGAAGAATTTAATCTTCGTTGTCCTATGGACGGTGAATACAAGATAGGAGACAATTGGAGTGAAACCCACTAAAGAAAACAGAAAAAAGTTTGACCTAGATTTAGAATACGGTACAATTAGGGAAGATAAAGTAGCAACAATGCTACAAGATAAAAAGATAGAAGTTAAATCAGAACGCGGTATGTGGATGAAGACAGGTAACATAGCTATTGAATATCAAAGCTACGGTAAACCTTCCGGCATTAAAGCTACTGAATCAGACTACTGGTTTCATAATCTTTGTATCGGAGACAACGAGTACTGTACCCTTGTTTTTAAAACAGATGTTCTTAGAACTATTGTCGATAAGCTTGATACATTTAAAACGGTATCCGGTGGAGACCATAACGCAAGTCAAATGTATTTAGTTAATTTACAAAAACTATTTTCTACTGATGTCATAAAAGCTTTTAAGGAATACGATGAAAAAAAATAAAAAAACATTAGACACTTTAGTTCAAGATATCTATGCGGCTATCCAACCACTAACTCAAAACGTTCAGTTAGATATTAAAGATTCAGACTTTGATAAGTTTGGCGTAGCAATGGCGGACGCTTTAAAACATTGGGCAACCCCTCAGCCAAGAGGAAGCTCCTCGTTACGGATGTCTAACATAGGAAAACCTTCAAGACAGTTATGGTTTGATTTAAATGCCGAGCAAAAACCTCAACAGCTTGACCCCTCTACCATGATTAAATTTTTATACGGACACTTACTAGAAGAGTTAGTTTTATTCTTTGTAAAATTAGCAGGACATGAAGTAACAGGCGAACAGAAAACTATAGAGGTTGAAGGGATACAGGGGCATATGGATTGTATTATTGACGGGGAAGTTGTAGATATTAAAACTACTTCTGGCTTTGCTTTTAAAAAATTTAAAGAGGGTACCCTTAGTAACGATGACCCCTTCGGATATATTGCCCAGCTTTCTGGGTACGAACACAGTGAGGGTACAAACAACGGAGGGTTCTTAGCTTTAAATAAAGAGACAGGTGAGTTAACTTTGTTTAGACCGGATGAATTTGATAAACCAAATATAGTTAACTCTATTAAAAATATTAAAAAAACTGTTGCTAAAAAAACACCTCCTATCTTTTGTTACCCTACTGTTCCTGAAGGGAAAGCAGGTAATTTTAAATTAGCTAAAGGGTGTACCTATTGCAGACATAAGTTTGAGTGTCATAAAGATTCTAATAACGGTAAAGGTTTACGAGCATTTAAGTATGCGAAGGGAGCTACATATTTTACAGATATTAAATCATTACCTAAAGTAGAGGAGATACAAATTGAGCGGTAAACAATCAAAGAAATTAAGACGTAGAGCAGAAAACTTACTCATCGAGTGGTTAAGAACAATGGTTCCGGACGGGGAAGATACTTCCAAAATAAATAACAAAAACTTACATGAGTTTCTACCTACCCAGACTCATGTGTTTGCGAACACTAAATTTTTACTAAGTGCTTACAGCTTACGCTGGTTTTATAAACAAGTTAAACGTAATCCTTCTATTACTGTCGGAGAACTAAATGCCTAAAAGAGTACCTAGAAAACCTAGACCAAAGAAGACTGGGGTGCCTAAAGGGTATGACAGTTTATGGGAGTATGACATTCATCAAACCATCTTACAAGACTGGAAGCACCATTGGGACAAGGTAGAATATGTCATACAACATAAGTATGAACCGGACTTTGTAAAAAAAATAAACGGTAAAACAATTTTACTAGAGGCTAAAGGCAGGTTCTGGGACTATGCAGAGTATAGTAAGTACATACATATTAGAGAAGCACTTAACAAAAGTTACACCGAGTTAGTGTTTTTATTTCAAAAACCTTTTGCTCCTATGCCCGCAGCTAAAACAAGAAAGAACGGTACGAAAAGAACCCATGCTGAATGGGCTGAATCAAATAATTTTACATGGTATAGTGAAGACACGTTACCGGATGATTGGAGAAACGATGAACTATAAATTTAATGAAGACAAAAGCTTACAAGAACTTCAAGCATATATTGACGGTACGTATAGTGAGCATTATGCCTCCGATAAATATCAGGCGACCGATGTTATTATTGATTCCGGACATGGTGAAGGATTCGCTATGGGCAATATTATGAAGTATGCTAAACGTTACGGGAACAAAGAAGGGAAGAATAAAAAAGACCTTCTTAAAATTTTACACTATGGTATAATGATGCTTGATATACACAACAAGGAGAACCAGTAATGGTCGAAGATAAAGTTGGTATTAAAGAATACCTCGGTATTAAAATTAATTACAGCAATGAAAATAATTTAGATAAGTTTAGTCTTGATACGCTCAAGGATAGATACTTATGGGAGAAAGAAACACATGCACAAGAAGCCTTCGCAAGAGCCTCCGTCTTTGCCGCCACCTACAAAGGCGTTACAGATTTTGAATTGGCTCAAAGACTTTACCACTACAGTTCCTCTTGTTGGTTCATGTTTAGCCCTCCTATACTTAGTAACGGGGGAACAAGTCGTGGGCTTCCTATTAGCTGTTTCCTCAATTACGTACCTGATAGT
>Ga0070754_10004064_pt1 | contig 10137 bp, 12 predicted proteins | sample VirMetDEL_Sep_01_FD_75181 | JGI IMG/M metagenome (GOLD analysis project Ga0070754, IMG submission 75181) | Aqueous microbial communities from the Delaware River and Bay under freshwater to marine salinity gradient to study organic matter... | ecosystem: Environmental > Aquatic > Marine >... | reverse complement strand
TTCGTTTACTTTAAACACTCCATACATCCAAGTCACAATAGTTGAACCTTGAACGGACTGTAAATCGTAAACGTAGATGCCACCATCTATAGTTGCCATAATAGACGCTGGAGAAGAAATCGTAAGCACGCCATTGGCATCACTTACAAAACCAAAGTCGTTATCAGCTTCATCATTAGAGTCACCACTAAGAGCGAATGTTGTTGAGGTGTCAGACTCACGAACTTGCATCACCCAGTCATAACCGGTAGATAAATCAATAACCACTCCGTCTTCATCTTTAAATGTAAGCTCTAAGGTAAATGTATCGCCCTTTCTACAGGTTATATCTACTCTTGATGCTATGTCTAAGTTTACGCTGGTTGCCATATTACAAAGGTACTAATTTACTGGTTATCAAGAAGTTTACTTAAACCCGTATCACTATCATCAGTAAGCTCACCACGCTTGCCTTGGCGTTGAGAGATCATCTTAGATTGCTGGGCTGCTTGCTTCTCTGTTCTCTTGTCTTTTCTGTCCTCTTTTTTCATTTCAAGAGACTCTTTGAAGTTCATATCCTGCGAGCGCTGATCCTGACCGGTCATCCCCTTTATAGATTCTAATTGAGACTTAAGTTGATATTCTAATTGTAGCAACTGAGCCTTAGCTTGAGCGTCAGCTTGAATCTCAGCGATTTTACTTTGAGACTGCATTTGAATCTCTTGCATCTTGCCTTGCGAACTTGCCTGAGCTGTTGCTTGATTCATCTGAGCCTGCATCTGAGAGTTTTGCTGGGCAATCTCTTGTTGCTGACGCATACGTTTTTTGCGTCTAATAATTAGCAGTCTTTCGGCTTGATCAACATCTTTTAGTTGTCTTACAGCCATTGCATCTTCAAGATCTATTTCTTTTTGAGATAATGCAATTTGAATGTTTTGCTCTAGATATGACTTTTCTGTGTCATCCATTTCTGTCTGAACCTTGACTCCGAAGTTATACATCGGTAAGTCTCCAAACGAAGAAAGAACATCCATATTATTCTTGCCTATAGCCTTAGCATACACTTGATACAGTACGGATTCGGTAGGTAATATCTGTAGACATTTTACTATGTCTTCACATACTTTTGAGTATAGGTATATAGAAGCGTTTGTAATATCGTAGATTGCATTATTACCAGCAGCCATAGCTTGCTGACGAACGCCTACCAACTGCTCTCCTTTTGGAGAAGTCCCATCCATTACTTCATTAATACCTGTCGTGTCACGAATGAGACGAAGATTATGATTGTAAATGCTAATAAGCTCGTTGATGTTTCTAATACTGTTATCTAAACTCCTGATTGGAGGATTTTGGAATCCACCTTCTGGGTTTTTACTGCGATAATAAAAAACACCGGTTTGCTCATAAATATCTTGGATGTCTAATGGCTGTAGCTCTCCGCCTTTACCTAGCTGTACGTTTTCCAAACCTTCAATATCTACAATTAGACCATCTGGTTTAGCTTTAGCAATAGACTGCTGAAGCTTCAAATGAGACAATTGCAACTGGTCAGCAAAACCTATTACAGACCCTACAAGAGACTTAGGCATCATTCTGCGCAGGTTTGTGGAAACCACAGAGTATGACAGTTTAGCTTTTGTTAAATCGTGAATGTTTTTAGGAACGTTCTTTTTAAGACCGTAGTCATACATATAATCACATCCTACTATATAGTTACCACCGTAAACAGTGGCTACATTCATTGATGAGGGTTTTCTATCAAATACCGATTCCTTTGGAGGAGTGTATTCAAATCCTTTGTAGTAGAAGTTGCTATTACCGAATCTAGACCCTTTCTCCTCAAACATCATATCGTCTACAGATAAGAACTCAAAGCTCATAACCTCAACAATAAACTCATCGTATCCGTATGTGGTGCGGTCTAAGGTTTCATCGTAGTACTTGTAAGAAAGCTTGTCTGCTCTGTTCTGATATTTGTTTTTTACAGATTGGGCTATTTTAGAATACTGCTCTTCTGTAAACTCATCACGAGCAATACGCTTAAGCTCAGAGATGCTAATCTTTTTGACGTGTCCTGCGTATATGAGGTCACTAAAAGTAGGGTCTTCGGTGTAGCTATGGAAGAAGAATGCTGGGTCAATGTACTCTTCTGTGATTCCATAGTTTGGATCGTTGTTTCTTTTTATAACACCAATACCACAAGTAACTAAATCGTTTACTGCTCTACGGTATATGCGCTGATCAAAATCATTCCACTCTAGAGTTAAATTTGTACCAATCTGCGCAGCGATTTCAGCAGCTGTCTTAATATTGGCATCCATAAAGATTTCAGCTTCTTCTGGTGTTTCCGGTATGTCCTCTTCAGATATACCTGTGTTTACACCAGCTTGATTCATCTCTTGAATCATCTGCTTGTTCTTTACCTCAAACATTTTCTCTGCTCTCTTTCTGTCTTTTTCAGACTGAGACAGAGGGTCAATTGCAGCAACGTTTGGATACGGTTTTTTTGATAGAATGTTGTTTACAACAATCTTTACAAATTTAGGAATGATAGGAACTGGTGACCAGTCAAGATTTAATAACGTTCCGTCACCACTGTTCGGATCTAAAGAGTTTAATATTTGTTTATAGATAGAAGTATCTTGTGTACCGTTTGCGTAATCACGATTTGTCTCAAAGTCCTTAAGCCTGCGTCTGAACAAACTTCGTTCATCATCAGAATGACCCCATTGCTTCTCAATAGCTTTGGCGTATTTTAGACCGTAAGGTTTGGAGGTTTTTTGACCGTGTATGGCAAATGGGTCTGGAAAATTACCATACTTTCCGTTTTCATTATCTTTATTGTACATATAGCGTTTCGCAAAATACTTCCTTGCAAATATACTAAATTAAACCACTGCCTATCAACGCCTTAACTCTTTGGTATATCGTCTAAAAAACTTCTTATCATCAAAGCTAGATTCCTTCTTTTCTTTCTTAACTCTCTGAGCTGCAAGCAGAGCCAGCCCAGAGCTAATTGTAAGGTCAAACTTTGTACGATTATCTATTTTATACCCAATCCAATCTTCCAGTGTGCGGTCAAAATACATCTTGCCCATCTCGCCTGTCTCACTATTTATACCTACGTGTTCTTCTATGTAAGCTTCTATAGCGTGGGCGTGCGCCTGTATAACATCTTGTGAGTTAGAGGGAATACCACGAGTCTTTGTGTTTACAGATCCAGGAGTCTTTAGATGCTCTGGTCTTTTCATAACATACTCTTCGTAACCTCTTGATTCAAAGTATCTTACAATACCGTACTTATTGTTTTCAATTAATAGCGGATAGCCATAAAAAAACGAAGCCATAAGAACATCTTCATAGAATATTCTAGCCAGTGGCGGACGAGATGCATATTCAGCTACAAACATATTAGGTGGCGCTGCCATACTGAATTTGTTATAGAGATGACAAGCCCCCTTAGAACCCCTGTTGTCTGTAGTAGAATCTAAATCATAGCTATCGACTCCGCCAACGCCTATGTGGTCATTTCCTGGGTGCTTCTTGTTGTACTTAATTACGTACTTATTTCTAAGCTCATTTGGTGGCATCCAAGCTACCCTCCACCTACCTTGTGGGTTTGGACTGAAGACAACTTCTTTGTCGCTTACTCCGTCTTTCCATTGGAAGTTTCCACGTACTACTGGATTAGGGTAAAGCTCTTGGTTAAACTCAACCTGCTCATATATTTTACCAATGTTGAATGTAGAACCCTCAATAGAGTCACGCATAGCTTCATCTATTGTAAATGGGAACTGACGTATAAACTCATTAAGCTCACGAGCATCGTGCTTTAAAGCGTCTCTTTCGTTCTTTAGATACGTCTTAGCCCCTATATCTACATAATCTCCATCAATCGTTTGTACAGGATGTTCAGGGTCTTCAACAATAGGGTTTCCGTGCTTATCGAAGAATCCTTCAAGCGCTTCATAGGCGGGTATAAATAGTCTATAAAGACCAGTTTTTGTTCTTCCATTTGCGTTTCTATCTTCTGGATCTGAATCTCTCCAAAGTTCTTTGTATTGATTTCCTCCCTTGTCCATAGGGTTTACAGTAGATCCTACTAAAGCCTTGCCTATAATTCTCCTACCAACAATGAGACAGGTTTTTTCAATCCTCCAGGCTTCTCGTATATCTGTAGGGCGCTCCCACTTACCGGCTTCATCTAAATACATAAGGTGAAGTTTCTCACCATCATATGCGTTATTAGTGGTGTTCTTCCAGTTAATAATAGTATTGAGAGCTTCCCCTTTATTAGATGTTTTATTCTTCTTAGTGATACGCTTAGATGGCTCACGGAATGCTAATTCCATACGTGGATTCGTAGTACCGTCTTGTATAGGCTTAAAGAAGAATGGATAGCTTTTAAACATAGGGACTACCTTCTTCATAAAGATGTTTTCCTGCGCATCTTTACCCGTCTTAGACTGTATACCCAGTAGCTTATCTTTTACTTGCGTACCTTCATCTACGAGTATAGCTGCTGACATATTAGTATATCCTGAGCGTCTACACTTAGTGTACATCTGTCCTATAGATCTAGCGTCTGCTTCGCAGGCAGCAAAGTGTATAAAAAGTCTTCTTTGAAACTCTAGGTAGGAGGCGTATCCGATGTCCATTTTACTCCATTGGAGAAGCATATAGTGTCTCCCTGTAATGTAGACAGGCTCACCATTATTGTAGAACCAAACACCGTTACGCCTACGGTCAAACTCTTTTTCGATGTACGGAGAAAAACGCTTTTTGAAGTCGGATGGCATTTCATACCACTCATCCATAGAGCGAATCCTCTGCAATTCGATTGGCACAGGAAGTCTTTCCCACATTTGCATATTGCGCTCCCTTTCATTAAAGAGTATTTCTTTTTTCGTAGGAGTTTTGGGAAGTTGAATATCAACCCCACCGATGGTGACAACCTCACCCTCTGTATCGTTGGGGCATATGTTAATAACGTATTCATCGTACCCTTCAACTTTTTTAAGACCAGCCATTTCATTTAATTAATAATCCCAGTAACAGAATATCTGATTACTTTGAGAACTTTTCTGCGAATCCTCCAGAGTAATCTTGTTCAGCTTCGAGTCCTCCTGTTTCTCTGAGTTCTCTAACCATTTGTTCAAGTCTTTGGTATTCAATAAGAAGTTCTTTTGCATCTGTTGCTGTTTGCTTAATACTTTGTAACTCAGCCTTTCTTTGAGATCCAGATAGATCACTGTCTACAGGCTTTCTAATTTCGTCAATCATATTGTTGATTGCTACCTCCATTGAAGACAGTAATCTTGTTGATGCCTCTACTGTGGTGAATTTATGCTTCTTTGACATACACCAACTCTGTTGTTCTCATACGATACACTTTTTCCCCATTTAAAAGCTCCATTTCGTATTCTGAATTTTTTGTGTAGCCCACCAAATCACCAGGCTTCGCTCCAATCCACTCTGAATCCTGGGGTATCGTGAGTAGTTCTCCTTCCAGTTCTGGTTCTTTCTTGAGAGTAAGAATGATACCAGAATTACTTGTTTCCTCTTCCTTCTCAATAGGGGGTGTAACGAAACACCAATCCCCAAGCATAGCAATATCACCATCTTCGCCTTCAACTGCGATGGCGTGGTTTGAATATCCTCCAAGAGGCTCATAGTTGACGAGGTAAAGATCTTCTCCGATATCATACATTTGCTCCATTACTACGTGGTGATGGAAGTAAAGAGTTTTACCTGTACAATTATCTATTGGACAGTCTACAGGACATCCTACAATCTCTCCATAATTAAACCTATGCTCAAACTCGTTAAACTTCGTAACAAGCTTTAAAGTGGTTTTATCACCAAGTTTTATTTCTTCTTTAAACTTATTAGGTAATCTTACTATAAAATGATGAAGTGGTTTCATATCAATCAAAGTTTAGATCATACTCAAGAATACAAGGCATAGAATCTACTGCTTTCCAAAGCATTGTTCCATCCCCGTTCTCTATGTATATAAGATACCGCTTTTGATTGTATTTGTGTAAATGCGCCTCATCTAGAAGGATTGCGCTCACTTTTCCGGTTCCTGCTCGCATACCGACATAGTACGCCATAGCGTCTTTCGGGTCACGCCCGATTACAATTTTTCTGATCATTTTTTATTTAATTAATGTCCCCGTTTCTGCGGGATAAATTTAACCAGTAATCAATTTTAGATGTATCTGGCTTGTTTTCCTCTCTGTATGCTTCTACACAATAGGATAATAAGTCGTCTAATTCTTCTTCGTCTGAGACAGAAAAAGAAGATAGTAAACTCATATTTGCACGTTCAGCCCCTTCTTCGTCAACATAGGAGCTATCCATATCTAAAAAGCCCACTGCTAGACAAGCTATAAATTCGTCTTGAAGTTCGTGCTTCTTAACTATTTCATTTATAGCCAGTAGCATATCCTGTATCTCAAGAATGCAGTCTTTTTGTCTTTCGTTCATTAGTCAAGTTTAGTTAAAATAAATGTAGATGTGGTTAATAATCCTGCACCACCTCCAGCGTTTCTAATGGTGTAGTAAAGATCTGTATCTGCCGCAACGTGTCTAACTAGTGAGAACCCAATAGCTGTGTTTCCTGTTGATGCGTGAGATCTTGTTATAGACTGGATTATAGCCGCTGAACCACCGCTGGGCTTTTCTGTAACATCTATAATTATATCGGTATTACCCGATGTAACCTCTAGCATAAAGTTGACATCTATTTTTACTAGCCCTTCTTGCTGAACGGTAACAGCTCCTGTTGTTGTTGAGCTTGTCTGAAAATGATTAGCGGTGTCGTTTACCTCGTGAGAAGAGGAATTGCTGCTATTGCTAACACCTGACTGAGTAGGGGTAGCTGCGGAAGCGGTTAACGTATATGCTAAGGGTCTAAGCACCCACATAGGGTTTGCAAAAACAACAGTAGTTGAAGTAAACGCACTAGCGTCTAACTCACGTTTCACAACATTATTACTACCGTCTACAAGCAATACAGTAAGTTCTGCATCGTCTGTAGCCGGGGCGGAATTAAACGATAAAGCACCTACACCAACAGTCGTTGTAGATAGCTTTAGAGCTGAGGTAGTCCCAGAACCGTCTTCTACATCTTTCAATGTAGTAGTTACGCTGTTTGAACTCAATTTTAACAAAGATGAGTACGTGTCTTTTACTTTATTACCGCTTAGAGTAGCCATTTCCTGTATATTTGTGTATTATATGCAAATTTAGTAAAAATGAGGAAGCGTAATATGAGGTCTAAGTTTCGTGATTTTAGAATGCGAGACGAAACGACTATAAACAAGTCTTACTTAAAGTATTTTACACTTGTTATGAGGGATGTCGTTGGAAACTACGATGTTACGGAGGCTCAAATGCGGTTTTTACTCTTTGCTTATGACTATCAGTTCTTCACTTTAGATCATATGTCTGAGTATTACTACTACAGCAAGGCTAAGTTAGGACAGCGCATTATATATCCACTTTCTCATAACGACTACGTATTCAAATACTTTGACAGACTGAGTCCTACTAACTACCAAGAGGCTATATTTGACGAGAAGAAGTTTAACTACCGTGTTCGGTACGCTATAACGCAGAAAGCTAGGCTTTTAGTCCAGCGTTTCTATAGAAAATTAGAGGGGGAAGAGGAAATTAATGTGCCGACTTGATCTTGAAGGCAGCTTTTAGCGATGCACCTTTGTGCGGAACGAACTTTCCCTCGTGTTTCATAAGGAAATAACGCCCCCCTTCGGACATCCAGTGATATCCAGAGGGAGCGTCTACCATTACTTTCTTTTTTTGAGCTTTCATTACTTCTTTTTAAGCATCTTGAAGTCTTGCCCGGTGATTTTACCGTCCTTGTTAGCATCAAGCTTTACTTGACCGCCTTTGAGGTACTTCTTTATCTTACCGCCCATTTTGTATCTAAAGGCTTGCCCTCTTTTAGCTCTTTTTCTTGTATCCTTCTTTAGTTTTTCTTCAGATTCAAAAGCACCTTCAATGTCTCCCCGAGATTGGATGCCTTTTTTTCTAGACTTGTTTCCCACACTTTCTAACTGGTAGTACTGCTGCACAGCTGTATTAGGAAAGCCTAGCTTCAATTCACTTAGACCTTTGCTAAATTCCTTCGCTACCGCTTTTTCAGTTTTTGTTGGAGCCTTAGCTGTAACAGTAACCTCGTCAATCATTCCTCCCTTTTTAGGGGCTTTTGATTTTTTCAACATTGCTTTAATCTTCGGAGGAAACTTACCACCTTTTTTAAAACGGGGGCTTGCTCCGCCTGGGAGATTCTTACCTACATCACGATAGTTTGGCTTACTGGTACTTTCACGCTTCTTACGCTTCTCAACGTCCTTAGCTAAAGCTTTAACAGCCTCTTTCTTCATTGGGAAACCATTGCTCTTCATACCGGTAGCAGCTTGTTTAGCTAACTTGTTTGTTACGTTAGCACTTTTGTCTAAATCACTACTGTGCTGCTTGTCTACCATCTCTTTGGTAAGCTTCTTTCCCTTTGGCGGGTCTACCTTACCGCCTTTTTTGTATTTCTTTGCTTTCATCTTTCCTCCTTTAGAGTATTCATTCTTATCATACTTGCGTAAGCTTACATATACATCTTGTCCCGCTTCATTCTTTGTGCGGTACATTTTAGTGTCATTGTAGCTAGCTTTAGAAGCTCCCTTACTTGCCGAAATGTTTCCTTGACGTTGAGCTTTCTTGTCCGCCATTCCAGGATCTATAGACGCACCTACAAACACAGTGTCTTTTGCCGGGTTGTAGTCCGAGAATGTAGCAGCTGCGGACTTGTAGTCTTGAAAAGTTTCAGTTTTCCTGTAATCAGGCTTTTTTTCTTTTCCTCCTTTTTTCTTTTTAGGTTTCATTTCTTAGAACTGTTTCGTTTTGCTGTTATAAACTTCTTCTCTGTATGGTCATAATCCATACCGTCTCCATTACCGTACCTCCCTGACTTGCGTCTCATCTTATTTAAAAAAGCACGATACTTCTTACGCTCCTCAGTAGAGTGGTATTTAGTGTCGTACTTCTTTTTCTTCGCTTTCGCCTCTGGGTTACTGGCGTAAAACTTAGCCGTCTTACCCTTCATATGGTAGGTATTTGGTTTTACCATTAACACGTACAGCCTTTAGTACCTGCATTCTGTTTCTACCTTCTTTTTTAAAAGAGACGTGAACCCAATCCGGATTCTCATCCGTACCAAACTCCCAGATAAGCTGGTCAAAGTCTAGCCTGTCTAAAACAAAGTTGAATATATCTGCATTGGTTATTACACCGTATACATCTGCATCCAAGTCAAGAGCCTCACCCTTGCTATGCTGAGATGTCTTACTGCCTCCGATAGCTTCATTGAGCGCTTCTGATCTGTAACCAGAACTAATGAAGATGGGACACATAAACTCCTCACGAATAGGCTGAAAGATATTCTCAGCTACCGCTTTTAGACTCTCTAAGTGGTCTATAGTCGGCTCGTTTGCAATCCCCCGCCTCTTCGCAGTAGCAGACTTCGTCACTTCCGCAAGCGAAAGGTTTTTGGATAGTTTCATAATCGTAATTGCCTAAGTAATAATGTATTACGAAAGCAAAGATAATCAATAATAATAGACTTATGAGCGCAACCATTTTCCTACAATCACAAAACAACCAAACAAAACACCGGCTGCTAATATTAAATCCTTGAACTTATCCCAGAACGTAGCTTTCTCTACGTATACTATCTTCTCGTAAGGAACCTCAACAATACTAATAATCGTATCCGAGTCGCATATGGCGTCTATAGTAATCGTGTCGTTCACCTTTACTATGTTCACCCTCAGCCTGTCCTTCACTAGTGTAATAGTATCGTGTTGCTTCATAATCACAGTATCCGTGATAGCCACAGGTGGGCTGACAACCGTGTCCATCACAACCAGCGTGTCTTTTTCCAGAATGGCTGGGTCCTTGCGCACCGCTTTCTTTAAGTGCCATTGAGCGCTGCAACTCGTTAATGACAGCACTAGGATTAACTTTACCAGCCATTTCATTACTCTGCTTTCTTAGCGAACTTCTCTAATCCTGCAATACCGAAACTACCCAAGGTTACTATAACGAAACTGTTATATGTAAACTCATTTATAG
>Ga0070754_10004063_pt1 | contig 10138 bp, 14 predicted proteins | sample VirMetDEL_Sep_01_FD_75181 | JGI IMG/M metagenome (GOLD analysis project Ga0070754, IMG submission 75181) | Aqueous microbial communities from the Delaware River and Bay under freshwater to marine salinity gradient to study organic matter... | ecosystem: Environmental > Aquatic > Marine >... | reverse complement strand
TCAGCGGGTGATGTATCGCTTCTTTTTAATGGTCGGGTTAATTCGCGTCTTATAGTAGATACGGTTTCTTCTAATATACTTCGGGGTGTTCTTTCTCTAACTTGCTCTTCAAATGTCGGTTCTGCTTCAAATAGCGGTTCAGTTCTCGCTCTCGGTGGCGCATCACTCGTTTTTCGGGGTTTCGGACTCGGTCTTAAATCATTACGTCTTGCTGTCTTCAACCATTCGGGTCTTTCCGCTTCTTCACTTACAGTTCTTGCTCTCGGACTAAACGCTGCTTCTTCGGGCACGCCTTCACCTCGCCTAACGCTTTCGCTTCTACTTCTACTTCTTGCTTCTGCTACAACTTCGGGTCTTTCAATTAATGTTTTCGGCACTCTACTACGACCCCCACCATCAATATCAACAAATAAAAATTTATCAGTTTCTTTACGTATTCTTCCTTCACGTCTAACCCCCGACGGTGTTAAATATACAACTTTATCTCCGATATTATATTCCGCTCTTTGACTATCTAATGCTCTAACTAATCCATCTATCTCTCTCTGACTTAAATTTAACTGAAAAATAGTAGATGCGTCAGTAATTTCACCTTTGGATATTAATTGTCTAATAGACCCTACACCCCTTCTTTGAATTAACTTATTTAATTCACCTACATCACCTCCTAATAATGTCGCTTGACTTTGATTTCTAACCGCAATATTATGACTCGCAACTAAACCCGCTCTTTGTTTTTCTAATTCAGTAATAGTTTGTTCTTTTGCTGCTTCACGTCTTTCTAACTCTCTTCTTTGTAATCTCGCGGTTTCTCTAACATCTTCTATTTCTTTATTTTTTGTTGCTCCCGCTTCTTTAATTTTTTGGTCTATCATTATTTTTTGAATAGCGCTTTGATATCTATTTCCGAAATACTCTCTTTTTGGTGGTTGTAAATAAACCCTATCATCTCTTAAACCCCGACTTGCTTTGAATTTAGCGGGTTTCATATTCCAACTGGCGGTTTGACCTTTTGCTTTTACACCTCTCGGTTTTTGGTCTCCAGTATATATAGTAATTTCTTGCGTTAAACCTCCTTTATGTTTTAGTGTAATTTGTCTCTGACCTTTCACATTTCGCTTTTGCGATACTTCAACTCCACCCGCTCTTGCTACTTTTGGTTTCTTTCTTTTACGTCTAACAACTCTCTTTTTCGGTGGCGGGGGTTCTTCTACTACAACGGGTCGCGGTATATCAAATATACTCTTTGGTTTTGTCCCTTCCATTTATATTATAAATAATATTATTTTTTAGTGCGTTTGAATTGTAAGATTTTTATAGTAAGTAAAGTAAAATGCCTCAATCACCCGAAATCACAAATCAACAATATCAATCAGATTTACAATTTGGATTAACTGCTGAATTGGATGTTAAAAATAATTTAGAAAATGAATTTGGTAGTCTTACTCAATTGGATAAATATAATCCTTTTGATTTTGAAAATGATGAATATTTAATAGAATTAAAATCTCGTAGAATAAATCATAATCAATATCCTACAACTATGGTTAATTTATCTAAACTTAAACGGACTGAAAATACAACTAAACAGCGTGTAATAGTTTTTAATTATATGGATGGATTATATAAATGGACTGTAGATGATAATTACACTACTGGTATTGGCGGTAGATGCGACCGCGGTTTAGATGAATATTCACAGATGGCGTATATAGATATAAATAATCTCACGCTTATCACGGCGCAGTCATAGTAATATACCCACCGCCTAAATGGTCTGTTGTAGCGGTAAGCATCATCTTAATCATTAATGAATATCCACTTTCACCCGTTCCATACGTAGTCCCAGCGTAATCTATAGTGGTTTCACTATTTGTTGTATAACTTCCTAAATATGTATTTCCAGTCCCACCCCAGTTTCTTATTTTATATAGATAATATGTCCTACTAACATTTAATCCAGTAGAACCTCTACAATCTATAAATATTTTATCCGCCGTCCAATTATACGGTATATGTATAATTGCGATTGCTTCTAATGATGACGTTGCTATTTTCGCTCTTCCTAATACTGACGCTGTATCATCTTCTATATGAATATTATAATATGTGCTGTCATCATTCGGTCTCCATTCAGTCGCAGTAATAGTATATAAATATCTATCTACACCCACACCCGTATCTTCATAACTTATTCTATCACTAATATACGACGGTGATATAGATAATGTTTTCGCTGTGCTTCCATTATATGTAGTTCCACTATTTAATTGTAATCCCGTTCCCGCTGTTAAATCATTCAAATCATTTCCTAACGCTACTCCACTTATCGCGTTTTCAGTTAATTTTACACCCGTTCCATCTACCGTTATACCGCTTCCCGCTTTCACCGCCATCGCTATATGATTTGCTCCGTTATATTGTAATGCTGGTAAAAATGTTCCTACATCTATCGCAGTTATACCGCTTCCGAATGTTAAATCTTCTAAATCATCTCCTAAACTTACACCGCTTATCGTGCTATTTTGTAAATCGGTATTTGCTATATTTGATATTTGTAATGTTCGCGCATTTTGTCCGTTGTATTCCGCACCTACAACAAATGATAATGGCGCGTTCGCTGTCAGTAAAGGTAGATTATCTCCTAAACTTACACCGCTTATCGTGCTATTTGCGAGTTTTAAATTACTTATCGCCCCATTTGCTATTTGTATTGTTTTAGTTTGCGTTCCATCGTAATTATTTGGCGGACTACCACTAAATGATAATGGACTACTTACATTTAAATTGGATAAACTTACATCTATTTCTCTCGCAACCGCTCCATTATAATCAGTTCCAGTCGTAAATGATGCTAAACCCGTAGTAGTTAATAATGCTAATTGACTTCCTAAACTTACCCCGCTTATCGTGCTGGATATTAATTTATCATTTGCTATAGAAAAATTCGGTATTTCTATTGTTCGTGCTATACTTCCGTCATATTCAGACCCCACCGTAAATTGTAATGGACTACTTAACGTTAATGGTTCTAATAAATCACTTAAATTCGCCCATAATGTTCTCGTCCCATCGCTCGTTAATAACTGATTAACGTTTCCATTATCACCGTCTATCTCTATACTTTCTACTATATTAATAACATCACAAAATAACGTATTTAGTCCATCTATCGTTCTTAATGAATTATTTTCAACACTCATATACTATAACTTATATTTTATTTCTGATTTACAACCTCACATTCTTTTAAACTTAAAAATCCTTAATTATCAACTTCAGTAGTATATTCTTCTTCAACTTCTACTGATTGTATCTCTGAATCATCTGACGCTTCAGTAGATTCACTTAAACTATCATCAACTTCAATATATTCTTCATCAGATGAATCACTTAATATCGCATTACAATAATCCGCAAAATCTTTAATAAACCTTCTTAAACCCACTTCACCAACCTTTGCTCTTATTACATCTAACAACTCATACGATAAATCCAATTCTTCTTCACTCATTTGATATATTATAGATATTTTAACTATCTTTTAGACGCATTTAAATTTTATATTTCATATAATATGATTGTATATCTATTACCAGTAAAGTATTCAGTCCAATGCTCGTTTCTCTTTCCGTCAAATTCAACTAATCTATGTTTTATATTTACTTTAGTTCCTTCTATATTCAATTCACCGCCTTCATAATCACCTAATCCAAATATAATGGATGTATCAACATTATTCTTATCTTTATGCGGCACCATCTGGACGTTTTTATTTATATAACCCGCATTATAATCAAATGTCGGGGCGTATGTATTTACTAATTTTCTAATTAACGGGTATAAATCGGGTCTCCATTCATCTATCACGGGCAATTTATATGTTCCGTTCAATTGCTTAACCATTCCAACGGGCATACTCATCGGTCGGGCATTGTCATATGTAAGATGTTTTCTATTTCCACTCATCTGAAAATGGACTTCATCTAATATTTTTTCAATTTCTTTCATAATTTCAATACCTTTTTCATCAACGTCAAATACTTTAACTTCAACCATTTATACTTATCTGTATAAAATAAATCAAAAAATATATTAATAATTTTTAAAATTATCTGAATGATATACCCATCATCGCATTACTCGGATAACTTCTTTGTCTTCCTAATGGATTATATCCACTTACAGCGGGTTCTTCTATATACTCTTCTTCAATTATTTCTTCTTCAGATGACTCGGATTCGGGTTCTTTAACAACTACCTTTTTCTTCGGGCGTTTTCTTTTATGATAATTATTTACCACTTCTTCTTCACTCTCAGATGATTCATCTTCGTAATAATTATTTACAACTATCTTCTTCTTCTTTTTTGGTTTTCTTTTAACTGGTTGCTTTATCTCTATGACTTCTTCTTCTTCTTCTTCTTCGGTCTGCTGCTCTGCTGGCGGTATTTGGTCTGGATGAGTAAGTTTTATATCTTCTCTAAATCCATTCATAATAGCGTTTTGTTTTAATGTTTCCATCATTTCTTTATCATCTAATGGTAAGGACGATAAACCGTTCATCTCTTCTTCAACTTTCATCTTTATCTTCTTTTTAATTTGTTTCTTTACTTCTTTTTCTTCTTCTTTTGCTTTCTTTTTCGCTTCTAAACTACGTTTTCGCCCTTCTTTCATTTTTTCAATCGCCGCAAGGCGTGCTTCACTCAGCGGTTTCTTCTGGCGGGTAATAGTCTCTTCTTCTGAATCACTCATCTTATACTTATAACGTAGATTTTTTTTACGTTAATCGTGCTTTTAATTTTTATTTCTTTTATCTTTTAAAATTGGATTCAAATATTTCTTTTTATTACTTAATGTCATTAAATCGGGAAATTCTTTTTGTAATTTATATAGTTGCTCGTCTATATGTTTTGCTCTTTCATTATTTAATGATGCTTCAATACCACCTTTCGCAAAATATTTAGTTTTAATTGTTAAATTATTAAATCTTATAACTCCACCATACTTCAAATAATATCTTATAGTTCTTTCATAATCCTCACCGTGCGATACTATCCGCTTTTCACATTCTTTATCATTTATAACCCCCGTTAATGCTCCTATAACATATTTCAAATCAGTAGATACTTTATCACTCATAAAAAATGGATTATGGACTGGATATATACCCCAATTTTTCATATTATGCGCTTTACATAATCTAAATCCTTCATCTATTATATATCTTAAATCTGCTATTGGTTCTAATTTTTTCTTACCATCTATCATCACTAATCTTTCTATCTTTTCTATATCATCATCTATATAGACTATCTCTTCACCTTCATTATAATAACAACTCATAAACATTCTAATATTGTCTATACCTACTTCACCCACAATAATATTAATATTATCATTATCTATTGCTTCTTTATAATTTTCATATTCTTCTATATTTCCTACAAATATATCAATTTCTTCATCTTCTATATAATAACTTTTCAACATCGGTAAAGTTTTATTAATTAATATATCTGCTCTTTTGTATGATGGTATTGCTATTTTCATTTTACTTAATAGTAGAAAATAAATATAATATTAATTTTTAATTCATCGCGTTCGGTGTTAATGACGGTCTCCTTTCTTCTTCTTCACCTTCTGCTTCCGCGCCTTTGGTTTCCGCTTCTTTATCCGCTTTCTCGGGGTCGGTCGGTGGTGGTTCTCTACTACAATCAAAAATATAACAATTATCACTACATCCTATCCTACACTTACACGCGCAGCGACTCTGCCATATAACTAATAATAAACTACCTACCGCTCCTAAAAATAATACAACCGCGCCCGCTAATTGGTCTATTGTCATCTCTTTTATTTCAATCATATATTATATGAATGATTATAAAAAATATAATTATAAAATGAATATTTTTTTATTCTACTATTTCTTCATCCTCCATATGTGGAAATATTAATCTTTTATTCAAATTTTTATGATACATATTTTTATAATCTTCATTCGTGTCTATTAATAGAAAATTAAATTTGTCTGTAAATACATATTTTAACATCTCTTCAAATTCATCTTTTGTTAATAATATCACTTCATCAAACAGCGTCTCCAGTTCTTTCTTATTTGACGATTTAAACATAATGTAGTAGTCTGCTGTCGCCCTCAGCGCCCTCGGTAATTTATTAAATACTTGCGTAGTCATCCACATACTCAATCCACATCCCTCACCGTCTTCTGCTTGCCCGCATATATGTCTTCTATTCATCATCATTTTACACAACATTTTTTCTACACCCGCATTTTTTCTAACATCATTTACAACATCGTCGGCGATTATTAAAATGCGCTCTCCACCCCCTTCAATATCCCCATAAACTTCTTCTAACGCTTCTAATGTTAATTCTTTGTATTTTTGTTCGGGTGCTAACTTTTTTAATTTATCTTTATCCGCAGTCCCTAATGATGGACTAAATACATACACTTTATCAAATTTGCGATAATATGGACTCTTTCTATAAACTAATAATGAATACATTAACGTCGTCTTACCTTGCCGCGGTTTTGCCGTAATCAATAAAAAATGATTGTAGGTTCGGGGTAATGGTTTCGGAATACTCGCATCAATTTTATCTACAGAAAATCCAGTCTTTTTAACATCTAAATCATTCAGCGTTTTTTCTCTAATACTCATATTGTATATAATATATAAAAAAAAATTATATATAAAATTTTTATCTATCTTAATGTAAATGATTATTCACCAACTTTTCGGATTTCTCGGTGATACTGAAATGCCTAAAATGTTTCAAGATAATCAAAATTTAGTGAAGAAATTTTGTAAAGATAATGATTATGAATATAAATTATGGACTCCTACTGATGTTAATGAAATTTTAGAAGATTATTCAAACTATAAACCTATGTATGAAAATGTAAGATTCCCAATACAGAAGGTGGATATTATGCGTTTCTTAATATTACATAAATATGGTGGTGTCTATTTAGATTTAGATATAATACCCAATATAGATAAATTAAAAAATTATTCTTTTGCTTGCTCCTATATATTCACCCATAAAAATAATAAAAAATTATATGAAATAGAAGTTTTACAATCTACTATTAATAATCCTATTTTACTACATTATTTAGATTATGTTAATATTCAAATAACTGAAAAAAATAATATAGAAGTATATAATAAATGGAAGGCGCGATATGTATATCAAACTACTGGTCCGCAGTCTTTTACACGTTTCATTAAACAACATAAAATACAAATAGATTTATACAGAAGTAATCGTTCATTCTCAGATTCTAAAAATCAAATTAATTATGCTACTGGAGATGAAGATTTTATATCACTACCTTCTTATTCGTGGCGTTAAATATTATTTTGTATCCTTCAACACTTCTGTTTTTGTATCAACTGGATTACCCGCAGTATCAACGGGTCTCCCGAATTCTCTTTCCATCGCTTTCTGTGCTTGCCCGATTCTTCCACCTTCTACACTGAATGACGGATTATGGTGGTGTTCTGCTGTAAGTATAACTGGTGTATCTGCTACACCGAAAAATTGGTTAAACACTTTCTGTGCTGCTAACCGCTGTCTAACTCTATATTCATCATCAAATGCTAACTGAGGGTCTCTCCAGCGCTCTCTTCTACGTCTTGCTAAATCTTCCTCATATCTTTGTAATCTACCCCGTCTTGCTAATCTCTGTCTTAATGTTTCTGTTGCTGCTTCGGGTGTAGTATCAACTTCGGGTTCTGGTTGCGCTTCCATTTATATATATATATTATATTTTACCACCATCTCGCTTCTTCACGCTTTTTTTTATCATTAATATATTGCTGTATAAACGCTAAATTATTTTCAATTTGAATTAAACGTTCTAATATCTGCTTTATTAATTCATTATTATTTGCTGCTAATGATTGTTCCATATTTATAATATAATATTTATTTTTTCTTTTTTCCTTTATTTCCACCCTTTTTAACAATCCCCATTAATAGACCTTCACTCATTTTATCCATTTGTTTCTGAGTAATCAATCCATCCTTTACCGCTTTCTCTAACTTCTTTTTATTCGCTTCACTACTGTATCCTTTTCCACTCGGCATCTTTTATGATATACCATATATTTTAATTTCTAAAATTTATCTTATTTTTATTCTTTGCTCTCTGTGCTGTCCCCATTTTGCTCTGGTGCGCTTTTTGCGCTTTCTCACGCTCCTTTTTTTCTCTTGCCGCTTTCGCTGCTTTCATACCTTTTAATCTTTCTGCTAATGTCATATTTTTATGATATGTTAAATATAAAAAATAAATCTTATAATATCAATTTTTATATTGTCTTATAGATTGTTAAATATTCAAACACCCCATTCGGTTTTGTAATCTTATGAAATACATTACTCACATCATATACCTTTTTATCTAATAAATATGCTATTTCATTTAATGTTTCACAATTTATAGTCTTATAATAATCTATTTTATCTTTGTCTTTGTAAATAACTATTATCCAAATATTATTTGTTCGCGCCATATATATATCTTATATATATATTTTATACTTCTTCCGCAGTTAATATTAATGGTCTCACCCATCCATCATCTTTCACTACACCCTTCGCATAATTCACTCTTATAGATTTATCTATTTGGACTTTCTTAATGTCTGTTAAATTTCCTTCTTTGATATGGTCGCTTATACTACTTCTAAACTGAGTCTGTCTTTCATATAATCTATAATCTTTGAATCCTTCAAACTTTGGATTTCTTTTTCTTATCTCTTCTTCGTCTTCTAACTGCTTATCCATCATATTTCCATATAGTAGATGTCTAAACTCTTCATAACTTAATTTTCTTTTAACACCCTTACACGCTGTTGCTATGATTTCACCACCGTCTAATAATGTTTTATGTAATGAATATTGCTTACAACCCGCAATAATTCCTTTATCAAATGATAATTCACCTTCATCCTTATGAATCTCCTTTTCCACCAATTCTTTCACTCTTTCTTTCACTATATTCTTCGGGGCGTCTTCACCTAACTCATTCAATATCTTATTCTTATAGTATCCTTCAACCTTTTCTAAACATTCATTCTTCATACTTCCTAAATCATCACCCGTGCCGTCCCAACAGAATTCTTCCATCATATCTGGATAATCATTCAACTTCAAATCACATATACAACTATCTGTATCGCAATATAATATATTACAACCATTATCTCTAACCGCTTTCAAAAATCTATATGTTTTCATTCTCGCTTCACTACATATCGCCGCAGCGATACCAACATTAAAATCTTTCACGGTCATTTTCATCGCGGTTCTAACCATTATATATTCACCAACTTTTCCAACATTACTGACTACTTCGTTCGCCATCAACTCCCAGAAGTAATCATCGTCTTCATTTAGTATTGTCAATCCATCCCGACCCTCACCATCTCCGTCAGCGTTCAATCCCCAGAAACCATATCCGCTGTTTGCTATAATCTTATATGCTTGCGCCATAGCGGGTTGCCCCGCCTTCTTTGATTTTGCTTTCTTTTCAACAGCGTCTGTAAAGAAGTCCTTTAAAATTCCTTCGTCCCAAAAATGCTCTCTATCTTTCGCGTTCTTTTTATTCTTTATAGGGTCATTCATATAGGACGTAGCAACATAGCAATGCCCGCCATCAAACTCTATAGCGTCTATCAACTGATATTCATATATATCTAATTCAACACCATATAATAATTCTCTATACCATAATGTTAATTCAGTCCATTCTGCGAAATGAGCGAATGTTAATCTGCTCTTATGTTTTGTAGCGTGTAATGGTAATGCTTTGAAATCTTTTGTTTTCACTAACACTTTAACTATGCCTTTTATGAGTGGTAAAAATTCTCTCCACTCTTTTAATGTATATTTCTGATACTTTGGATTATCTCTATAACCCCTTACCATTTTATCTATATCCCCGTTGTATCTAATGTTCCAATTATCAATCTTTTTCTGAGTTAATCTTTTCGGTTCTCCGTAGGGTATGAATCGTCTTCCTACATCTGGATATAAACTCGTAAAGTCATAATAGTATAACTTCTTCTTTTGTTCTCCTATGTAAAATGCTTCGCATCTACC
>Ga0070754_10004058_pt1 | contig 10143 bp, 8 predicted proteins | sample VirMetDEL_Sep_01_FD_75181 | JGI IMG/M metagenome (GOLD analysis project Ga0070754, IMG submission 75181) | Aqueous microbial communities from the Delaware River and Bay under freshwater to marine salinity gradient to study organic matter... | ecosystem: Environmental > Aquatic > Marine > Coastal... | reverse complement strand
GACTTTCACCTACTGGCGGTCAACGACGCCTGTTGTGCCTTGTCCGGTTACACCCGAGAGGAGCTCATCGGGCACAGCGTGGCGCGGTTGGCCAGTTCCGAGGACAGCCGCCAGCTGTACGCGTCGATTCGCGACGGTTTGCTCCGCGACGGGAGCTGGCAGGGCGAGCTGGTCGAAACCCGCAAGAACGGCGAGGTCTACCCGCAATGGGCGCAGCTGCGTGTAGTCCGTGATACCCAGGGCAACGTCAGCCACGTCGTGGCGTTCGTCTCCGACCTCAGCGTTCGGCGTCAGGTGGAGGAGCGCCTGCGCTACCTGACGCATTTCGACGAGCTCACCGGTCTGGCCAATCGCAGCCTGCTCAAGACGCGCCTGCATAGCGCCTGCGAACGGGCGCGCAACAGCAGTCGCGGACTGGCGGTCCTCTACATCGACCTCGACCGCTTCAAGGTGTTGAACCAGAGCTTGGGGCACGAGGCGGCCGACCAGTTGCTGCGCGAGATTTCCCGGCGTCTGTCGCATACGTTTTCCGACGCCGACACCATTGCGCGGCTGTCCGGCGATGAGTTCGTGGTGGTGCTCGAAGGCTACGGCAGCTTGTCTACGCTGGCACATAGCGGCAGCCGTCTGCTGTCGCGCATCAGCAAACCGGTGCAGATCGGTGATCAGGAATTGGTGGTCAGTGCTTCCATCGGTGTGAGCCTAATGCCCGACAATGCCCGCGAAGCCACGTCGCTCCTGCTACAGGCGAACATGGCGATGCAGCACGCCAAACACCTGGGCGGCAATACCTTACAGTTCTTCACCGAGCGCTTGCAGGCCTCCAGCCTGGAAGACCTCAAGTTGGAAAATCAGCTGCGCCGGGCGCTCGAAGAGGGGCAGCTGGAGGTGTTCTACCAGCCTCGGTTGAACATGGCGGAAAATCGCCTGGATGCCGCCGAGGCATTGGTGCGCTGGCGCCACCCGCAGCAGGGTTTGCTGGCGCCGGGTCACTTCATTCCGCTGGCCGAAGAGACTGGGCTGATCATCCCGCTAGGTGAATTCGTTCTGCGTCAGGCTTGCTGGCAGGCGCGTCAGTGGCAATTGGACGGGCTGGCGGCGATCCGGGTATCGGTGAATTTGTCGGCGAAGCAGTTGCGCCAGGGTAACTTCGTCAGCCTGGTGCGTCAGGTGCTGGAAGAGACCGGATTGCCGGCGGACATGCTCGAGCTGGAGTTGACCGAGAGCCAGCTGCTCGACGATATCGACAATGCAATCAGCATCAGCCAGCAGTTGCGCGCGCTGGGCGTGAAATTGGCGATCGATGACTTCGGTACCGGTTATTCATCGCTCAGCTATCTGAAGCGTTTCCCGGTGGATTTCGTCAAAATCGACCGCTCGTTCATTTCCGAGTTGGATCAGGTCGGCGAAGACTCGGCCATCGTCCGGGCCATCATCGCCATGGTCCATGGCCTGGAGCTGAAGGTGGTGGCCGAAGGCGTCGAGACCCAGGCGCAGATGGATTTCCTCAAGGTACATCTGTGCGATGAGATCCAGGGCTACCTGATCAGCCAGCCGGTGCCAGCCGAACGGTTTGTCGAGCTGCTGCGCTAGGGAAGGGTGCGCCGTCAACCGAGGGTGCCGTCCAGCTCACGCCGGGCAGATGGCAAAACGCCGGACCTAGCACAAGCCGGTTCCGGCGGTTCGGGTGCTGCGGTGGCGCGTAGAGGATTATGCCGCGGCGATTACATCGCCATGGTTTTCCGGCTCGATCAGCGCGCGGTGAAGCGCGGCGACAGCGTCGTCGTAGTCTTCCTCGTTGACCACGCACTGCATCTCCACCTGGCGGATCGACTGGTGCACCGCCTGAATGCTGATGCCGGCACCGGCCAGCGCCGCGACGGTCTTGGCGAGGATACCCTTGACCTTGAGGTCCGAGCCGATCGCCGAGACGATGGCGACGTTGTGCACGGTGACTTCGGCTACCGGGTATTTCTCTTCGATCAGCCGCGCGGCGCGGTTGATCAGCTTGCGCGAGCCCGAGGCGTAGTAGGTGATGCTATTGGCGTCGGAGTCCTTGTTGACGACATAGAGGCGTAGCTGCTTGAGCAGCTTGCTGATCTCGATGTCGTAGCCGACGTCGCCGAGCATGTCCTGGTCGAACACCTCGATGCCGAAGACGTCCTTACGCCCGGCGATGATCTCGACACAGGGCCGCTCGCTCTTGTAGTCCTGGCTGATGAGCGTGCCGGCGTGGTTGGGCTCGAAGGCATTCTTGATGCGCAGCTCGATCCCGGCGCGACGCAGCGTCTTGGCCGCACGCGGGTGGATCGCTTCCATGCCCAGATTCGACAGCTGGTCGGCGACGTCATAGTTGGTGCGGCCGATGGTCACCACCTTGTCCGCACCGACCAGGTTCGGGTCGGCGCTGGAGAGGTGGAATTCCTTGTGGATGATTGCCTCGCGGGCGCCGGTGGCGGCGGCGATCTGGGCAAAGGTGATTTCGCTGTAGCCCCGGTCGAAGGTATTCATCAGGCCTTCGCTGCAGTGCGTATAGCCGGTGGCGACGACCAGCTCGCGGCTCAGGTCCACCTCGGCGAAGCTGTGGCGGACCATTTCCTCGAAGGGCAGCGGTGCATCGCGGTGCCAGCCGGTGAGGTCGACCATCTTGGCGTTGACGCCGCGGTGCTTGAGCGCCAACACCGAATTGAAGGCGCTGTGCGCTTCGCCCAGAGAGGCGAGCATTTCGCGAACCTTCATCAGATGCTCGTCGAGCTGGAAGTGGCCATAGGCACAGAGGCGCTGCAGGCTGCTCATGCATTCGCGGGCATCGTCGATGCGCGAATTGATGAACTGGTTGGCGGCGCGCAGCTCGAAGTCGCTGGCGAACAGCTCGGCATTCCTGCTGACCATGCGCTCGCGGACGGTTTCCAGCGCTTCCAGCCAGGCACCCTCGTTGCGGGCGTCGGCGAAGCGCTGATAGACGCCCGGTTCGCCGGTCTTTTTGTGCTCCAGCAGCAGATTGGTCATGCCGCTGTAGGCCGAGACCACGAAGACACGCTGATAAAGCGCGTCGCCTTCGCGTTGGCCAAGGAAAATGTTGTTCAGCAATTCTTCGAAGCGGCTCATGGATGTGCCGCCGATCTTTTCTACGGTATGCATCGATTCAACTTCCCGTCTTGGGGGTGAATTTTCATCCCTGGGCCGCCATCTGGCCGCCAACAAAGATCAGGCCCAATGTCGGGCCTGATGAGATCCAGCCGTTAAAAACTACCTGCGTTGCCAATACTGCGTTAGGAATCGCTTCGAAATGCTCATTTACAGCTCGTAAACTCCGCTTTCTCAGCGATTCCTGCCTTGTCTTGGCTGCCTCGCTGACGTTTTTAACCGCCTGAATGTCAGAGATACTTCTGTTTCTGGATGTGCAACGGCTCGAAGCGCTCGCGTTCGGCGACAAACGCCGGGCGGGGCGAAAGCCCACAGAACGGCGCCTGCGCGGCATTATCTACATGGTTGTAGACATAGAACAGATTGCTGCGCGCGCTGGGTGTGATGTTGCTGTTGGAACCGTGAATGGTGTTGCAGTCGAAGAACACCACACTGCCGGCTGGGCCGGTGACCGTGTCGATTCCGTAACGGTTGGCCAGCCCGGTGAGGCTGTTGTGATCCGGAACACCCAACTCCTGCTTGCGCAGGGATTTTTCGTAGTGATTCTCTGGCGTCGCACCCAAGCAGCGGATGTAGTGCTGGTGCGAGCCGGGGATCAGCATCAGCGGACCGTTGTGCGGTTCGTTGTCGGTGAGCAGGATCGAACAGCTCAGGGTGCGCATGCGCGGCAGACCGTCTTCGACGTGCCATGTCTCGAAATCCGAGTGCCAGTAGAACTCTTTGCCGGTAAAGCCGGGCTTGAAGTTCATCCGCGACTGATGCACATAGATGTCGCCGCCAAGAATGAAGCGGGCGATGCCTGCGGTCCTTTCGTCCGCAGCGATGCGGGCGAAGAGCTCGTTGTCCTTGTGGATGGCGAACACCGAGCGGATCGCGCCGCTATCGGGTTCTTTGATGGTCTTGCCGGACTCGGCGACGGCCGGATCCTGGCGCATGCGGTCGAGTTCTTCGCGAAATTTCGCGACTTCCTCGGCGCTGAAGAGATTGGGGATGACCAGATAACCGTCGCGCTCGAACCGTTCGATCAGTTCCGGTGCGATCGGGGCGTTGGTCAGGTCACTGTTGTAGACAACCGGATCCAGACGCTCCTGCCAGCTGGGTTCGTCGTGCTGGCGCGAAGGGTACAGGTCGGCTTGCACGGGGTTCACTTCGCATTCTCCTTTTGGTTGTTCTGACAATGTTCTCTGCGCTTCTGGCTAACCCGTGACGACGATTCGCCGCAAGGGCGCCCCCACCAAAGCGGTGCGGTGCGGGCTTTTGACTTGTGGGAGGGCCGACCTCGGCGCGAAGCTTTGGCTCTGTTGGCAGGCTATCGCCTGCATTCGCCGCGGGGGCGCGCCTCCCACAGATCGGTGTACATCTGCTGCGTTTGTGGAGGGGGCCCTCACTCGGATTCAAGCGACCGTTTCGGCCTCAAGCGGATACACACCGCTTTCGTCATGTACTTCTTTGCCGTTGAGCGGTGGATTGAAGACACAGGCCATCTTCATGTCCTCGCTGCCGCCGCGCAGCAGGTGCTCGTCGTGCTTGTCGAGGATGTACAGCGTGCCGGGCTCGATCTTGTAGATCTTGCCGTCGGCAACAGTCTCGACCTCGCCGTTGCCGCTGATGCAATACACCGACTCCAGATGGTTCTGGTAGTGAATGTGCGTTTCGGTGTTGGCAAAGATGGTGGTGATGTGGAACGAGAAGCCCATCTTGTCGTCCTTGAGCAGCAGGCGGGTGCTGTCCCAGGTCTCGGTGGTGATCTTGCGGTTGGACTGCTCGCAGTCAGCCAGGGTACGTACGATCATTTTTCAATTCCTCAAGAAGCTTGGTTGGCGGCCTGTTCGGACATCACGGCGGCAAAGGCTTTGTCCAGAATGCCCATGGCCTTGTCGATCTGCTCGTCGCTGATGATCAGCGGGCAGAGGCACTTGACCACTTCGCTGTGGGCACCGCTGGTTTCGATCACCAGGCCGTTTTCGAAGGCATGGCGGCAGACCGCGGCGGCGGTGTCGCCATCCGGGCAGCTGATGCCGATCATCATTCCGCGCCCTTTTACGAACAGCGAATCCGGGCCGTAGCGGCGAACGATCTTGTTCATGCCATCGGCGATGCGCTTGCCTTTGGCTCTTACGCTGTTGGCGAACTCGTCGTTGCTCCAGAAGTGCTCGATGGCGGCGGCAGCGGTGACGAAGGCGTGGTTGTTGCCGCGGAAGGTGCCGTTGTGCTCGCCGGGTTGCCATTGGTCCAGCTCCTTGCGCAGCAGCACCATGGCGAATGGCAGACCGAAGCCCGACAGCGATTTGGACAGCGTGATCATGTCCGGCTTGATGCCCATTTCTTCGAAGCTGAAGAAGCTGCCGGTGCGGCCACAACCGGCCTGGATATCGTCGACGATCAGCAGCATCTCATGCTTGCGGCAGAGTTTTTCCAGCTTGCGAACCCACTCGGCGGACGCGGCGTTCAGGCCGCCTTCGCCCTGGACCACTTCGACGATGACAGCGGCGGGCTTGTCGATGCCGCTGGACGGGTCGGTCAGCAGCTTGTCCATCATGCCGATGGTGTTGACCTTGTCGCCGAAGTAGTTGGCGTAGGGCATGCGGCTGACGTCGGTCAGCGGGACGCCGGCGGCACCGCGGTGATGCTTGTTACCAGTCGCCGCCAGGGCGCCGATGCTGCAGCCGTGGAAGCCATTGGTGAAACTGATGATGTTGTTGCGGCCCGTCACCTTGCGCGCCAGCTTCAGCGCGGCTTCCACCGCGTTGGTGCCGGTCGGACCGGTGAACTGCATGACGTAGTCCATGTTGCGCGGCTTGAGAATCAGCCGGGCGAAGGTCGACAGGAAGTTCTCCTTGGCATCGGAATACATGTCCAGGCCATGGGTGATGCCGTCGTCACCGATGTAATCGAGCAGCGCCTGCTTGAGCACCGGGTGGTTGTGGCCGTAGTTGAGCGTGCCGGCACCGGCGAGGAAGTCGATGTAATGCTTGCCTTCGCGGGTGATCAGCTCGGCACCGCGGGCTTGTTTGAATACAACGGGGAAGGAGCGGCAGTAGCTGCGAACGCCAGATTCGTGCAGTTCAAAAGTTTTCATGCGTTTTCCTCAAGTTCTTCTTCTGGATTCGGAGCGTCGAACGGGCCGGCTCGGTAGAGCACTTCGTCTTCATGCTTGCCGGCGAAATGTTCGGCGCGGGAGAAGATCGTGCGGGTGCTGTAGTCGACCTTGAGCTGGGCAAAGGCCTTCTTGAACAACGCCTGCGATGCGCCGTTATCGGGCGAGATGGTCGTTTCGAGGAAACAGACGCCTTGTTCTCTGGCGACCCGGGTGATCAGAGCCATCAGCATGCGCAGGGCCAAACCCTGGCCGCGCATCGAAGCGTCTACCGCGACCTGCCAAACGAACAAGGCGTCTGGACGTGAAGGCGGGCGGTAACCGGAAATGAAACCTACCAGTTGGCCGTCTGCGTTGACGGCAGCGATGGAGGTATCGGCGAAGTCGGAACACTGCAGAAGGTTGCAGTACACCGAATTGGTATCCAGTGGCTGGCAGCGCGCTACCAGTTCATGGAGGGAAGAACCGTCGCCGTCGGTTGGGCGACGGAGCGTTACGGTAGGAACACTCAAAACAAATCCTTTGGGGTTGTTGATTGAAATCCTTTTCTAGAATAAACACATCGAAAGTTAATTCTCAACCCGCATTCCCGGATTAAGGTGGTGGATTCGCCGCTGATATCGCCGAAGTTGGCCGTTTATCCAGCAAGTTGAACTGCCCGTTGGCTCGCCGATATCGCCTGGATATCTGGCCATATATTGGCGATGAGCTCGGCTGGTAAATAGTGTGATATTCAGGCGGCGCGGTTCGCCATATCGGCGTGTCGTTAGCGTTTGTATCTGATCCGGCATAAGCCCAGCAGAATCAAGGGCTGTGGCGCGATTCAGAGATGCCGGCGGCAGTGTAAAAAGGCAGGGCGTCAGCGTGGTGATGAACTAACGATACATGGCCGTACATTGACGGCGAATGGCGCCGCTGCAGTAGGCCGATTTCACGGCAATATCTAGGATTTGTTTTGGGTGATAGGGTTCGTACAGATTGGCGACTTCATCGCACTTGGTGAACTTTTTGTGGCGAGTTGTATTTGGCGTTCCAGAGAAGTTTTGCTGGTAGTTGCCTGGCGACTGCTGCATTAGTTTCATTGGCATGCAGCGAGTCGTTCTGTCCCGCATTATCGAAGTGCCTCGGCAATTGTGCAGAAGCGCTGTTCGGCAAGCTCAGCGCCACCACTGGCGGGCCTGGCGCTCGATCAGTTGGTGCGCCTGATCGGGGCCGTCTGTGCCGGCAGGGTACGGGCGTGGCTTGCGGTAATGGTTATGCCAGCCGCGCAGGATCGGATCGACCCAGTTCCAGGCGGCTTCCACTTCGTCGCGGCGCATGAACAGCGTCGAATCGCCTTCGATCACGTCCAACAGCAGACGTTCGTAAGCCTCCCAGCGACGTGTGCGGCTGAACGCGTGGGCCAGGTTCAGGTCCAGCTCCACCGGCTCCAGTTGCATGCCCTTGCCGGGTGCCTTGGCCATCAATTGCAGGCTGATGCTCTCTTCCGGCTGCAAGCTGATCACCAGGCGGTTGACCTCGCCCTTGGTGAACAGCATGTGCGGTACTGGCTTGAAGGTGATGATGATTTCCGAGCGTTTCTTCGCCATGCGCTTGCCGGTGCGCAGATAGAAGGGCACGCCGGCCCAGCGCCAATTGTCGATTTCCGCCTTCACCGCCACGAAGGTTTCGGTGTCGCTGTCGTTGTCGACGCTGTTCTCGAAGTAATAGGCCTGCACGTCATGGCCACCAATTTGCCCGGCACCGTATTGGCCGCGCACGGTCTTTTCCTGCACATCGTTGCCGGTGATTGGCTTGAGCGCCTCGAGCACCTTGACCTTCTCGCCGCGCACCGATTTGGCATCAAAGCGCACCGGTGCCTCCATCGCCACCAGACAGAGCAATTGCAGCAGGTGATTCTGCAGCATGTCGCGCATGGCGCCGGCGTGGTCGTAGTAGCTGCCGCGGTTTTCCACGCCGAGGGTTTCGGCCACGGTGATTTGCACATGATCGATGTGGCCACTGCGCCAGATCGGCTCGAACAGCGCATTGGCGAAGCGCAGGGCCATGAGGTTCTGCACGGTTTCCTTGCCCAGATAATGATCGATCCGGTAGATCCGCGACTCAGGAAACATCTGGCCGATCGCGGCGTTGATCGCCAGTGCCGAATCGAGCGAGTGACCGATGGGCTTCTCCAGCACGATGCGTGCGTTCTCCCCGGCAAGCCCAGCACTTTCGAGGTTGGAGGCGATAGGTTCGAAGAGATCGGGAGCGGTCGCCAGATAATGCACTCGCACTCGTCCCTCAGCCTGGCCGAGGTGATGCGCGAGCCGGACGAATTCTCCGCGCTGGGAGGCATCCATGGCGAAATAATCGAGACGCTGGCTGAACGCCTGCCAGACGGTAGCCTCGAAGTCGGTGCGCGCGACTTCGGCACGGCAGTGGCGCTCGGCCAACGCCAGATACGCGTTGCGATCGATGCCCCGGCGGGCGAGCGCGAGGATGCGTACATCATCGTGCAGTCGGCCTTCGCGATGCAGGTGATATAGCGCAGGGATGAGTTTATGTAGCGCCAGATCGCCGGTACCGCCAAATACCAGCATGTCGCAGGAAATGGACACAGCGTCACTCCTAGAAGGTGAACAGACCGGATAGGTGAGCGATACTGCGAGGCTTGTAGTATAACTACAAGCCCACTACCCCCAGCCCGGCAGGACTGATACGAGCGCAGCGCTGCGCTCGACCGATGGTTGCCGGGTACTGATCATAGCGAGTCCGGAACGTGAACCTGCTGCAACACATCGCTCAATCGAGAAGTTCGCTACGCAAGTCGGAGCTGAAGGTGGCCGACCATGTGCTCCTCGATCCAGCCGCCGTGATGCACAGCTCCATGGCGGACCTGGCTCACGCGGTTGGCGTCAGCGAGCCGACCATCGTGCGTTTCTGCCGAGCCATCGGCTGCCTGGGGTTTCAGGACCTCAAACTGAAACTGGCGCAGAGTCTCGCCGCTGGGGCCAGCTTCGGCCAGTTCGCCATCAGCGAAAATGATTCGATCACCGATTTCGCGCTGAAAATCTTCGACACTACCCTGCATACCTTGATGGAAGTGCGCGAGCGGCTGGACTCCGATGCTCTGGAGCGCGCCGTCGCCGCCATGGCCAAGGCCGAGCGGGTAGAGTTCTACGGCTTCGGTGCATCCGGTGCGGTGGCGACCGATGCCCAGCACAAATTCTTCCGCCTGCTGCTCAGCGCGGCGGCCTATTCCGATCCACATATGCAGGCGATGTCGGCGGTCACGCTGAAACCTACCGATGTGGCGATCTGCATTTCCCAGTCGGGCCGCTCGAAAGACCTGCTGATCACCGCCAATGTGGTGCGCGAATCCGGCGCTACGCTGATCACGCTGTGCCCGAGCCAGACACCGCTGGCGGAGTTGGCGACCATCAACCTGGCCATCGATGTCCAGGAAGACACCGAAATCTATACGCCACTGACTTCGCGTATCGCCCATCTGGTGGTGATCGACGTGCTGGCGATGGGCGTCGCCATGGCGCGCGGGCCGAGCCTGGTAAACCACCTCAAGAGCGTCAAGCGCAGCCTGCGCAGCTTGCGCCTGTCGCCCAAGTCGGTGAAGCCTCACGAAGAGTGAGCGCCTTCGCCGCGATGACGCCACATTGATCGTCATCGCAGCGTCATCAGCCTGACGTCATAGCGTCACCCATATCTTCGATGCTGACCCTCCCAGTACTTCTCTCGGGAGAACAGCATGTCTCAGCGCCGTGAAGCCTACGTCAACCTCGATGCCCGTGCGCGCCGCAAGCAGCAGGACGAGCGCCGTATGTACTTTCGCCGCGCCATCGAGAGTTACGACGAGCAGCGTCAATTGCACGCGCAACTGATGGAATTTCCTGATCTGATGG
>Ga0070754_10004055_pt1 | contig 10145 bp, 15 predicted proteins | sample VirMetDEL_Sep_01_FD_75181 | JGI IMG/M metagenome (GOLD analysis project Ga0070754, IMG submission 75181) | Aqueous microbial communities from the Delaware River and Bay under freshwater to marine salinity gradient to study organic matter... | ecosystem: Environmental > Aquatic > Marine >... | reverse complement strand
TACGCACGGCCCTGAACGTCTGTCAATGTCCGGATACGGGGGACGCGGTGCTGCACGTCTGTCAATATCCGGATACTTAGGTTCTTCGACGGTGCGGGGGCTGCACGTGTGTTCAGCTGCACGTGTGTTCAGGTGAACACCTGTACAGTGCCCAGGCATCGCCGGCCCGGTACCTAATATCCGGATATGCGATATTTGCCGGCCCTGGCGTAGCCAATATCCGGATATGGATAAAACTCTGGGGAATGTCCGCTTGTGGATAAAACCGACGGGTCAGATTGCATAGGTCGCCGGTAGGTCAGGTGGGGCCGGCGCCCGGAACTAAGGGTGACCTGCGCGCGTTGCAGATACCGTGCCAGCGCCGATAACGTAGGTAAGTCCGTGGCGACCGGACGGACCAACGCCGACAATGGGCGGGTGTGGCGACGGACCAACGCCGACAATGGGCCGGCGCGGACGGGGGACTTACAAATGCCCTGCGGCATATGGCACTTTGACCCTGGACAATTACGGAGGCCCTTCCATGGGCCGAAATTTCGGCATGCCTCTAGCAGGCCCGTGAGGGTACCTGTAGCCTTTTCAGACGTCCGGACGATGCGCGGTGCGTCCGGCCACGGGTGGCCCCCAGGGACGCCCCTACGGGCCCGCTGGACGGTGCCAGGGTTTTGCATAACGGTCGTTATGTGACGGGTGTGATCTATGGCTGGGCGGGCCAGGACGAAGAACCTAAATATCCGGATATTTGCCAGCGCCGGGGACGGGCGCCACAGCGGCACCGACACCGACCAGGGTACTGAACACCCGTACAGTAACTGAACACCCGTACAGTACGTGCGGGGGACGGGCGTTCCCTATCCCAGGCGACATAGAGAACGACCGATGCCGATGCAACGAACGCTGCAGTGGTACCTTAGGGTTGCCCTTGACGCGTCAAGGGGCATAGCCCAGGCGCGCGGGGGGACTACGAAGTAGTCCCAGGTCCGGACTTACACAGGCACCCTAATTTTAAAAACGGCCGCCCCTTAAAACACCCCGACACGCCCCCCGCCGACCTTGGACTTCGCAGGCGGGCTTGACAAACATCCGCACCCGTAGTAATGCCCCCCCTGGGAGACGGCCGCATGGCGCGAGTAGGAAGCAACCGACGAATACCACTAATGACCTACCTGCTAGGACGGGGGGACAGGGACTGGCGCAAACTGGAGCGCAACAACAGGTACCTGCACAGAGGTCCCGAGTTTGCGAAGCTGCTGCCCATGGACATGCGCGGCCCCCACATGGTCGGCCCACGAATGCTTAGGGACAGCAAGCAGACCCTGCCACTACGGCAATACGCCCCGGACTGGGTCAGTAATCGGTACGTGCATACGGCCCTGTGCCACGACCCACGCAAGGCCCCTAACCCTGGCTACCTGCCACAGCTGACCCACGAAGAGCAGTTCTACCTGGGGGCCGCGCACGCGGCCCTGCTGGGACACGTCCTGCCCGAGGACCTGCACGAGCCGGCGACCCGCACATACCGACGGTGGCTGGGAAAGCTGGGCACGTGGGTGTGGATGTACGACCCCCTCGTCCAGGTCGGTGGGGGAGGGCCGGGGGACCTGCCCGGCACCCCGTGGGACGACATGCGGTACCAGAACGTACACGCGACCCAGCAGGTAATGCGGGCAGCCATCCGGGCCGTGACGGGGAAGGACGCGCCAGAAAATCCCGACCTGTGGGTTGACGCCATCGCACCCTACGTGCTACAGCTCCACAGACCGAAGGAACTGGGCGACGAAAGGTACGCCAGCCAGCGCACCCTGCCCATGCACAGCCCCACCTACCTGGCACCGTACGCACGCAAGGCCCCGCCGACGAAGCGCCGACGCCGCAAGAAGCGCAAGAAGCGCAAACCAACCAAGCCCGGACTGACCGGGGCGGAAATGACACGACAACTGCGGGAACGCCGCGAGGCCCGTAAAAAGAAAGGACGCACCAACCCCCCACAGACCGAAGGAGCTGGGCAGCATGGGTAACTTTTTCAGAGGCGCACCACCTCCGCCACTAAGCCAGGAGGACGCACCACATGGGTAACTTCGAAGAGTACCGGACGCTGGTACCGCCGGTCGTGCGGGAAGAGCTGGCGGCCATCACCGAGCACGACGACTTCGACCCGTCCAGCAGGGACCACCTCAAAGCCCTGCGGGTGCTGATGTACCAGCACTACATCCGGGGCAACATCCCGGACAACATGTTCAAGAACACCATGACCTTCATCCGGGAGGCCCTGGCCGACATCGCCTTTGAGGAGGACGCGAAGCACCGCGAGAAGTACGAACCGTACCGACCGCAAATTGGGGGCTTGCGGGAAGCCGCACGCCAAGCTAGCAAGCAAGCACGGACGTGGACATTGCCCGCGCCGCCAGTAGAAATCCCCATGGCCGAAATGCCGGCCAAGGTAAAGAAGGGGACCGACGACACATGAGCGAAGATAACCCCAGTGACATCACACCCAGCGACATGGACGCCCTGTTTGAGGCGTTCGGGCTGGGACGCCTCACCGCGCCGGTCAAGTACAGCCCCTACGAGTACTCCCAGTACCCCCTGGAAGGCGGGGACCTGCTGGACCTGCTGGTGGCCGTGGCGTTTGACGTGACACCGGAGCTGATCATCCGGGCATGGGGCCTGGACCCGGACGACGGGGCGATGTTCCTCAAGCCCCTGTTCGACGGGGCGACACACACCCAGGCGGAGCAAATCCTGGAAGAGCTGGACGCGCCAGAGTTCTACGACTACGCCCGCGCAGCGGAGGACGCCATCAACGGCTTCACCCACGAGGCCGTGACGAAGGGTAGGGCGTACGCCGAGGTAGCCCAGGACCCCAAGTTTGAGGACCTACGCAAGAAGAGGGACGCGGCCTACGAGGCGTACCTGCGGGCGAAGGCGGCCCTCCATGAAACGGGGGAGGAAGGGTGAAGTACACCGACCCAGCAACGCCGCGCGCCCGCCTGCACATGTCGGACGGGTCACAGCTGACCATCCCCGTCGTGGACCTAAAAGAGTTCGCCACCTTGACAGCGGCGCTGGCGGCGCATAAGGCATGGCGAGGGAAGTACGCAGTGCTCCCGACACCAGGAAGCAAAGGGCCGCGCGTAGTCGCGGCGCACTACCAGGAGGGCACGACATGAACCAGAGTACGCGACATGAACCCCGCTAAGGAGGGCACGACATGAACCCTGCCGCAGGATTCACCCTGAAGCCCGGGGAGGCAGTCCCCGACACGCCAGAGTACACGACGGTGGCGGAGGCCAACGCAGCCCTCATCGCCGAGACGGAGCGCATGGCAGTGGCCAACCCCTACGGTGCCCGGCGACCTGCCCCGGCACCCGTCCGGACCCACACCCCCGAGCCCAGCACCCTGACGCTCCAGGAAATCCCGACCGAGACCCTCGTCGAGCAGCTGCGGGAAATCCAGGCCGAACTCAAGACCCGACCTGTCTACGTGGGGGAGACCGTCGCCCTCAAGGACCCCGCCAAGTTCGGCTTCAAGGGTACCGCCACCTTTGACGTAACGGCCGTTCTGCCAAACCACGTCGTGCTGGGAGTGGACACGCCATTCGTCGTCCCGACGTCCCACGTGAAGCGCCTGTGGTAATCCTTCTCCTGCTAACTGCCTGCACCTCGCCTCGGGTGGCAACGCGCAACGCGCGCTGGTCTGTGGCCCCGCTCGTCTACAACCTCCCGGACAGCCCATGCCCGGACTACGTGGTTGTGGCAGCGGCGGACCTGTGGGACCTGGAAGTGACGTACGAGAAGGACAGAGCCTACACCATCAACGTGGGACCAGCCACGCAGCACACGAGCGGCCAAGCAATTGCCGAGACGCGGCGCTACGAGGTTGCCCTAGACGACGAACCGCTACCTCTGGTCATCGGGGCCGATGTCGAGCTGTGGCGGTGCGACGATCCAAAGATCATCCTGCACGAGTTGGGCCATGCCCTTGGCTGGGGGCACGGACCGAAGGGAACCATCATGGCCACGTACCTGGAAGACATCGGGTACCTTTTCCCGGAGGACAAATGAAAACCGATAGCTGCCTTGAGGCCCTTGCGCTCTGGTTGCTCGGGGTCGGGGCCTTTAGCCTCCTGGTATCCTTCATCGTCCTGGTGGCGTCCTGCTAGCATCAATTCCCAGAGCCAGCGGGGGAGACTTCACCGAGGAGGAGCTGGAGGCGTACAGCCGACCGGACGTCCTCCTCCCCGGCAACGCCACGCTAACCGACCAGGAGACGGACACCGAGGTCCCGTTTGACCCCGCGCACATCTGCCCAGCGGTCGCCTGGCCAATCCTCCACTACGCCTCGGAGCCGCCGCGTGATGGGGAGGGACGCGCCGACTGGCTGATGGTCGTCGGTCCCCGACAGTGCGGCAAGAGCTTCACCTCCTGCGTAGCCAACGCAGCCAAGACAGCCTTCCGGAAGGGCACCTATGGCGTGACCCTTGCCGACCGTGGCGAGCGCGCAGAGGAGCTGTTCGAAGCCTCCAGCGGCCTCATCCGGGGCCTGTCCCCGCACATGCGCCCTGCCATCATCGGCGAAGACACGACGATGAAGCACTTCCGCTTCGACCACGGCGGCGGTAAGTACGGACGCTACCGGGTGCTGTCCGGTCTGTCCGGGAATGTCGGCATTGGACGCGCCGTTTCCCAATTGCATGTCAGTGAAATCCCCTTCTTCGACGACTTCGCCGACGTGTGGTCGAAGCTCCACCCAGCCTTCCGGAACCGCAAGGATGCGACGATCATCCTGGAGTCGACGCCGGCCCCCATGTCCGAGCCAAGCGCCGAGTACTTCAAGGAGATGATCCTTGACGCGCAGGTGAAGTACAACCCGGACGGGTCAAGGAACCGATTCAACCTCCTCTTCGTCGAGTTCTACATGAGCCGCCTCAACGAACGGCCCTGGGACCCGAAGCGCATGAAGCTCACCAACGAGGAGACCCGCCTTATCGAGGCGTTCGGACCCTACGCGCCCCAGCACCGGACCGTCCTGGCCGCCTGGCTGGAGGACACCCAAGGCCGCTACGACCCCATGACAGCGCCGGGCACACCGTGGTATGGACTACGGAACATCGCCTTCCGTCGGGACACGATTGCCAACGACAAGGAGGTCAAGCGCAACAACGCCCTCTTCGACGTGTGGTACCCGAAGGACCCGCACAGCTGCTGGGCGGTCGCAGGCGGCAGCACCTTCCCTGCCAAGGCGGTGCAGAAGCACTCGGCCAGGAACCCCGAGCCGTGGGCTCCCGACGAGCTGGGCGTCCAGGTCTACGAGGACCCCGAGCCGAACGCCGTGTACGTGCTGGGCTGCGACCCGTCCGGCTACAACCAGGGGGACCCGGCAGCCTTCGGCATCTTCAAGGCGTACGGACGCGGCGAAGAGGGCTTCATCCAGGTTGTGGAGTTCGCCAGCCAGGACGCAAAGCCGGGGGACGTGGCGTGGCTCATCGCCCACTACGCCCGCAAGTACAACGACGCCTACGTCGTCATCGAGAAGACGGGTGTTGGTCTCGCCACGGTGGTCTACCTGGAGCGTGCGCAGGGTCCGTCCGGCGCTGTGTTCACCCACCCAGCGACAGGTCAGGAGGAACGCCTGCGGGTGCGCAACCTGCACTGGCACACCCTGTCCACGGGTGACCGGACGCCGGGCCTGCCAGCGAACAAGCAGATCAACAGCCGGGTCAAGGCCCGAGGCATTGACATGGCCCTGCGAGACACCACGGTCATCCGGTCCGCGCCCCTCGTCCAGCAGATGAGCAGTTACAGGGAGGACAGGTCCATCCGAGAGACCGAGACCCACAAGGTCCTCAACCCTGGCAAGAGCATGAAGGGCCGCAAGCCGAAGCACCACTGGGACCGCGTGTCGGCCTTCATGCTCGCCAGCTACGGGGCCGAGTGGGTGGCCAGCCGTCTGCGCCCGGCAGACACCGTGGCCACGGTGGCGAGTGGCCCGGTGTACCCCGAAGAGATGAAAGTCGAGGGAGAAGGCAGGGACAGGCCAGGAGCCATGAGCCAGAAGGGCTGGGCCGAGTACAGAAAAAACTCGGAACGCCTTGACAGGATGGTGAGGGTGCGTAAGAAGACGGGCAGGAAGAAACGCCGCCGATAGGAGGCAGCATGAGCAAGTCAATCACCAAGGGGGCCTACACCGGCCCCGAGGCGTTCCGGCGCTTCACGGACATTGCACGCGAGAGCCTCGTGGACCTGGATGTCTGCGGACACTACGGCAGCGTCGTACTCTTTGAGGAGGACGGGGACTACTGGATCGGGCTGCCCGAGGACCCGTGGCCGACGTTCCGCGCACGACGTCTCCCGAAGGTGGCGTACGAAGTGATGAAGGCGGTGTACGGTGAGTAGTCTTGCACAATCCGACCGAGCCAAGCTGATGGCCGAGGTCGAACGGCTTCGGAAGCGCCTGTCCACCTGCAAGTTCTGTGGTCAGGAGGTCGCGGAAGGGCTTGGGGGCCACACGTCCCGCTGCTACGAGCGGGCACTTGCCGAGCGCAAGGTGGTCGAGAGCACCCCGCACGGGGAGAACGGCCAGCCCTTCTACGATGCCTACGAGGCAGGCAAGGCTGAGCCATGAGCAACGAAGAACTAGCCCGCCGCGCCGTCGCCTGTCGTCACTGGCGGTGGATGCCGGGGATGCGGACGTTGAAGCATGGCCGAGTCATCGAAGGGAACGGCATAGCTGTGATCGACCGAGACGGGGCGCTGGTTGCGCCTGCGCTCAACCGCAAGTGGAGTGTTCCCGCGCAGACTGTGGCAGCCGTGCCAGACCTCACCGACCCCGCCACGTTGGGCTGCCTGCTCGCGCTGGTACGGGAGGCGTGGGGAGTCGGCAGCCTTGTTTACCGTCCTTGGAACGGGGCGATCCGTGCGTGGCGTGTGGTGACCTTTGCACATGATGAGGATTGGATGACTGTCGCACGCCTTCTCGGTGAAGGAGCCACCGAAGCCGCTGCCCTTGTGGCCGCGCTGGAGGCTGCGCCATGAGTAAAATCAGCAGAAGGCTCCCCCTCGGGGGCCGGACAACCGACGTAGACGAGTACGTCGATGCGTGGAAGGGCTTGGCAAAGCCGATGGAGACTATTCTTGGATGGCGTCTCTGTGCAATGGACCCAGGCTACACTTTCGAGGATCGGTACGGTCAGCGGGTGGAACTCACGGTCAGCCAGGTGCAGGAGATGACGGACAAGCTGATGCAAACGCGCTGGAGGCTGCGCCATGAGTGAGATCAACGAACTGCTCGCCAAGATTGCCGAGCCAGAGACTCCCGAGGAGCGGGACGCTGCATGGAATGAGGTGGCAGACCGCTTGCGGCTGATGGACGCCATGCAGGCCGAGCGCGACCGAGCCCTGCGCCTGCTGGCCGAGGTGCGGTCTGTCCTCGATGATTGGGACTACTCCACGGACTGGTCTGCGGATGAGCTGCTGGAGTCGGGGCCGGACATCATCCGGCTGTGTCGCGGTGCGGTGGCTCTGCTCACAGGGGAGGCCCCCGATGCCGAGTGACTACGCCGTCCCTGCCGAGGCCCTCGTGGCCGCGCTGGAGGCTGCGCCATGAGTAACCGCCCCTTCCAGCCCCACACTCCACCGGAGCACAATGTTGCTCTGGTGGCGGCCATTCTTGCGGTGTCCTCCCTGTTGATGCCTACAGAGTGGGCGGTGCCCACGATGGGTGCCGTCCTCGGGGCGTTCGTCACCCTCCTCTACTTGACCGACACGCAGCGCTAGGTTAGGGACGCAGCATGACACAGAAGTACAACCTACTCGATCACCCGAATGTCGCCTTTGCTTGGGGCAACATCAAATACTGGAACGACACGGCTAGCTACCGTAGTTCGACCTGGGACATTCCCGCGCGCATGTACGAGATGCGGGAGACCCCGGACGAGACCGAGGATTCCAGTTCAAGGGACGAGGACATCCTGGAGGCAGGGTCTGCGGAGCTGTTCGGTTTCGTCGATACCCTCGTCGCCCTCATCGTCCCCCCGAAGCCGGCGGCCCGCATCCGTGCGTTTGGCAACGACCCGCGCTTCGTCGACCAGGCGGACGCCCGTAGCGCCGTCGTCAAGGAGTACTTCCGCCGGGACAAGTTCGCCAAGAAGCTGCGCAAGGTCGCGACCCGCGCGTGCATCTACCCCCGCGCCTTCCTCAAGGCGGTGTGGGACGAGGCGCGGGATCGCCCCCGCTTCCGGGTCATCCGGCCGCACAACATCTACTTCGACCAGACGGTGGACGAGTGGGAAGATGTCCGCTGGATCTGCGAGGTCGTGCCCCGGACGCGTGGCGAGATCGAGTCCCACATCGGGGGCAAGGGCAAGGCCCGCATCGACCACCCCTTCCGTCCGTCCGCCAAGGAAGACCTCAAGGACGTCCAGCAGACCTACCCGTCGCACCTGGCCCACCTCATCACGCCGGACGACAGCGGCTACGGGGCCACGACGAACCACCTCAAGTCGGACAAGGCAGCGGCACTCAAGGCGTACCACTGGCTCGTCACCTACGAGTACTACGACCTTGTCGGTGAGAAGCACTACATCTTCGCCGAGGGCGTGGACGAACCCCTGTACGAGGGACCCCTCCCCTACTCGCACCTCAAGAACCCCTACCACCTCGTCACGTTCCTGGACAACCTCGTCGACTGCGGTGGCATGAGCCCAGCGAACCTGGTCATCCGGCTCATCAGCAACCTCAACAACCTGTCGAGCCTGGAGTTGCAGTACGGGGCCAAGTCCATCCCCAAGGAGTTCATCGACGAAGGCAAGCTGGACAACCCAGCGGAGTTCCTGGAGGACTACGCCAATGCGGATGGGGCCAAGGACATCATCCGCGCCCCCACGACAGGCAACCAGCCCCTGGCCGCCGCCTTCCACTACAGCCAGACCCCGCCCTTCGCGATGGAATTCACGACGGCGAAGGAGGAATGCCGGCGTAGCATTATCAGCATCCTTGCTATCCACCCGCTTGGACGTTCCCAGATGGGCAGCGCAGAGCACGCCACCGAGGCCGCCATCGAAGATGCGGCCCTTCGCAACCGGAACCACCCGCGCGAGGAGGTCATCTACGACGCCATCGCCTGGTCGGCACGGGCGGTTGTCGGACTGCTCCGACAGTTCATGAAGGCAGGCGACCGGGCGGCGACAGGCGACGAGGAACTCCCCCAGTCCATCCCTGTGGAACTGCCCAGTGGAGAACTCAAGCGCTACGATGCCATCGAGCTTGGCCTCACCGCCGAGGACGAGCCCTTCGCCTTCCAGTACGAAGCCCACCCCTACGACGCTCTTGCGGAGGACGACATTGCGCAGCTCAAGAAACTTGAGAAGCTACTCCCGGTATTCCAGCAGTGGGCGGCCGAGGGTATCATTGACGTCCACCAGATGGCGTCGGACCTCGCGGAGATGCTCCATTTCCCGAACTGGGTCACGCCGAAGGATCAGCTACAGGCACAGGCGGCGGCAACGCAGCCTATGGCGGGCCAGACACCTGGAGTCCCGAACATGCCGGGCATGGGTGCGGGGGACCCGTCGATTGAGGAGCAGATGGCCGGCGGAGAGGTGATGTCCGGGACGGGCGGGCTCTCCGGAAACGAGATGACAGCGCCCCCAGGCATGAATTCTGACGGCTTGGGTTCGGTCACATGACATGTAGTGTCTACGAGATTTGGATCGGGGAGCGCTTCTACCAAGGATCCACAAACGACGTGGCCATCCGTATGGCAGCTCACCGTTACGAACTGCGGGCAGGGAAGCACACTAACCCCATCATGCAGAATGCTTGGAACAAGTACCAGACTTTTGAGTGGCAGATCCTGTATGAGTGCGAGGATCGGGACACAGCCCTTGCCCACGAGCAAGCGTGCCTGGACATCAACGTCGACGACCCCCAGTGCATGAACATCGCACGACAGGCGAGCAGTGGCATGGCCGGGCGGCGGCACACGGACGCTACGAAGGAAAAGCTCCGGCAAGCGAATCTCGGCAAGCGTATGTCTGCGAAGTCCAGGGCCAAGGTAAGCCGGGCTCTGCGCAAGCGCACCCGGAAACCCGAAACGGGGCGCCGCATCAGTGCGGCGCCCCGTTTCGGGTTTCCGGGTGCGCTTG
>Ga0070754_10004053_pt1 | contig 10146 bp, 12 predicted proteins | sample VirMetDEL_Sep_01_FD_75181 | JGI IMG/M metagenome (GOLD analysis project Ga0070754, IMG submission 75181) | Aqueous microbial communities from the Delaware River and Bay under freshwater to marine salinity gradient to study organic matter... | ecosystem: Environmental > Aquatic > Marine >... | reverse complement strand
TATGACAGAGAGACAACTAAAAGACCTAGACTATATAGAAGATAGAATAGTATTTTATACTGGGATAGATATAAAAAAGAATACTAGAAAGAGAGAGTATGTATATGCTAGGATGGTATTCATTAAGATAATGAGAGAGGAGTTTATGATGACTTTAGAAACCATAGGTAAGTATTTAGGTAGAGCTCACTGTACAGTAGTTTATGCCTTGAAAAATTGGGATACTATAGAGAGTTATGAGCCTAAGTATTATAAGGTCTATCAATACATACTGTTAGAGATGGAGTCAGAGCAAATATTTATAGGAAGGAAACCAATAGGAGAGAGACGAAATATAGAACAAGACATACTAAGAGTCAGAAAAACAATAAAAGATGCAGTAGAGAGACTACAAATAGCTTAGAATCAACGTTATACTATAAAAGACTAACTATGGCTTACGATACGGAAGAGATAAGAAGAGAATCTATAAGAGTAATAAAAGAGAAGAACTTAGTATTTATAGGGGATATATTTGGGTATACTGCTTTCAGTAAAAGAGTTTTCTATGACCATAAACTGCACGAATGTGACGATATAAAAAGAGCTTTATCAACTAATAGAGTTAATATGAAAGTAGATATGAGACAGAAGTGGTACGAGTCAGATAACCCTACACTACAAATAGGACTAATGAAACTCATAGCAGATGATGAGGAAGCTCATAGACTCAATGGTACAAAGAGAGAGATAAAGCACGATACAACAGACAAAGAGATAAACATAAAGATACATAGATAGTGGATGTAAATGTCAATGTAGTATTTGAGCATCTATACGACAGTCAAAAGAAAATAGTAGTAGAGCAAGGTGGTACTAGGTCAGGAAAGACTTATAACATTTTGCTCTTTATTATATTTCACTACTGCCAAGTCAATACTGGTAAGACCATAACAATATGCAGAAAGACCTTCCCAGCTTTGAGATCATCCGTAATGAGGGACTTCATAGATATACTTAAGAGCCATAATAAATACTTAGAAGCGAATCATAACAAAAGTAATAGCGAGTATAGGTTAGATGGAAACTTAATAGAGTTTATTAGTGTAGACCAGCCACAGAAGATTAGAGGTCGTAAAAGAGAATATCTATTTATTAATGAAGCTAATGAGCTAGACTATGAGGACTGGCAACAATTAGTATTTAGAACGACTGAGAAGATAGTAATAGACTTTAACCCATCAGATTTCTATCACTGGATATATGACAAGGTTATCCCTAGAGATGATGTAGAGTTTTATAAGACTACATACCTAGACAACAAATTCCTGGACTCTAGTATCATTGAAGAGATAGAGAGACTAAAAGAAACAGACGAACACTACTGGAGGATATACGGATTAGGAGAGAGGGGATACAGTAAAGCCACTATATTCAAATACTATGAAACAGACAGTGTGCCAGAGGATGCAGAGTTTGTAAGCTTTGGTCTAGATTATGGATACACTAATGATCCTACTGCTATGGTAGGGGTATGGAAGAGAGGCTATGACTTATACATAAAAGAGTATATCTACCAAACTATGATGACTGGTAGAGACATACACCAAAGACTTAAGGATATGGGTATACAGAGAGACCTCATCTTTGCAGACTCAGCAGAGCCTAGACTAAATGATGAGCTCAGAAAAATGGGATGGAATGTCAAAGCTAGTGTAAAGGGTAAGGACTCCATAAATGCTGGAATAGACCTACTAAAGAGATTCAAGATACATATCACTAAAGACAGTCACAATGCTATCCAAGAGTTTAGAGACTACAAGTGGAAAGAGGATAAGAGTGGCAAACTAACTAATCAGCCAGAGCCAAAAAATGATCACTTAATCGATAGCACAAGATACGCTTGTTATTCAATAATGAGTCAGCCAAACTTTGGTAGGTATGCTATTCGTTAAAAACCATAAATTTTACGTTATATTATTATGAAGCTAAAAATCAATGTACCTAGTGAGTTAGGAGAAATTAAACTTTCAGACTATGTCAAGTATCTAAAAGTGCTAGAGGCAAATGAGGATGATGCAAACAGTGAGGTATTTATTCAGCAGAAAGTCCTAGAGATATTCTGTGGCATACCCCTAATAGATGCAGTAGACTATAAGATGTCTGATGTAAGAAAGGTATTTAATATAATCACAAGTACACTAAATGGTAAGCCAGAGCTAGTAAGAACTTTTAAGCTAGGGGATACTGAGTTTGGATTCATACCTAAGCTAGACGATATGACCTTTGGAGAGTATGTAGATCTAGACAGTAACTTAGGGAACTGGGATAATATGTATAAAGCTATGGCAGTCCTTTACAGACCTATAAAGCAAAAGGTAGGGGATAAGTATATAATAGAAGAGTATAGAGGGGATGCCTATTACGATGCTATGTTACATACTCCTATGGATGCAGTTATAAGTAGTATGCTTTTTTTTTATCGTTTAGGGATAGAATTGTCAGCAGCTATGACGAACTATTTGGAGGAGGAGGGGACTCTGGAGGACTCGATGCTCTCTCAAACTTCTCTAATAAATGGGGATGGTATCAAAGCATACAAGCACTTGCTGGATTCAACTTTTTAAAAATAGATGAGGTTACTAACCAAAACATACATAAGTGCCTGTATGCTCTAGCCTTTATGAAAGACAAAGCAGAGGTAGAAAGAAAACAAATAAAAAAGAACTTTAAATGACCGCAATAAGACATAGAGGAGCTATAGCCTATTATGATGTACTAGATACACTAAAGGACTTACTCTTATCAGATGTAAACGTTAATACAGTAACTAGGGGAGACATAACCCAAGTGAATCTAAACAAGGCTGACATATTCCCACTGTCTCACATAATGATCAATGGGGTTACTGAGGATGGTCAGACTATGACCTTTAATCTAAGTATCCTATCTATGGATGTGGTTGATTTAAGTAAAGAGGAGACTACTGATATATTTAGAGGTAACAATAATGAGATGGATGTGCTTAATACTCAATTAGCAGTACTAAACAAATTCATACAGAAACTCAGAAAGGGTACGACTCATAGAGAGGGATACCAAGTTGATGGTAGTGTATCTCTAGATGCTTTTAAGGATAGGTTTGAGAATGAGTTAGCTGGATGGTCAGCTACTTTCTCTTTAATAGTAATGAACAATATAGACATTTGTGAGGACTGATAACTTTAAAAAAGAGTTAGAGAAGATACGAGATCAAATAATAAACGACTCTAAAGACAACTTAGCTAAAGAGGGTAAGACTGGTAAGCTATATGAAAGTATAGAGGGTACTCCAGTAAAGAAAAATAAAGATGGTTACTCCTTTGAGATTAAGATGGAGGACTATGGACTCTTTCAAGATCAAGGGGTAAAGGGTGCAGACCCAAGTAAAGTAAAAGGGGGAGACAAAGCTATAAGAGGACAACAAGCTCCTGATAGTGATTATGAGTTTGGTAGTGGTAATATGCGAGGTACTTTTGATGACTTTGCAAAGAGTGTAGGAGACTGGGCAAAGAGACGTAACTTTAGATTAAGAGATGAGAAAGGTAGATTTGTTAGAGGTACATATGAGACAATAGGAAAGATTATAGCTGGAAACATATACAACAGAGGATTAAAGCCTAGTCTATTCTTTACTAATGCTTTTGAGAAAGCACAAAAGGATGTAAGCGGCAAACTAGAGAATGCCTTAAAACTAGATACAGAAAAAATGATTGAAATAAGCACAAAGAAATGAGTAAGATAAACGTAAGGAGTCCATACTACATATATCATAATGCTACAAACCTAAATAGTGTAACTATAGATGTATACATATACACTGGTACACAAGGCAGTAGACCTACTGATCCCACTTACTCCCTATCAACAAACGCAATAGATGATAAGGTTACGTTTGAGATTAGTGAGCTAGTTAAGGACTATTTTGACAATGACTTTAGTGGAGACTATCCTAGTGACAATTACTGGGTAGATTATCAACTGACTGAAATAATAAATGGAATAGAACAAACCCCTTTGACTATGCAGTTACTGACTGGGTTTTATGGATATGGATATTTTGAGGATGGAGTAAACCCACAAAACGATAGTGGACTATTACAAACTAATACAACTATAGTTAAGTTAGATGATGCTCCAGCAGTAATACCAGTAGATACGTCAAAGGCTACACAAGTAACTTACGAGCTGAACGGAGAGCAGATATACACCAAAGCTATTAGTAGCAGTAATGAGAATGACGAGCAAATAGAATACGTTACAAGCGGTGTAAATGGTGCTGATGAGTTTGAGGATAGAGTAATACAAGATGGGGGTACATTTGAGGATAGTGTATGCCTACAAGAATTTGTAGATGACTTTACGCTATTTGATTTTGATACTATTTATGTAGATACAGATGATGGTGTTATTAAGCTAACGGTACAAAATGTAGAGGAGTGTAAGTATCAGCCATATAAGGTAACCTTTATAAATAAGTTTGGAGCATTCCAGGATTTATGGTTTTTCTTAGTAAGCAAAGAAACGCTTAACACAAAAAAGGAAGAGTATAAGCGTAATACAGTAGTAGATGGTAGCTATGCAATAAACAAGCATCAGACTAAAATACTAACTAAGAATGGTAAAGAAAATCTAACCCTAAACACTGGTTACTATCCAGAGGAGTATAATGATGTATTTAAAGAGATGCAACTGAGTGAGGACTGTTGGATAGAGGTAGAGAGTCAAACACTACCCATAAACGTTAGTGGCTCTAACTTTGCATATAAGACTCATCTAAACGACAAGCTAATCAATTACACTATAGAGATAGATTACGCTTACGATACAATTAATAACATACGTTAATGCAGATAATAGAGCTATATATAAACAATACTAAGGTAGATCTGTTTGAGGATGAGAGTGTAAGCATCACAGATAGCATCCAAAACGTTAGGGATATAAGTAAAATATTTACTGCCTTTAGCCAACAGTTTAACCTACCCGCTTCAAAGACCAATAACAAGCTATTTAAACACTATTATAATTATGATATAGATAATGGGTTTGATGCGAGATATAAAGCAGATGCAGTTATAAAGTTAAACGGAGTAGATTACAAGAAAGGTAAAATAAGACTTAATACTGTTGATTTAAAAAACAACGCTCCGTACTCTTATAAGGTTGTTTTCTTTGGGGATACGATAGAGTTAAAAGAGTTGTTAGCGGAGTTAAAGCTAAAGGACTTGTCGTTTGATGAGAGTATGAACTTTATTTATAATTCTGCTAATGTTAAGAGTAGGTTTACTTCTACAACTGCTGATGATATAGTCGTGCCTTTGATTACCCACAGTAAGAGATTTGAGATAGCTAATGATAGCTTATTGAAGTCAATAAATGATGGTAATACATTATTAGATTATTTAGATTTGAAACCCGCTATAAAGGTTAAAAAGATTATAGATGCTATTGAAGCTGACAGTACAATAGGCATAACATTTAGTGGGGATTTCTTTAATAGTGAGGAATTTAATAATCTCTATCTGTGGTTACATAGGAACGAGGGCTATATATCTAACGCTGATGAGGGTGGGGGTATTAAGACAGTAATTAATAGAATACATTTAGTTGATAGTGAGAACTCTTGGGTCTATAACGCAACGGGTTCTGACCAAGATTTAAGACCTTTAGATTTTGCTTATTTACAGAACACAGGATTTTTCAGAGCAAGGTATGAGTTTACTTGGGATATACAAACCGCAAGTACAGACCCTTATACTATTATAGTATCAGACCCTAACGGTACTGTATTAGAGCAAGAATTTAGTAATGGTTCAGACCAAACTATAACTTGGGAAAGTCCTATTGTAGAACAAAACGATTTAAGTAGTCAATTACCTAACCCTTTAAATTATTTATGTAAGGTACAAAGCACCAACACATTTACAATGACCCAAACATTGACTGCAAGGTTACAAACAAGAACTACATTTAATCCAAGCTATACAACCGAACAAACTGCCAATTACGATGCATCTACTGATGATATAGAAAACAAATTCTATGTAGCTGATAATATGCCCGATATGAAAGTCTTTGATTTTCTTATAAATTTATTTAAGATGTTTAATCTAACGGTCTATAAAGAGGATGGTGTTCTTGTTGTAGAGCCATTAAATGACTTTTATAATTCTGGCAAAAGATATGATATTACTGAGTATGTAGATATGAGTCAGAGTAGTGTATCCAAGTTACTACAATTTAAAAACATAATATTTAATTTTAAATCTAAAGTAAGTCAGCTTGTACAGTTTTCAGACGAATTGCAAGGTATCCCTTTCTCAGAGGAGAGTTACGGAAACGACCAATGGGATGGTGGAGACTACAAAGTGGAATTAGACTTTGAAAAAATGATGTACGAGAGATTAACGGATACTCATCAAAACCCACAAGTACTAACCCCTATAACTCAAGGCACTATGTTAGATAAAAAACTTGAGCCAACAATAGGTAAGCCTTTGCTGTTATATTGCGTAAATACTGACCCCGATGATTATATAAAATGGAAAACCGATAATTCTATCCCTACTAATTATAAAAGACCATCACAGATATTTGAAAACGCAAGTAACAGAACATCCTTAAATTTCGGTTTAGAAAATGATGAGTTTTTTCTTCAACCTGTTGGCACTAATTTATTTGAAAACTATTATCAGGATTACGTTGTTGGTCTTTTTAGCCCAAAAGGCAGAAAGCTAAACATAAGTGCATATCTACCGCTACAAATTATATTGAGGTATAAGCTAAACGATAGATTTATAATAAATGGAAGAGCTTATAAAATAAACACTATAAAAACAAACTTACTAACCAATAAAAGCGATTTAGAGCTAATTACTGACTTAATAAGTGTTAGTGATTTAGAGAATGGTATTAACCCTAACGCTCCGAGAGTAGCTCAGCCAACAGTTACAACTAAAGACACAAGTAGCGTGACATTAAGTTGGGATGCGGTTAGTGGCGTTACGGGATATAAGCTATATATAGATGACTTATATGATCAAACCGTATTAGGTACTGCTCATAAGTTTAGTCCTTTAGAAAGTGGCATAACATACAAGTTGGGGGTACAAGCGAGTTATACAAATTTTGATGCACCGATTACAAACACAATAGAAACAACAGACTAATGATAAGAGATATATTAGAGGCTTTAGAGTACGATTTTAGAGGAGAGTACATAGACATAGCTAAAGGCAAATATAAGATGCCAGAGACTATAAAAGAGGGTATACAACAAATTAAGGAGGAGTTATGGCACAACAAGTAGAGTTAAATGTAGTAGCTAATACTAAACAAGCTGAAAAGGCTCTAGAGGGGTTAAATAAAAACCTAGAGCAAGTAGCTGAGGTCGGGGATAGAAACAGAGAGGGTTTTGAGCTACTTGACAAGGTTACTGGTGGATATGCTGGTAAAATCAAAGATTTAGCTGGTGGTATTCTGGGAGCAGTCAAAGGAGCTAAGAGTTTTGTAGGTGCTTTAAAAGGAGTAAAGGGAGCTTTATTAGCTACTGGTGTAGGTGCTTTGGTAGTGGCTTTAGGGACAATTATAGCTTACTGGGATGAGATTGTAGATTTGTTTGATAATGGCACTAAGGCTTTACAGAATCAAGAGAAAGAGCATAGAGACATACTAGCACAGACTGAGCAAGAGTTAGCAGTAGCGGAGAATAACCAAAGAATACTAGAGCTACAAGGTAAAAATACTGCTGCTATAGTAGAGGAAAAAAAGAAACTCATAAAACAACAAATGGCAGAGAATGATCTGCTAGTGGAGAATCTTAAAAACCAATTACAAATACTATTAGCTGAGAAAGAAAGATTCAAGCTATTTAGAGACAAAGAAGAGGAGGCAGAAGAGATAGCTAAGGTAGAGAGAAAATTAATAAAGCTATACTTGATAGACAGAAGCTAGAGATTAATTTATTAAGCATAGAGAAAAAAGCTGATGACGATAAAAAGAAACAAGCTGAGGATGATAGAAAGAGAAGAGAGGATGCCAATAAAAAGAGAAAGGAAGACCAAGAGAAAGCAGATAAAGAAGAGGAGGAAGCTGAAAAAAAGAGACAAGATGCTCTAGAGAAAATCAGACAAGGGGAGATAGATACAGAGGATGAGAGAAGAGCAGAGGAGCTAAAAAAAGTACAAGACCACTATGCGGAGCTTATAGCTTTAGCTGAAACTTACGGACAAGATACCTCAGCTTTAATAGAAGCTCAAGCCACAAAAGAAAGAGAGCTACAAGATAAGTTTGATGATGAGGATAAGGCTAAGCAAGAACAAAAAGAGAAAGAGAAAAAAGAAAAACGAGAGAAAGAGCAAGAAGAGAAAATAGAACAATTAGAGCTTGATAGAGAGTTTGATAACTTAACCTTTGATGAGCAAAGAGCTATACTACAAGCTAGAGAGCAATTACTACTAGAGGATGAGACTTTAAATGAGGAGCAAAGAACTGACTTAGCTGATCAATTCTCAGAAGCTAGACAAAAGATAGCTGATGCTGAGTTTCAGGGTAAGATGGCTGCTGCACAAGGTTATGCTAGTGCATTGAGTGATGTCAGTGGTGTAATAGGTCAAGAGACCGCTGCTGGTAAAGCTATGGCTGCTGCTGCCTCTTTGATTAATACCTATGCATCTATTGCTGGGCAGTTGAAGGCGTTTTCTGGTGTACCAGTGCCAGGATATGCTATAGCTCAAGCTATTGCTACTGGTGCAGTAGGATTTGCTAATGTCAAAAAGATTCTATCTACTAAAGTACCTAACTCTGGAGGAGGCGGAGGAGGTGGTGCTAGTGTAGGCGGTGCTACTCCACAAGCTCCTAGCTTTAATATAGTAGGTGCTACTGAGACTAGCCAATTAGCTGAGGCAATAGGAGAGACCACACAAGAGCCAGTACAAGCGTATGTAGTAGCTAATGACGTTACTACTGCCCAGAGTCTAAACAATAACATAGTAGAGGGAGCTACCCTTTAACAAAATAGAAATTAATAACGTTATAATAGTATGAGAATCGTAGAACTTATTATAGAAGAGGAAGAGGATAGCTTATTTGCTGGTATAGATGCAATTAGTATTGTAGAGCATCCAGCTATAGAGGAAAACTTTGTGGCTCTTAACCAACAAAAGGAATATAAACTAGCAGAGGCGGATACAGATAAAAGATTATTGACTGGAGCTTTACTTATTCCCAATAAAACTATCTATAGAAAGGATGGAGAAGATGAGTATTATATTTATTTCACTAGAGAGACAGTAAGAAAGGCTAGTGAGATGTTTTTAATGAATGGCTACCAAAATAATTCTACTTTTGAGCATAGACTAGAGCTATCTGGTCTTAGTTTGGTAGAGTCTTGGATAGTAGAGGATGAGGTAAAGGATAAAAGTCAGATATACGATATGGACTTACCTATAGGAACTTGGGTAGGTACTATGAAAGTAACGAATGAGGAGGTCTGGCAAGATTTTGTAAAGACTGGTAAGGTAAAAGGCTTCTCAATAGAGGGGTACTTTGTGGAGAAGAGCAAAAAAGAAGAGCTTAGCAAAGAGATAGAGGCTGGTTTAGAGCTACTTAAAATAAAACAGATGATCCTAGAGGCAGAAATGAAGCTAGAATCTTACACAGACTATCCAGAGAGTGCTAGTAACAACGCTAAACGAGCTTTAGAATGGGCAGAGAAAAATGGATGGGGTAGTTGTGGAGAGGCAACTGGTAAAAAAAGAGCATCGCAAATCGCAAACAAAGAGCCTTTGAGCCGAGATACGATTTCTAGAATGGCTAGTTATAAAAGGCATCAACAAAATAAGGATGTACCCTATTCTGAGGGATGCGGTGGATTGATGTGGGATGCTTGGGGGGGTACTTCTGGTATTGAGTGGGCAATTAACAAACTAAAAAAGCTAGACAATGAGAAAAACTAAGTACGAAAAAACCCCTAGTAGAACAAGTCCTAGAAACAGTAAGAGAGGATGTCTATGTAAAGATAATACCTATGACAGAAAGTGTTGTGATGGTAGCTTACTAGCACAAGGGATAGGTAGAGGATAAAAATGCAAAAAAAATTATAGGTACGTTATATTATAAAATTCC
>Ga0070754_10004052_pt1 | contig 10147 bp, 7 predicted proteins | sample VirMetDEL_Sep_01_FD_75181 | JGI IMG/M metagenome (GOLD analysis project Ga0070754, IMG submission 75181) | Aqueous microbial communities from the Delaware River and Bay under freshwater to marine salinity gradient to study organic matter... | ecosystem: Environmental > Aquatic > Marine > Coastal... | reverse complement strand
TTGGTGTATCAAGCGTTTTTGATGAATATAGAAAGTTATATATAGATGGTAAAGATTTAAAATATATTAAAGATAAATACTGTGAAAATGAAGATGAAGATGAAGATGAAGATAATGATGAAGATATTGATGTTAATATTAATTATAATATAGCTCTTTATCATGGTGCTGTAAATGGTTGTAAGTCAAGTACTGGATTTAATATATGTGGTGTATCACAAAAAGCATTTAAAGGCTTTGATTATGTTTTTCTAGGTGATATACATCAGTATCAATACTTAAATAAAGAAAAAACAATCGCATATAGTAGCTCTTTAATACAACAAAATTTTGGTGAAACATTACAAAATCATGGATATTTATTATGGGAGTTAAAAACAAAAAAATCACAATATGTTAGTATTGATAATGATTGTGGTTTTTATACATTTTATCTAAAAAATAATCTATCAGTAGAAAGAATAAAAAAATGTTTAGATACTGGATATGTATTAAATAATACAAAAATACCTACAAAATGTAATATTCGTCTAATGATTTGTAATAATTTAATAAACTTTGATAAAGATATTATTGATATAAAACAGTCTTATCCTCAATATGATTATTCTATAATGACAAATATACGTGAAGTAAATCAAGATATTAATTTAAATGATGATATTCATTCAATAGATGATAATAATAATATTTTATTAAATGATACTGATGAAGATAGTGATAGAGATATGAATAATACGAATCATCAATTATTAACATCAGAAAGTATAAAAAATAAACATAATTCATTATCTCAATCATTGCTAGATATTGACGTACAAAATAAATATATTTCTGAATTATTAAATCTTCCATATGATATTGATGAAGGCAACCAAAATGAAATTGGTGATAATGACGATGAAGATGGTATTGAAAATAAGGATGAAATAATAAAAATAGTTAAAATGTTAAAAGAAATAAATAAAAAATATAATGATATTGTTAATTTGGATATGGATGAATCTTGTGATGGTGGATTAAATGATAGTATTCATATGAATCAAAGTAATAAAGCTATTTTAGGTAGTTCATCTAGTAAAATATATAATTGGAAACTTCGTTATTTAGAATTTGAAAACATGTTTGCATATACAGAGAAACAATCTATTGATTTTTCCAATACAAATATGAATATGAACGGAATTATTGGAATATTTGGTGAAAATCATGCTGGTAAATCATCTATATTAGATATAATATTATTTTGTTTATTTCAAAAAACATCTAGAACAATCGAAAAAAATAGAATTGATATTATTAATAAAGGTAAAAAAAGATTTAGTTGTAAATTAGAGTTCTCTATTAATAGTGATATTTATGTTATTCATCGATATAATTCTGGTAAAAAATTTTATATTAATTTTTATAAAAATGGTTATAGTTTAAATGGTGTAAGTACTACAGATACTAATAAAATAATAAGTAGTATTATTGGAACATATGATGATTTTATTACAATGACCTTTTCATTACAAGAAAATATGGATGGTTTTGTGTATCTTTCACAAGCTGATAGAAAAAAGTTTTTATATCGTATTTTTAAGTTAAATATATTTGAAAATATTGAAAAATTAGTAGGTAGTGATTTACGAACTAAAAAAAGTGAGTATAAACTACTCAATAATAAAATTAATCATGAAAGTGCTAACAACTATGATGATAAAATAAAAGATATAGAGTGTAATATAATGCCTAATATTGATAATGAAATATATAGTATAGAAAATGAAATAAAAGAAAATATGGTGTCATTAAATAATAATAAAAGTAAAATACAATCATTACCACTAATTTTAGATAAATATATTGATGCCTTGGATACAGTATATAATAATAACATTGATGATTTAAGTGATATGACTACAAAAGAATTATCAAATGTAATAATAACACTCAAAGAGTATATTAAAGATATGAGTAGTTTAATAAAAAAAGATAAAAAAGATATTATTCATAATAAAGAGAATGAAATTAATGAAAAATATGAGGCCCTTATTGTTGATGAAAAAGATAAATTAAAAGAAAATAAGGTAGATGATAAATTAGAATTAAAAGCAAAAAAAGAAGAAAAAAATATATTAACTAAAAAAAATAAAAAATTAAAAGCAAAAAAAGAAAATATATTAAAACAATATCCTAGATATAATGAAAAATATAGTGAAGTAAGTGTTGATATTACTAATAATATACAAGTACAATTATTTATGAATGAATATATTACTCATATTAAAGAAAAAGAAGAGTATGATACGGTAATTAAAAGACTTTTAAATGATAGAGCAAGATTTGATAAAGAGTATGGAAAATTAAAAAATCATAAATATAATAAAGACTGTGAATATTGTTGTAAAAATCAATTTGTAATTGATGCCGTTAATGCTGGTAAAAAAAGCAAAAAACTTGCATTAGAAATAGAACAGTATGAAAATAAATTGGAGCAAATTAAAGATAAAATAAATGAATTTGGAGGTTATAATTTATTAGAGATAGACAGAAAAATAAAAGATATTGATTATGAAATAATTACAAATAATAATAATATCAATACAATTCTAAAATCTATTGAGCTAATTAGAAATAAAATAAAATTTATGAAAAATACAACAGAAAATAACATAAAATTATTAAATAAACAAAAAGAGATAGATATTAAAAATATTAATAATGAAATTGATACAGAATATAATGATAAATTAAAAGAGATTGATGTATTGAAAGAATGTTTAAAATTTTTACGTGAATATAAGAGAATAAAGAAGAAAAATAGAGGATATTATAACAATTATGAAGAATTAGAAAAGATAATTGATGAAAATCAACATAAATTAAATAAATTAAAATTAGATAAAAAAGAGATAGAAATACATCTTGATTCAATAAAAAAGAATAAAGAATATTATGATAAAATGATTACTGAATGGGGTATATTAAAAACAGAAATAAAAGTTCTAGAATTATATAATAGAGCAATCAATAAAAATGGTATTCCTCTTCATTTTATTAAAAAAATTGTACCTGAAATAGAACGTAGAGTAAATCAAAATCTTTCATCATTTGTTGATTTTAGGTTAAACTTAGAGATTGATGATAAGGATATACATATATTTATTACATATGATGATACTAAATCATCTGATAATAAATGGAGTGTATCAAACTGTTGTGGGTTTGAAAAGTTTATAATCAATTTAGCCCTTCGTATAGTTATACAAAATGTGGCAAATATAAGTAAGCCAAATTTTATAGCATTTGATGAGGGCTGGGGATGCTTTGATGATAAAAATATCATGAATATACACAAAATATTTGATTTTATGAAAATTCATTATGATTTTGTTTTATTAATTACACATATTGAAAAATTAAAGAATAGTGTTGATAAATATTATAATGTTGTTCGTGATGTAAATAACATATCTAGAATTATGACATAATATGATGATTAACACTAATATAGTGAATGAAAATTATAAAATTTAAATTAAAAATAAATTACTTTTTTATTGATATTTCTAATTTAATTATTAGAAATATAATCAATAAATAAAAGTAATTTATTTTTAATTATACTACTTATATGATAACATGAATATATAAACATAGATTCATCATTTAAACTTTTTTTAACTGATGATAAACTGTTAAAATTATATCCACAAGCATACATATCATCTATATCTGATTGTTCAGATATATCTAATTCATTTTTTATATTTTCAGATAAATTTAGAGAATTATCTAATCTAAAAATTAAACGTAAACAGTGTTCATTGTATATATCTAAACGGATATTGATAATAGCATTATCCAATGACTGTTTCATACCATTTATAACAATTTTATGGAATAATTCCCATTGTACATAATTATCATATTTTGTAAATTCTGGATTTACACTACATATTTTTTTATTAAAAATATTATTAATAATTTTAATTGTACTAAATACTATTTTTGTAAAGTATTCTGAATTAGTGTCATAATCATACTTTATTGAATTACATTGTATTGGTAAAAATGCGTAGTAACGTATATCATTATTACATAAACATATATCTTTATCGTTTGAGCAAGTATTTACATCAATAAACGAGTCAGTATTTGTATATTCTTCTTTTGTACATGAACAAATACATTTATCTGATCTACTATAATTATTAATATTATCAATAATATCTAACATAATAAATCTTTTCTATATATAGTATGATTTATATTCTATATCACATAAAATAATCATTTTTATCTGTAATTGCGTATATGTTTATATTTTAAATTGTGTATATTTTGTGAATACGTTTGTTTATATCTTTGTCTATGTAAACCTTGTTCACGTATAGACTCAATTTTATAATTATGCATAACAAGTGGTTTTTCTAAATAGTATGCGTTTATACCTTTTGAATAGTAAGCACGAAGTTTCCAATCAATATGTTGATAATAAACTGGTATAGGTAGCATTATTTGTAAAAGTTTTGGTATAGAATTAGTTTTAATTAAATAGGCAAACATACCATGATTTGTTTCTGGTCGATGTTTAGACATAGGAAATGCTTTTAAAATATTTGGAGCAATTGTTTTTCCGTATAAGTTTTTTGAACGACCTATAAATAAAATATCCCAATCTTCAGGGACTGATTTTAAATAATGTTCAATATAGTCATGTAACCGTATTATTTTATTTTCATCTGATTTAGAAATTTGTCCAGGTGGTAATATTACATCATCTTCTAAAATTAAATTATATTCACCGTAAGCTGATTTTTCATCATTTGTATAACTATTATATATTTTTTCCCATAAAAATATATGTGATAAATATATTGCTAATTTATTTTTTTCTATTTTATAAAAATACCTATACCAATCATTTGTATTAACTAATTTTTGTCTATGTATTAATGCTTTTATCATAGTTTTATTTATATTTTGTCCCCATAAAGAAGAATATTGTTCATATTCATCTTCTTTTATGTATGCTTTTTTAAATTCTCTTATCAAAAGCTCTCTTCTTATAGTTTCATGACTTAAATTTAAGTATACTGTTTTCATTCTTATTATGATTTAAAGAAATTAAATATTATAAATTAAAAAATATATAAACCTATAATATATTCTATAGTGTTTTTAAACATAAATAATATTATTTATTAATATATAGATAAAATTTAATAAAAATGAGTACACAAAACAACATACTTAGAAGTATAGTATTAATAATTGTAATAATAATATTATTAACATATACTAAAGATAAAAAAGAAGATAAAAAAGAAAATTGGGCAAATTACGTAAGGTGTCCATATAATGAGATAGAATCAGGAACAGATCCGTTACAGTATTATAGAAGAGATAGATATAGAAAACCATACAGATATCCATTTACATTTTATCAAAGTTATCCATATCCTCATATGAGATACGGAGACTGATTATCCCAATATTAAATTATATTTAATGTAGATAATTTATTAAAAAAAATGAAAATAAATATTATTAATGCATATGTATTTTATTATACATAAATATTAATAATATTAATAGATAGTTTTAATTATGGTAAATAATAAAAAAAGAAAAATAAAAGATATTCAAGTTGATGATTATGATTATGATGTTAATCTTTTCATGAACTTTATGATAAATAATAAAAAGAGAAAAATAAAAGATATTCATGTCGATAATGACGATGTTAATCTTTTAATGAATTTTGTTCGAGAAACATGGTTTCTTCATACAGATTGTTTTTTTAAAAAAAAATATAGAGTTAGACCTAAAAGAAAAAGAAGATATAATACTAGAGGTTCTAGAAAATAAATATAAAATAAATAATATTTTTATTACTTTTGTAAGGTAATAAAAATATTATTTATTATTTAATTAATAATTTGACTTTCTAATTGGTCAAAATTCTTTTCTAATGTAACAATACGAAATGTATAATTAAGTTGTAATTTGTGTTTTATAAAAAATAATGATTTTTCATAATTTTGTTTTTGCATATAACTTAATTTGTCATAAGGAAATTCTATTACAAATTCAGTAGCACTATTAACTTTACATACTCTAAAACCATCAATATAATTAACATCACATTTAGACATTGATGTTCTACCACGTTTTGTTGGTTTTGCAAAACCAATTTTATAAATATTTGATATTTTAGCAGCTGGTCTATCTATTACAGATGGTGCTGTTACAACTAAGTGGAATCCCCTATCTTCTATGTTAACAACTTGTAAATATTCAGTAGTTGTCATTTCTTCACCAAAATCATCAGTATATCCGAAATTTATATAAATATAATCACCAACATTAATAAATGTTTTAAAATCAATACATCTATCAAAAGTTTCACCTGTAACTGCTTCTGTTTGTGTAATTATATAGATAAGATTACATAAAGTTGGATCATCACCATTTTCTTCAAGTGTAAATGTACCATCTTTATTAAAGTATAAAACTTCTTGGTCACATAATTCTGGAACAGTATCATAAAAATAAAGTAAATCACCTGGTTCAACACCATGATTTTCAATACAACCATCTGGATATTCAGTACTTACTCTATCAATTGTTATAACAGTATTACAAGAAGATGAACCATCAGATGAAAAAGTTGATATATATGTTTTATCAACACCAAAATCATATAATAAATTATTCCATTTACGAAGTCCTAATGTTAATTTATTTATAGATGAAAGTGCTGAATAATCATATTTCTTAGATTCTTCACCAGAAGGTTTTAATTGAATAAATGTATGATAATTACCAAAATAATTTTCATAAAATAATTTAGAAAATGCTATAGTATTTGCTTTATTACTACCTTTATATGGACCATTATCTATTTCATCAATAGATAAAAGTAAATATTGTGTATCTAATACATTTTTTCTTATACCATCATTACCATCAAAAATAGGTCCAAAACGATATGAAGAAAAATTATTAGTATCTGATACTTTATTTTGATCAATAACACCATTATTATAACTTGATGGATATTTTCCACAGTAATATTTAAGAGCAAAAGGAACTGTAGCTTGAATACATCCAATTTCAGAAACATTATTATATCTAATATCAATATTTGCACCTTTATCATCACCTACATATCTAATATTACCTTCATAAATCATTAAGTCGCTTTTATCGAGTTTAAAAGAACGATATACTAAGTCATCAGATGTTGGTGAAAATTTTACTTGAAAATAATTAGGATTTGGATATACTTCTAAATTACGATTTCTTGAATCAATAGAAACAAAATGCTCAATAGGTACATAATTTTGTCTAGGTGGTCTAATTAATGGAAATCCACCTTGATTAAGACCACCACCAATATTACGTGGATTATAATTGTGTCCCATTTCATTTATATCAAATAAAGCAGGATTTTGTACTTCTGCAGATTTTAAAGATTTTTCTTCAATTATTGTATTCTCTGTTTTTTTATTTATTTGAGTGCTACTACTACTATCACTATTTTTAATATAACCATTTTTTACATCAATCTCGTTAGAAATACGAATAGGTTTATCATTTGTTTTTTTCTCTTCAATCCCTTCTTCATTTAAACTTAAATTATTATTAATATTTAAAATATCTTGTATAGATGTACTTTTTAATTCAGTATCATTATTCATAGCAACAGGTTGTGGAACAATAGGTTGTTGAACTTGATGAACTTGATGAACTTGTTGTTGTTGCACTTGTCTATTAATAATTTGTTGTTGTTGTACAACTTGTTTTTGAGGAGGTAATTTATTATGAGAAGAATTAATTAATGTATTTGCTATATCTCTATCTATTTTTGGAACAATTTGTGATAAAACTTTTTTATTTAATGTTCTACTATATAATTTAGGATCTACATTTGGTGGTGGATTACTTCTTTTAATAGTTATATTCATAGTATCATAAATATCTTTTTTATAAGTGTCCTTTGGATCAACACCATATTTATTTACTACTGTATCACGAATAATATTACATAACATAAAAAAATTTCTTTTAGAATAAAATTCTCGTTCTATATCTCTACGATTATTATTCATTTTAAATATATTTTATTTTTCTTATACTTTATATTATAATAGTTTAATATATTAATTATAATCAATAATATATCTATATGTATATAGTATATATAGATACTATTTATTTTTATATTAAAATTAATTATATATTTCTTTTAAAAAAATATTTTATAATTATATATTGATTTATAATATAAATATAAAATATTTAAATATTTAAATATCAAAAATGCCACATCCTATATTTCATGCATCTATATCAAAAATGTCTGGTGGAGGTTCTAAACTAGTAAAAAACTCTAGTAAAGGATCAACATTTTTCACTATGCTTTTATTATCATTAATATCATTAAGTATTAGTGGTATAATTGTCCAATGGGCTTATAATGAAATTATGCCTTCCATATATGCTAGTTACAGTGATAAACCATTTGTTCCATTATCATGGAGAGATTCTATAATATTAGTATTATTAACACATGCTTTAATATGGTAGTGTTTATATACATATTATTACGTAGAATAATACATCAAAATATAATTATACAATAATTATATTGATATAACTATTCTTCTATTATTATTTTTAATACTATTATTCTTTTTTTGAATAATAGTTTTATCTTTATCATATTTTTCTTCTTTATTCTCTTTAACCTCTTTATTTTTTTTATCTGTATAAATAATTTTACTTTTTTTATTTTTTTTATAATTTATTAGATTACTTTTTGTATTATTTATTTTTAATAAATCTATTCCTAAATACCCATATGGTGATTTTACTCTATCTGTTATTTTATATGTTCTTACCATAGACTTATGTATATGTATTGTTTCTATTCTATAAGGTTCATTATAAATTGTATAATTTAATTTATAAAATTGATAAACAATCTTATTATCACAACCAGGAACACCTAAATTAAAATTAAATAAATAAGAAAACTTTAAAGATGGTATAGTATTACTATGAAATATCCAAGTATCTTGTGAATCATTTCTTCTTTTTAAATATTTTCTGATTGTATCTAATCTTAATTGCATAAAACAAGCTTTTTTAAATGATAAATTTGTTCTATATAAATTTGTAACTGTTTCATTTAAATATATATCAGAATTAGCTAATATGACATAACCTTCTAAATTATCTTTTTCTTTTTTATGATTAATAAAATTAAAAAAATCACTATATTTCATTCTTTTTTTGATATCTACTTGAACTATTTTTTTAATTTGTTTATCATTTAATCCTAACTCTTTTTGTGTATAAATTTTTTCATTTAATAAATATATTTTATTAATATATTCATTATCACAATTCTTTCTTAAACAAAATAAAATTTCATTATATCTTCTTAGATCACGGTGAATATAAAATTGTTGTACTAAATAAATATTATCTATAATTTCTTTATTATGAATATATGGTTTATTTTTTATAAAAACCATATTATATTGACGTCTAATATGTTTTATATAATTTTTATTTTATTTTCTATAAAAAGATAAAATAAAAATTATATAAGTTTTAAATTTAATATAGTTTAAGAATAATATAGTTTAAGTATAATTTATACTGCCATTTTCATCTTAATCGTTGGATAAGATTTATAACCAATTAATTTAAAATCTTTCCAAGTTAATTTATCATTATTTAAATCACTTAAATTAAGCTTTCTTTCTGGCATTTTTAACATTGGAAATGCTAATGGTGTTCTTTTTAATTGTATATTTAATGCTTCTACATGATTTAAATATACATGTGCATCACCAATAGTATGTGTTAATTCACCTGGTTTTAAATGACAAATATTTGCTATTATATTAGTTAATAAACTAGCAGATGCTATATTAAATGGTACACCTAATCCTAAATCACCTGAACGTTGATACATAGAACAAGATAACTCCTTTGTATTTGTATTCACATAAAATTGATAGAAACAATGACAAGATGGAAGAACTATTTCATCAAGTACTTGTGGATTCCATAAGTTAATAATTATTCTACGACTTGATGGATTATTTTTTATTAAATCAATAACATTTGCTAATTGATC
>Ga0070754_10004050_pt1 | contig 10149 bp, 22 predicted proteins | sample VirMetDEL_Sep_01_FD_75181 | JGI IMG/M metagenome (GOLD analysis project Ga0070754, IMG submission 75181) | Aqueous microbial communities from the Delaware River and Bay under freshwater to marine salinity gradient to study organic matter... | ecosystem: Environmental > Aquatic > Marine >... | reverse complement strand
GCCAGCGTGAGGCATGAACCAGGCGGCGGACTGATACCAAAGTCAAAAAAATCGTGCGGCGTGGGGGGCTGTATTAGTGTTTCGCGGGCGGGCGGGGGGCGCGGTTCGGGTTGCGTTCGGCCCCGGCTCGCGTTCGGGTCGTGTGCGGGCCGTGCCTCCCGGTCGCCGCACCGTGCCTCCCTCCCCTCTTCCCTCGACTCCCGGACCCTGCCTCCCGGCTTCCTCTCCCTCCGGCCTGCCTCCCGGTCGGTCGGTCGGTCGGTCGGTCGGCTCCCGGTTCGTGGCTCCCGCCCGGTCGCCGGTCGGCCCCAGGCGCGTCGTCCGTCTCAGCTGAGACCCAGCTTGACATGCGCGCTCAGCTGAGCGCAGTTGAGAATCATTCTCAACTGCGCGGCGGCGCGATTTCTCCATGTCCTTTGTGCCACCGTTCTGCCGATTCATTGGTACACTGACTTCGCCGGCGGGCATTCTCCCGTCGCACAACTCAAGGAGCATTCGATGGACACCACGAAGATCGAAACCATGATCGCGGAACGGCTGCCCGCCGACGATGTGGTCATTGGCGAACTGAAGAAGCACGCCGACGAGGCTGCCCGAGCGTGCATGCACGCGGACAGCCGCGCGAACGACTGCCACCGTGCCATCCGCGACGGCGACATCAAGGAGGCTCGTATCCGGGCTGCCTCCGCCGCCATCGCAGCGCGGGCCGCTGCCGAGTCCGCCGCCCGCGCCTGGGAGCGGCTGCCCTACATGGCCGTCCTGAACGACGAAGGCCGCAAGCGTGCGGCCTACCTCTGCAAGGAGGCATCGCAGGAGGCGGGCATCGCCGCTCAGTACGCGAGCGGCGCGGCGTGGGCGGTTTGGTCACTGTCTCGCCGCAACTGACAGTCCCGGGGGGGACGCGGAGGCCCTGCCCGGTTCGCCGGGCAGGGCCGACTTTTTAGGCATGAAAGGAGCATGACATGAAAAGCATCATTGACACCGGCGAGGCCATGACACTCGCCAGCATGATCGAACGGAAGATCGGGGATGCCTGCCAGCGCATCGCAACCGAGTTGGCGGAAGCGTTGTCTTCCAAGATCGATCACGACATGGTGATCGGAGCGATCGAGGAACTGATGTCCAACAGCATTGACTCGATGGTCGAGGACGCCATCGAGTCCGCAGTGGACACCTACGACACGCAGGACCGGATCTACGACTGCGTGAGTGAGAAGATCGAGGAACTGCTGCCTGACAGCGTCGAAGATCAGGTCGAGGACACCATCGGTCGGATGGTCGATCAGGCCGGAATCCCCGACCAGATCCGGCGTGCGATCGCGGACCTGACCGATCGGATGAACTACCTCGATCAGGAGATCGAAGAGGTCCGTGGCGTGGCGGCTGCCGTCGAGGCCGAGCGGCAACGCCTGCCGGAGATCACGACTTTCGGGGCCCGCCTCCGATGGCTCCTGACGGGCCGCTAGTGGCTGCCCGTGTTTCTTTCGCCCCGGATGGCCGAAAGGTCATCCGGGGCTTTCTCCGGGCCCGCTGTGGGCCCTGCCTTGAACCCCAGATCAAAGGAGCATCGACATGAAGAACGAAAACCCGCACACGACGATCGACAGTCACCAGTCCCACATCGGCATCGCCATCGACTGCCAGTGGGAGGCGACCGGCGAGCATCCGAACTGGATCGCTCTGTCCCACACCGATCAGGAGCGTGCTGAGGACGGCAAGCCGGACGCGACCGTCTGGGCCGCAGGAGAAGGCTGGGTGTCCACCCGATTCACGGACCTGGCGCGGGCGGAGATCGGATGCCGGATGGTTGAGTTCATCACCGGCAAGGACTTCGTGCTGGTCATCAACGAGGAGGGCAAGTTGGACGGCTCGATGCCGAACACGCTCGCAACTCAAGTGGCCCGTGAGGCCGGGATCGCCTCCTGGGACATCATCGTCGGGCGTGCCATCGTCATGCCCATCCGGACATGGCAGGCGATCGACGCCGCGTACGAGGCCGCTGACAACGACAACGACTGACCGGAGCCCGCGACGGGCACGACTGACACCACACCGGCAACGGGGCGGGAGGCACGGAGCCTCCCGCCCCCGAGCCACAGCATCACAGGAGCATTGGCATGAGCAAAGCGAAGGACACGATGAGCATGATCAGCAACCGATCAACGAGACCGATGGCAGAGACGGCGAAGATGATCGTCGCCAATGTGGACCCGCGCGAGGTCTGGATCGCACTCTCCGAGTGCGAGGACGAATACATGGGATTCTGCATCGCGTGCGGAGAAGCCGCGTGGGGCGTCGAGCCTGATGCCGAGGACTACCGGTGCGCCGACTGCGGCGCGATGGCCGTCTGGGGAGCGGAACAGATCGCGCTGGTGTCCGGGCCGAACTGGCTCGCCCGTGGCATGGAAGGGGGTGGCGAGTGAGCAAGCCCAGCACCAACGCCGCCTCCGCCGCCCAAGCCGCCCACGACGCCAGGAAGGCACTGGATGCTGCCAAGCGTCGGCTTGCCGACGACCCGCAGCAAGCCATGCCGGACTACCGGAAGGCAGCAGCCGAGTTTCACGCCGCCTCACGGATCGCCCGCAACGCCGCCCGGCTCGCCAGTGGCATGGAAGGGGGTGGCGAGTGAGAGACGACAATGCCGTCAAGTGGGTCAGCATCTACCACGCCCGTCAGTGCTACGGCGGGCCTGAGGAAGGGGGCTGGTGGTACGACTGGATGGATCTCGACCACACCGTCCGGGTGGTCGGGCGCAAGGCTGCCCAGCGGGTCGCGGAAGCCATGAGGGCCGAACTGGCTGGCGTGCCCGACGAAGACCGGAGCCACCTGATCCCCGAGGGGGAGAGCCCGTACAGGGACACGGAAGGCTACATCCCGACCGGCTTTGCCATCTCCGAGGGCCATCGCGTGCTGGTCGAGGACCGGCCCGGAGAGTGGCAGACGACGGAGCGACCCAGATACGAGTGAGCCCGGCGACGGACACGACGCCCCGGATGGCCGACAGGTCATCCGGGGCTTTCTCAGACTTGCAAGGCCGCGACTCGAGCGGTACACTGACACCAAGCATCCGGGGCAAAGGAGCATCCGATGGACCTGAGTGAAATGGTGAGGATGGCGGACAAGACGGACAAGATGATCGCCATCGTCAAAGAGACCGTGGCCTACTACGGCGGCAACCCGAACCGCCGCGCGTACATCAATGACGACGGCGACGGCGGCGTGACCTGCGTTTATCACGCGGATGCGTGGGCCGGGAAGCCCGAGCGCATGTGCGCTGTGGGCCGATGCCTGATCGACCCGGCGGGGATTCAACGAAGGTACTCATCCATGAGCGTGCAGCAACTGGAAAATGAACTTGGATGGGAGTTCGACCCGTCATTCAAGCCGGAGTATCGGGGGCTCCCGGTCGAGTTTTGGGATCTCCTCCAGAACTGGCATGACGATGCACACAACTTCCATGCCGAGGGCCTGACCGCAAGGGGGCGGGAAGAGGCCGACTGGTTGATCCGAAAGATCGAGGAGGGGGATCTTTGATGGTCACCAAGAGGACCAGATACCGAACCACGATCAACGGCGAGGAGCGATGGCACGACTCGCCGCCAAGCGATGACCAACTGGCGGACATTGAACTCTTCATATCGCGTCGTGGCGGGCACGCCCGCGTGGATGAATGCACGACCACGGTGGATCGTGATCTGATTGGAACAGGCAGAGGAATCCTCATCGAAGATCGTTGCATCTTCGAGATTGAAGGCTGAAAGGAAACGAGCATGAGCGTTAGAGAGATTGACATCAGCGTGCGGGTCAACGGGGACCAGGCGGTCACCCGTGATCGCCTGCACGATTGCCCGATGGCGAGGTTCTTCGCCAACGGCGAGAGGTACATCGCGTGGTGTGCGTCGAACACGGCGAACCGCCCGGCATGGATCGCCCCAGACCATTGTGCGATACGAAAGACGAATGCCGGTGGTGGCGTGCTGGGGAACCACTACGCGATCGCGGTGTCCGATGCCGTGGTCGCACAACTCATCGACCTGCTCGTTGACAACAAGATCAATATCTGCCTCGACTGGGCCGGGGGGCTGTGGTCATGAGGGCGTGGTTGAACTTGCAGGGCATCCCCGGATGCCCGCTCGACTGCTGGGACGACGGATTCCCCGGCGATCAGGTCTGGGTCGTCGCCAACTCGATGGGGCCGGTCGGAGTGGTGCGGGCGTCGAGCCTAGAAAAAGCGTATTGGGCAGCCGTTGACGAGATCCTGCCCGACGCCGACGAGGACGACCCGCACATCTGGGAAGTGCCAGGTGACCCGACATCCGGACTGGCGGATGGCTATCTGTGGAGAGCGTCGGGCGTGCCAAGCAACCCGAGCCTGTCGTCAGTCTATGCGTGCGAGGACCTGAACGGGTGGGGGATGACCACGATCGAAGAATGGAACCAGCACGCCGAGCAAGAGGGGTTCGCGCGATTCGTCACGGTCGAGTTTGATGATGAGGAGGATGAAGAGGAATGACCACGATGCACGACTACGACGAGGAGGATCGCCTGAGGGACGCCCACCACGCCGTCATGACGGCAATCGACGCCCTGCGTGACGCACGGAAGATCCTGCACGATCGGCGTCTCGACGGAGAGGAGACGACAAAGGCCGCGATCGGCATGATGAACAGGGTTGAGGCATTCCTCGCCCGCGTGCTGGACTGGAGGCGGAGAGGCGAAAAGGAGATCAATCTCAAGTATCGCTATCGCTACGCCGAGGTGCTGATCCTTGAGGGCGATGGCAACAACCGATACCGACTCATCGACCACTATGGGAAGGAAAAGGCCGAGATGCTGCAAGAGATCCTCGACGACGAGGACATCGAACTGATGCTGCTGGGCATCGCGGCAAGCAACGGGTGGGACATCAGCGGCACGCCCTACTCATTTCAGTGAAAGGATTCAGAGCATGAACTTGACCAGAGAGGACTACAAGCAGATGGGGAACATCGGGAGGATCGCGTACGAGGCCGCGAGGGCCTCATCGAAGTACGACCCGCCGGTTGCGGACGAGGTGCTGCGTGAGGTGCTTCGGATCGTCGGGAACAGCGAATCGTGGGCCGTGGGCGTCCTGTACGAGATGGCGACCAGCACGACCAGCGGAGTGATCGAGGAGATCCCGAGCCACAAGCAGTGGATCCCCATTTCGGCGTTGAGCATGCTGGCCCGCTCGATGGCCCGGAAGATGGATGTGGAGCGGAATCGGAGCCGGAGCGAGATCGTCCGTTGGGCGATCAACGACATCGCCACAGCCGTCCGTGAGGAACACGCCGAGAGCGGCGGGAGGACCAGCACCGTCGTTCACCAGTTGTTTACGGCCTTCGACATGCCCGCGCTTGACGATGCCAGGAGGATCATCCTCGACGCCATCGGGATGGATCAGGATCGCTACGACGAGATCATGGTCCACATCTTCGACGCCCAGCGGCGTGCCGAGGAGATTGCCGATCTCAAGCGTGAGAAGTTGGAATCCGAGGCCCGGTCGGACATGGAGGACGCCGCAGGATGAGTTTCAGACCGACAGGGGACAACGGGTCACCATTCTGGCAGCCGCCGGACGAAGACGAACTTGACGAGGACAGGGCGATCGCGCGGACCATCCTGTTCATAGTCATGTTCGTCCTGTTGATCTTCGCGTTCGAGTGGCTGCTGAGTCTGCTGCCATGATGAAAACCAGAATGACAGGCAAGGAAGCACAGGAGATCGTCAGATGGATGCTGAAATGTGGAATGAGGACGAAGGACATCGCGCGGGAGATCGGGACACGGGCGGCGACCCCGGAGCGTTGGCTCCGGGATCCGCCGAGAGTCCTGAACGCCCGGTTGAGCATGAGACTCTTGAACCTGTCCCGACGCCGAGGCGGAGAACTGACCCGGCGTCGGGCCTACTTGCAGGCGGTGGTGCTGGCCGGAAAACCAGCCACCCATACTCGATCCCCATCCTTGAAGGCCGTCTCGCGGCGGTCCTCCCGCCATCGGTTCCCTCTGTGCTGATGGACTGGTACGGGATCAGCGTCCACCCCAACACGGTCAGGAAGCGGATCGCCGCCGGAACCCTCGTCGCCACACGCCTCTGGGCAGCCGAGGGCAACAACCAGCGGCTCATCGTCCCCCTCAACGAGATCATCGCCTCATGGGGGCTTGAGGGCGTCCAGCCGCTCGACGGGCCTGGGTCATGGTTCATCAGGACCAAGCGATGAGCCTTGACAGACCCGAGCGGGTCTGGTACACTGTCACCACAGATCAAGGAGCATGATCATGAGTACCGCACAACAGATCACGGATCGCTTCGCCGCGATCCAGAAGAACCTCAACCGGGTGAACGCGGAGAAATCCGCTCTGGAAAAGGAACTGCGGGCCGTCAAGGCCGAGTTTCTCCAGTGGTGCGAGGAGCAGGGCACGGACAAGGCCGTGTCCGACGACATCACCATCACCAGAGTCACGAAGCCCGCCGTGAGCATCGACGGACGATGGGACGACTATGTCCGCTGGTGCATCGAACGCGGCAACCTCGACCTGATCACGCACAAGAGGCCGAACGCGAAGGCCCTGACCGAGATGATCGAGGCCGGGGAAGTCGTCCCGCCGTGGATCGAGATCACCGAGTATGACGAAGCGACCTACCGCTTCAGGAAGGGACAGCAGTGAACATCAGTGAATACGAGGACTACTACAAGGATCAGGCCGAACACCACGAACTGCCTGACTACATGATCGACGGACTCGTCAGGTACATCGTTCATGGCATCGAGCCCGGAGGATTCCTGTCATCCGTGCTTGAAAACGATCTGGCGTGGGCTGCCGCGAATGCCGACGCGATCAACCGACGAATACTCTTCAGGTATGCGTCTTTCCTGCTGTACGGCGCACCGAACGGCTGCTGGGGATCCAAGTCGAAGGTGCGTGAGTGGATCGAGAAGGGCGGACTGTCCTCCCTTCAGGGATCATCTGTTTGGACCCCCAAGAACAAGGACAAGGTAGAGATTCAATGACCAAGAAGAACGACAACGAGATCACCAAGATCGAGGAGGGAGCCCTGGCTCCCGCCGCCGACGACGCCATGCTGGCGCAGTTCGGAATGATGGAGGGCATGTCCAGCGAGGACATCGAGATGCCCGAGATCATCCTGTTCCAGAACCAGAACGAGGACAAGGTCGGCATGGGGCACGCGAAGGGCTCCTGGGTCAACGGCATCACCAAGCAGGCCATCACCGACACCGATCGCGTGATCCCCCTGCATGTCCGGCCCAGCGTCGTCGTCTGGGACGAGATGGCGAAGGCCGAGGGCATCGAGTGGCCGGTGTTCGTCGCCAAGCGGGCCGAGGATGTCCCCGCCGAGATCCGCGACAATCAGGAGACCGTGGAGGTCGATGGCGAGATCTCTCCCCGCTACGCGATCGACATCGGCTACGACGTTTTCGTCCTCCTGAACGACGAGCCGACGCCCTACCTGATCAAGTGCTACCGCACCTCCAAGCGTGGTGCGAAGCAGTTGAACACCATCCTCATGGGTCGCCTCATGAGCGGCAAGGGGCCCGGCGTGTTCATGCTCGCCAACACCAGCCGCCAGACCGTGAAGAAGGGCCGCAAGGTCACCTACTACAACCCCCGGTTCGTCCTCACCGACGAGCCCATGACCAAGCAGCAGGCCGACACCGCCCTCGCCCTGATCCCGTCCCTTCGGCAGGATCCGCAGTACGGGTGGCTGATCGACCGTGGCGACAAGGCCGCCACCGTGATCGACGCCGACAACCCGTTCAATGACTGATCGGGTCAACTGATCTCCTTCTTTGGCTCGTCGCCCGGTTCGCCGGGTGGCGGGCCTTTTTCATCGAAAGGCATGACCGTGCAGATCTACATCAGCGAAGCACCGAAGTTCGACACCATCTGGGTTCCGCCGTTCATCCGGACGCTCGAACACGGGCGGTACATGAAGTCGTTCGTGAACGACCAGATCCTGAATCCGGGCAGAACCAGGCCCATCAGCGTCTACTTCCCGAGCCTCGACCCGTCGTCGGCAAACTTCCGGTACGACTCGCGGTTCGGCGATGACATGAAGTGGACCGAGAGCGGTCTCAAGATGCTCGAATCGTGGCGGAACCAGTGGCTGAAGGAGTTCGTCCAGCCGATCAAGGACCGCGACATCCCGGTCAACGCCATCCAGTTCGACCACGCCCGGTTCGCGGAGAGGGAGGAGCGGCGGCTCTTTGGAGACTTCCAGCGTCCCATCGCGGAGACCATCATCCAGATGCTCGCAGACGAGTTCCCGGCGGCCCACATCGGCATGTACGGGATCGCGGTCGAGCCGAGGCCGACGCGGACGATCAACTGGAACATCACCGGAGGGTCGCAGGCGATCGGCTACGGTCAGGTCGCCAGTGACGAGCCGTGGGACGACACCGTCTGGATTCGCGGGTACGGGCGACCTGACGGCAGGGGCAACTACCCGCAGGACCGCGAGGTGGACTTCCTGTCGAGCTACAACCTCGTCGCAAGAAGCCAGGACACTCCGGGAGCCATGATCATCTGGACGCCTGCATCGCAGATGCAGCCCCGAGACTGGTCGCGGATGCTCTTCCACCTGTGCCTGTTCAACAACTGGCCGCTCGTTCCCGAGCATGTGGACCCGAATGTCAGCGACATCATCGCCCAGATCCTCCGGAACATGGACGACGACGGCGTGATCCGACCCGGCGAGACGACCATGACCGATCTCCTCTTCGCCCTCAAGAACGTTGGCAGGCCGTGAGTCTCTGTGACTACCCGAAGGGGTGCAGCAGTACGGCGGCGTGGGTCGCCATCTACGGGATGCTTGATCTCGACGACAAGGTGATCCCGCCGCCGTACTTCCTCTGCACGGAACATCTGATCGAATCACTCAGGAAATACGGAGACCGCGATGACGCAGTCCGAAAGCATGTCATCATCAAGCGAATCGGCAGCGGAGAAGAGAATCTTTGAGATCGAGTCCAGGCGGGCGAATCTCGTCTGGACGATCGCCAGGCACGCGATCTTGTCAGGCAAGAAGATCAACGTCGTGTGCGACGATCAGAAGGAGGCCGACATCCTCAACCAGATGATCGACGCGAATGTCCGAGAGATGAACAGCATGACATGGAGCATTTGAATGGGTGACATGAACTACAGGACCTCTGCCTTGGCTGATCGCATCCGCGAACTGGAGGCGATCGTGAACAGACTGCCCAAGACGGCAGACTCCGTGCCTGTCCTGACAGGAGACACCGTATTCGCTGGTGTCGTCGTCGGTCGTGCGAACGGGACGGGCCAGACTGGATACGGAGTGCAAGAACACATCGTTATGGCCGTGCCCGAGCATTCAAGCGAGCCTCCGAGTGAATGGCTGGCCGTGTGGAACATTTCCACCGGTCGATCCGGGCCGATGGTGGATCTGTCTGGCACGACACCTATCTGCCTGACCTACTCCACCCGAGCAGCCGCAGAGATTGCAGAAAGAGAAGATTCCCCATGAGTGACATGAACCACTGCACAGGCTCTCTGCCTCGGCATCTCCAGGTGTTCGTGAGGCGGAGATTCATCGAGGACAGCGTGATGCCCGGCGAGCCGCAGATGACCAGAGCGATCTGGTTCGGCCTCGTTTCCCAGCCGTCTCGCGCGTGGGGCTGCACCGTCGTGCTTGAGTACGGGGCGATCTACCGCAATCTCCCGCTGCACGCCATCGCGTTCAAGGAGGACGCACCGGACATCGAACTGCATGAATGCCAACACTGGGACTGCTACGGCTACGGCTGGTCGTCCTGCATCTACCCGTACCTCGACGGGCAGAAGATGATCTGCAAGAGCGGCGGTGGCGAGAAGAACGGCCACTACCTGTTCAGCGTCCAGCCGATCGGGGACGGCTGGTCTCGCATCCCAGAACAGTCGAAGGAGTTCACCTTCATCGAGACCGAGGATGGGAATCTGGTCGCCCAGCCGACCGACAGGACGCTTGTCGCTGATCGGTCGTTCACGGACACCGATCTGGTCGTGTGGCCGACATGGCTCAGGCGGCAGACCGAGGAATGGAGCGTTGAATGAGCCTGGAACTCTTCCCGCACCAGGGGGAAGGCGTGGACTTCCTGCTGAACAAGGG
>Ga0070754_10004047_pt1 | contig 10159 bp, 11 predicted proteins | sample VirMetDEL_Sep_01_FD_75181 | JGI IMG/M metagenome (GOLD analysis project Ga0070754, IMG submission 75181) | Aqueous microbial communities from the Delaware River and Bay under freshwater to marine salinity gradient to study organic matter... | ecosystem: Environmental > Aquatic > Marine >... | reverse complement strand
ATTCATCACATTAGTTTTTACTTTTTCAAAAATATTTGGTGGTTGTGGTTTTATAACTGGTTTTGCCGACTCTTGAGTTTTATTCAAATCCTTAGGACCACTCAATAGCAATTGCTTTTCAATGGCAAGTCTAGCAGAACTAGGCCCACCTCTTTGAACATTAGAGGATGCAGCATTCATATCACCATCCATCAATGCTTTTGTCAATTTTGGATAAGCACCAATAGGACCATATGGAGCATTATATCCAATGGTCAAAACACCTGCTCTTTGATTATCACTCATCTTTCCCCATAGAGGAATTTTCTTCGAATATGTTCTAGCAAGATTTGCAAGATTTGTATTTAAAATATTATCTGCTTGTTTTTTGTTTATAGTTTCACCCATTCTCACTGGTTTTTTACCACTCAAAATACTATCATAAAAAGTTGATCCCCAACCAATTGTCGGTTTACCAACACTATCCATATAAGAATGAAGTTGAGTTTCTGGTTTAATTGAACCCCAATTCATTTTACTTAAAACACTCTTTCCTCCAGGTTTAATAAAATCATTCATTCCTCTTGATAGTGAGGATAATGCCTCATCCTGTTTGAGATGATGAGATGCTTTGCCAATCATTCCACCACCAGCAGCCATTTGAACATTATTCGCAAACTTTGGAATATTCGTTCCACCACCCATCTTATTCATTGTAAGTAATCTATCAGTACCCCAATAATCAACTGCTTTCTTACTAAAGACTACTTCTCCCGGCTGCAATATCGTTGCTTGAGTATCAGCACCCGCACCAGTTACAGTGATTCCCGTATCTTCATCGACATATCCACCATTATCAAAAGCAGGTAATGGAACCATACCACCACCTTTAAATTGCATTGCACCACCAGTAGCAAAGTCAATGATACTCTTCATTGGACCTGGTTGCTTACCATAATTTGGATCTACTTGCTGCAACTCTTTATCTCTTTCTTCTCTTTGAGATTGCATATAAATTCCAGCACCAACAGTAGCAGCTCCAGCGGTAAGTAATGCTGCTGTTTTTGGATTACTCTTCACAAAACTCATTAACTTTGGTATTGCAAATCTTGCAAGTCTTAGAGTTAGTTTGGTGACAGTTCCAACAAAACTACGAACAAATCTACCAAAAGGAGTTGTGAATAAAACAAGTGCTCCTAATAAAGTAGGCCACCAATCTTTTAAGAATCGTTTGAGAACTTCTACTTTTTGCTTATTCTTTGGATCATTAAACCAATCAATAAACTTAACGAATGCTCTTCCAAGTAAAGTATAAAGAATAAAGTTTAGAATCTTATCTAAGATACCTTGAACTGGAGCAAGCATCTTGGATGCAACTGATGCAATCTTACTTAATCCTTTCTCTAATCCTTCTTCTCTTTTTCTTCTCTGTTCTTGTTCGGTTTTCTTCCGTTCAGTCTCTTCGCTCTTCTTAATTAATTTATTTTGAGAGTTTAAACTTTCTAGAATTTTAACAACAGTCTCATTAATTGATATTGCATTTTTGAGTAGAGCACCATTTCCTTCAACATCACCCGAAGTCTCAGGTACTATTGCTTTACTTGTGAGATAATACTGTTGTTTTGATACTTGAATTGGACCAGTAACACCAAGATTATCTGCAGTTATTTTCTTCTTCTTTAACTTAAATCTTCCTACTTTTCCTTTAATTCTTTTAAACTCATCAGTCAAAAGCATACTTTCTTCGGTTGATAATTTCTTATCAACCATTCTTGCTTCTGCCATTTTCTCACGGAGAAGCGTCATATAAGTTGAATAGTCAATATCAAAAACTTCATCAAGACCAAGAAGTTTTAATATTCTTTCATCAACTTCTTCACTTACTAAGTCATCACCACGAGTTCCTTCATAAAGAGCAAGAGCACGCTCCCTCTTTGCTTCGTCTTGAATACTGTTTAGTAATTCATCTAAATCAGGAACCATTAGATTGCTGCTTTAATTTTTCTTCTTCCAGATGATTTTTTAATAGAGTCACATACACATCCCTTTCCCAAGGCATCAAATTTTCAATCTCTGTCAAAGAGTATTTATGATACTGAACTAAGGAGAAATTAAGTTGATAATAATTTTCTAGATCCATATGGATCATTGCTATACGAAAAAAGATGATAACCCTTCTAAAACAACTTCATTTTCAACTTGAGTTTTTGGATTTACTACCTTAACCTTATGAGATAGTTTAGGCATTGTCTCAAAGAACTTCTCAATCAACTTGAATTGAGAAGAATTCATTTGATCAAGGAATTCTTGAAGTTCTTTCTTTGTAACGTCAGCAGTTGACCAAACCTCATCTGCTGTATAAATTTTATCAATACAGGATGCAATAAGATCAAATGCTTGATCCATATCATTTGTTGCATTGAAGTCAAAATTGTTTTTGATGAACTGCTCCAGTGATGGATATTTCATCTCAATCATGACCTGATCATCGACTTTAATTTTTTTATCGTGACCATCAAACTTTTGAACTTCAATCTCATCAACATTGATTTTGACAGGAACGGTAGTCTCTCCATCATCAGGGCAAATAATATTAACTTCTATTTCTTCTCCTACAGACTTTCCACGAATGTTAAGAAAGAGATATTCAATATCAAATGTTGGAAGAGATTCTACTTTAACTCCTCTTGTCTCAATACAATTTTTAATAACTGTCTTAATTGACTCTGTAATTTGTTTTGTATCTTCACTCTCAAGTGCTAGTACAAGTAACTTTTCTTCTCTAACTAGAAATGGTCTGTACTTAATTTCCTTTCCTGTTGATGGCAGAGTTAGAGAATAAGTTGGTGTCGAAATTCGAGGCAAAGGCATGATATCCTATTATTCGTTTCAGTATGATTATTTATCAAGCAACAGTAGGTGGTAGCGGTAATGGAGCTCCTGCTTGTCCTGGTCTATTAATTCTAGTTTCATTCAACAATCTAGATTGTCTAGTCTGCTCTGCTAAAGTCGCTGGAACTGGTTTCTTAGGTTCTTCATTTTGTGAAGAAAATGGAATTGCATCTCTAGAAATTACATAACGACTATAAGTAAATGAAACTGTACACTTCAATAGTTGCGAACTATCATAAGATACTGGCATTGAATTGATGCTGATTGGATATGCATTAATGAAATTATAAGTTAATGCTTTCCCACTATCAGAACTATTGTAGTCTCTTTCGAATTTTGTAATATAGAGACTGTCAGTTTTATAATCATTCGGAAACTTAACTCTATAATTGAATTCTCTTTCTACCTGTCCACCTAAATCATTTTCGCCAGATATAAAAGCAATCCAATTCTCAAAATAATCAATTATGTAGTAATTACTATCAACATAAAAAGTAAAATCTGCACGATCATCATATAATCTACGATATGCGTGTCTTTCGGTTACACCAGTATAGTCATTATTGATTTCATTCGTTGCAAGAGAAGAACCTGGAAGAGATGCTTCACTACAAGAAAGTTCAATAAGTTCTTGGTTGTTAGTATACACTGCTCCACCAAAACCAGCACCACTTCTTTTTTTCATAAAATCAGCAAAAGCACTATCAGTTTTTCCATCAACTGTTACAGAAGATGGTGGAGTAAATCCACAAATAAAGTTAGATGTCAAAGCAGGTCGCAGTAACCTACTTTTAATTGTAGACATACTATATGGTTTTACTGTTGGACCTGCCATCTATAAATATTTTTTGAGGTATATATTATGTAGTCACCATATGGCGGAAAACAAATATCATCAAGGATTTTTTCATCCACAAAATCCAGAAAAATATATTGGAAATCCACGAAACATAGTATACAGAAGTTCTTGGGAATTAAAATTTATGAGATGGTGTGATAGAACACCAAGTGTATTAAGATATGGTTCTGAAGAATTTTACGTTCCTTATTTTAATCCAGTGAAAAATAGAGTTTGTAAATACTTTCCAGATTTTATTATTGAAGTATTGGAAAACGACAATAAAGTTAAAAAATATATTATAGAAATAAAACCAAAAAAACAAACTGTTCCACCAGTCAAAGGGAATAAAAGAAAGCAAACTTATATAAATGAAATGAGAACATACGCAGTAAATCAAGCAAAATGGAAAACAATTCAGGAGTGGTGTGACGATCATATGATCGGGTTTAAACTCATAACTGAATTAGAGTTAGGCATCAAGTAATGGCAAAAGGATTTGGTCAGTATATTGAAAAAAGTTCATCTAGAGTAAATGAACTCAAAAGAAAAGTGAAAGGTCTTAATGATCCAGATTCTATTATGATGGAAATACTTAGTATTTTTAGAGAAACTGAGTTTATACCTGATGTTGGAAAATATTACACATTTGTTTATATTGCAAAGACTCCAAATATTAAATTTGATATTCACCCTTTAATCGCATGTATTGATATTCAAAAATGGGGATTTCGTGGATTAAATTTTCATTGGGGAACTGTAAGAAATTATACATGGCAAGAAGTTGCTGGACCATTGCATATAATAAAGAATAATGAAATTGAATATCTTCGCTCATTACCCTATGCAAGATTCCTAAAATCATAACTAAATAGATATAAAACAGTTATAAATGTCTCATACTCTACAAAAAATTGAGATGATTAATCCTCTTATAACTGAGGAGGATTTCTGATGGCACAAGCAACTAGTGGTGAAAAATTAATAACAGTAGATGGAGAAAAGTATAAAGTTAGAACACAAGTTGTATATCAAGATGGATTGGGTGTTCCTGGAACTTTAAGCACTACTGCTCCAATTAGATATACTATCGAATATAAACCACTATCACCAAGTCCACTTCAACAATGGATTACTTTGGGCGAGAGAGATAATACAAGTAACAACAATTGGATTTTTACTCCAGCAGCAGGAACTGGATTTCAAAAAGCACTTATTGCAAATGGTCCAAATAGTCTAACCACTTCTTTGGATGATGCAGCGTCAAATGCTTTAAGCAAATCTTCGGGTGTTACAAAACAACAAGCGACTCAGATTTTACAAGTAGCACCAAATGTAGCTCCTACAGCACCTGCACCTGTTCAACCTACACCAATTCAACCAACTTTTCCGGGAGCGGATCCAAACAAACCAGATCCAAATGCAACAACAATATCTACAGATGTTTTAGAAAACTTAACACAAATAGACACAGAAAATCCAAATCCACAATTTACGGATTTAGCATATCCCACAAATATACGAAATAACGGTCAGGATTTTATTAAATTTTCCTTTATTAAATATGTTCCAAGAAAATTAGATACATCTGGAGCAATAGGTATTCTTGGTGATAGAAAAATAACAAAAGAAGAAATACTAGGAAATGTAATTCTTCCAATTCAACCATCTATTTCTGATAGTAATAATGTGGATTGGAATGGTCTTGGAATAAATCCACTTGAAATGGAAATGACCACTGCTGGTTTAAATTTAATGTCCGGTTCAGGTAAAGAATATGTAGATAATTTAGTTGGAAGATTGGGGAGTATGACAAAAGACCAAAATGTAATTAATGCAGTAAAACTTTATTTTGCACAGAAAGCAGCGGGAGTTAGTGGATTACTATCAAGAGTATCTGGAGCAATAGTAAATCCAAATCTAGAACTATTGTTTCAGGGACCAACATTAAGACCTTTCACTTTTACTTTTAGATTATCTCCGAGAGACATTGATGAAGCAACAACAGTAAGACAGATCATTAGAGCATTCAAACAATACTCTGCTGTTGGAACTACTTCAAATAACTTATTTTTAACAGCACCAAATGTTTTCAATATTCAATATATCTCAAGAGATAATCAAAGAAAAGAATCTAATCATAAATCATTAAATAAAATTAAAACTTGTGCATTAAAATCAGTAAATGTTGATTATACCCCAGATGGTTCTTATATGACATTTAATGATGAGTCAAGAACAATGACATCATATAATCTCACTTTACAATTCCAAGAACTTGAACCAGTGACAGAAAAAGATTATAAAGATTTAAATGATATTAACGCAATAGGTTACTAAAATGCCATCATACTTTAGACAAGTTCCAGACTTCGAATACGTCAGTAGAGATCCTAATCAAAGACAAATCTCTGAGTATGCAACTGTAAAGAATCTATTTCGTCGCGGAAAACTTCGTGATGATATTTTTGGCAATCTTTCATACTTCACTAAGTATAAAATCATTGGAGATGAGAGACCTGATAATGTTGCATACAAACTTTATAATGACGAAACTCTTGATTGGGTAATTCTTCTTTCCAACAATATATTGAACATTCAAACAGAATGGCCATTACCACAGATAATATTTGATAAAGTATTGCTAGAAAAGTATGGTTCTTATGATGAACTTTATGGTGGTATTCATCATTATGAAACGAAAGAAATTAGAGATAGTGTTGGGAATCTTATTCTTCCAGAAGGTATCAAAATGCCAAGTCAATGGAAGAGTGGTAATGGATTTGTTCAAGGTGCAGTATTTACTGGGAAAGTTAATTACATATATTTTGATCAAGAATTCGAAGCGATTAATATAGCTATAGAAGACTTTGATGTAGATGTAAAATCAGGATCAACCGTATCTATTAGTGGTTCATCAGATCCAAATTTAAACGGAATATTTATAGTTAAAAACACATCTGCGGGTTTTTCTGACTTGAGCGGTACTAATATATTTTCATTTAGATTTACTCCAAATAATTTCACGTCAGAAGAAGTAGTAGAAATTACTGGTAATGAAAGATTCGAATTTATTTCAAATGAACCATTATCATATTCAGATAATTATTATTACAAATATTATGACAATAATTTGGGAAATGAAGTGACCTTACCATCTTCAGATATACTAAATCCAATCACAAACTATGAATATGAGAGTCAAATAGAAGATGATAAGAGAAATATCTTTATATTAAAACCACAGTATTTGAACATCGTATTCAATGATTTGGAGGAAATTATGACATATAAAAAAGGTTCTACTCAATATGTAAGTAGAACATTAAAGAAAGGTGACAATATTAGACTTTACTCATAGTAATCTTCAGGAAGAAATCCTGCATGATCTTTGTGAAAAGTAAAGAAGGTTGAAATTGTATATCGTTTTCCTTTAGTAATTTTTGATACTCCATGAGTATATTTCCAATCAGCAGGATGTAAAACTACCATTCCGGGTCTGGGGGTAACTTCTATTCCTAGACGAGGATAGTATATTTTTCCACCTTCAAAATCAGAATTTAAATAAATGACTCCACCAAAAGATCTCCAAGGAGAAGAATTTGGAGTAATATTATCTTGCTCTATGTTATCAGCATGTGGTGTCATTTCATCGCCTTCTTTCCACTTAACAATTTGTGGATACTCTGAGTACAAATAATTTAAATTTTTATCTACTAAATTAATAGAGATGAACTCTCTCATACCCAAACATGCTTGTTTAAGAATGTATTTGATGTCACTTGGAATTTCATTTCCATTATAAAGAATACATTTTTTATTCCAGTATTCAATAGAACTTTCATGACGATCAAATAGATCCTCTGTATTTTTGGTCCAATTTAAAATAGTTTTTGTTGCATAAGGAGTAAGAAACTCTTCTTCTACTATTGGGAATATATCCATTTTTTATATCTTAAAAATTAAAAAAAGAGCAGGTTAACCTGCTCTTTACCAATCAATCTTCTGCTAGACGCTGGAAGTAGGAAAGTGCATCATCCTCATCTTCATCAGTTTCCTTGTTTACTACAGGAAGTGAAGGTGATTTGGAGCGAGCAAAGGATTGTTCCAGTTCAGCAATGACACTTTCTTCTTGAGAAGGAGTTTGAGCATAGGACTCATACTGATCTTCTTGTTCTTGGATTGCAGCACGAGGACTCTTTTGACCGAGAACATACTTGAGGCGCTTCTCAAGGTCTTCATAAGACTTGAATTGATCTGGAGCAGTTACCGCTGCGAGCGAGTATTGCTTCTTCCAGAGGGCTTCAAGAGCATCATCATCATCCAGGAGTGGTGCAACGCGGTCAAATTCTGACTTGTCGTAGTTCCAATACCCATCTTTCTTTACGATTTTGAGTTTAAAGTTAGCACCTTGCCAGAAGTCAAAAGGATTGATAGGAGTTTCATCCTCAAACTCTGGTTGCATTGCTTCCATGATCTTATCAAAGATCTTCTTACCATACTTGAAGAGGAAGACTTTACCTTCGTTTGCAGGATTAGCAGGATCCTTTACAACATAGATGTTGCTGTAGTAAGACAGTTTACGCTTCTGCTTACGAACAGTTTCTTTATCTGCTTCGCTACCACTGTTCCAGAGTTCACGATTATACTCTGATACGGGATCTTTCTGTCCAAGAGTAGTCAGACTATTTTCGATATACCAACCTCCCAAACCTTGGAATGCATGAGTATAAAGTTTTGACCAAGGAAGCTCTTCACCTTCTGGTGCAGGAAGGAAACGGATAACTGCGAAACCATTGTTGGTTTTGTCAAGAGTTGGCTTCCAGAGACGCTCATCAGCGCCACCAGAAGTTGTGCTCATCTTCTCTACTTCCTTTACCAGTTTCGCAGTCAGCGAACCAAGAGAAGATTGTTTTTTAAGATCGTTAAAAGACATTCAGATTACCTCGTGTTTGTACGGATTTGGCTTTTGTGTACTTTGTTATTCTACAGGTCTGAACCTGTTTCGTCAATTCTTTCGCGCATTGCTTTCAACATCTTGGTCATATTGTTAAAAATTACGTTCATATCAACATTTGGAGGAAGACCCATCATTGATGCAGACTCGGCAATACGATTTTTCATTTCCTGTGCTTCAGGATCATCAGATAAACTCAAACGAGTATACAGCACCTTTTGTTTTTCCAGAAGTTTATCTAAAAGATTAACATGATGAAGTTTTTGTTCTTTACTCATGTGAGGAAACTCAAAGACATTTTTATAAACTTCCTCTTGCATTTGAGATATTTCAGTCATCTCTGCACGGACAACTTCAGAATTAAAGAAACTCATTGATCTCCCAAAATAACTTCTTTTAAACTAAGTACTCTTATATTTATTTTTCTTATTCTCATAATATTTTTTGTCTCTTTCTTTAATTTTTTCTTTATTTTCTTTTCTATATTTTTCTTGATATTCTCTTATCCTTTCTTTATTCTTCTCTCTATACTTTAAATCATATTCACGTTTCTTTTCTGGATTTTTTTCAAACCATTTTTTTGTTCTTCTTCTATTACTTGCTCGTGTCGCTTCTATCTTTTCATCTAAAGAATATTTTGTGTTTGCTCTAGAAATTGCTTCCTTTGCCTCATCTGTATGATTCCAACCTTTTTTACCCCAACCAGTATTAGCATATATTGGAGTATCATCAACATCTAGATATTTTGGTCCATCAACACAGAACAACTCATTTAAACTGCAACAGTTAAAGTTCATATTCTTTTTAGTAGGGGTACTTGTATTTATAATAATAAATGGGGGACTTACACAAGTCAAATACCCCTACCCGACTTTGCTGCCCCCAATTAATTATAAAACTATTTCTTTAAGAATTTTTTTGTATTTTAATACATCAATATTTAGGAATGGACTGTATTTTTTGATCTTTTTACTGACGGTTTCCCATACTGGATCTTGAAGTTTCTTATCAAAATTTTTGCTGAACAGAAAAATTTTATCACAGATAACCATTGTTTCTGGGCTAATTTTATCACTCAGAAAACTTTTAAGAATTACTGGATGACCTTTAGAACAGTCAAATACATCATCTACTTTTTTATTCTCAAACAAATTTTGAGTTTCTTCTTTGAAGACATAAGAGAGTGATTGATTTCTTTTCTTCCATTGTTCGTATCTACTTTCACCTTCTCGTATCATTTCTCCTATCCAAAGCTTACTTGGATCAGTGCAGGTGATAAAGTTAGATACAAAGAATTCAATAACTTCTTGATCTGTTTTTTGTCTTGCAATCTTTTCGAACCAGAATCTGTCCTTCCGTTTGTAGAAAGATTGCACTGTAGCACGACTTTTACCACAATACTTATGATAGTCATAACTATCTTTAGTAAAGTGATTCTTTAAGGCAAGATATTGCCTATAAGCATCAACGGGCATCATTCAAAAAATCAATTT
>Ga0070754_10004046_pt1 | contig 10160 bp, 13 predicted proteins | sample VirMetDEL_Sep_01_FD_75181 | JGI IMG/M metagenome (GOLD analysis project Ga0070754, IMG submission 75181) | Aqueous microbial communities from the Delaware River and Bay under freshwater to marine salinity gradient to study organic matter... | ecosystem: Environmental > Aquatic > Marine >... | reverse complement strand
TAAATTTGCAGGAATATACGGTAGCGTATACATTTTCGTTGATAAGCCCACAAGTAATGCAAGAACAAGAGCGGAAGAATTGGGTCAAGGTATTAGACCGTATCTATCAATGGTAAGTCCTGAAAATGTACTTGATTGGCGTGTAAGAAAAAATTATAATGGTAGTGTTGAATATGTATATCTAAAAGTATTACACGATAAAACAGAAAATGATTACATTTACAGAATATACACACCTGAAGAAACAACAATAGTACGAGCTGGTAAAAATAGTAAAGAAGATATGGAAATTTTAGAAGTTATTCCCAATGCTTTAGGATCTATACCAGTAGTTGTACTATACAATAACAGAACTTGGAAACACGGTATTGGAGTTAGTGATATTTGCGATATCAGTGGACTTCAGCGTAGCATATATGGTGACTATAGTGAAATCACACAATTGATTAAATTAAGCAACCATCCCACTCTTGTTCGTACAGCAAGTACAGAAATTTCAGCGGGTGCGGGTGCGGTGATTACGGTACCAGAAGATATTGCGATGCAACCTTACCTTTTAACGCCAAGCGGGCAAAATATTAGCACCCTGCTTGATACAATCAATCGCAAGGTTGAGGCTATTGAAAAGATGAGTCATTTAGAAAGCATAAGCGGACAACGTTCAGCACGTTCAGGTATTGCATTAATGGTGGAACAAAAAGCCTTAGCAAGTCTGTTAAGTGACAAAGCATCAGGAATCCAGTTAGCAGAAGAACAAATTTGGCGTTTATGGTGTCGTTGGGAAAATACGGCGTGGGACGGCCAAATCCTGTATCCTGATAGTTTTGATACAAGAGATAGACAACAGGATTTGATGAACCTTAAGTTAGCACAAGAAATTGGCGTTACTGACAGTAAATTAAAACAGTATATGGAAATGTCAATAGCAAGTGCGATTGTTGACGACGATAGTGCGTTGCAAGAAATCAATGAATCAATAATGAAAAATGAATTAGTACATCCAGTTACTACAGCAGAAAATAGAGAAGAGCACATTAAAACTATGATTATGGAAGGTTTGACAGATAAACAAATCTTAGAAATGCATAGTGAAATCACGCAGGCTGATATTGATTATGCTAAACAGGAGTTACTTGATTCTAATAACGAATAGGTGACCTGTGGGTGAAGTAAGAAATACAACTCCATATCATTGTCAAGGCGATTATGAATATTGGCAGGAGCGTAAGCGAACGTATGTACCAACTCCTAAAACAGTGCTGGCACTAAGACCCGTATATACATCAAGCGTAAAAAATGAAGACATACCTTGGTTATGGCAGGTTGATAAAAGAGAAACAAGTATTGATATAACAGATTGGGAAATGAATACAGTACCACAACAGTATTGCGGAGCAGGTATGAGGCGAGGCGATTATTGGGGTGGTGATTTTTTAGATTGGTGTAGTGCATATGGCTTAACAAGTTGGTATGCAGGACATAGTCACAAAACGGTAACAACAGTTGAAACAAATAGCGTGTTAAGAAAAATAACTCGTGCAAATCTAAAAAGATTAAAAACAGAATTCTATGAACAAAAGTTCTTAGATATTGATTGTACAAAATATACATTAATACAAGCAATTAAGCAAATTGATTGGAGCGTATACGATACAATCAGACTTGGTAGCGGTTCATATAGTGTAATATATGATCATATCAAGCATACTATAAAAGACGATTGTAAAATAATTGTTTATAAGCCAAGTTTAGACTTTATAGAAAAGTTAAAACAGGACGATAGAAGGTTTATAGAGAACCTTAAAAGCGTTGATTATTTTGCAAAAGACTAAATACAGTTAATAAAAAAGGAAGACAAATGACTGAACAAAATCAGGTTGAGGCTACTGAAGCCGCTGTTGATACAACAGAAAATCAGGATAACACGTCTAATATTAGTTTCACCCAGGACCAATTAGACCGTATAGTTGAAGATCGTTTAGCAAAGCAAAGACGTGCTTTAGAAAAACGATATGCAGGGGTTATTCCAGAGAAATATCACGAAATGATGGAAGCTCAGGAAGCAAAAAGACTGGAGGAAGCCAAGTCTAAAGCAGAATTTGAAAATATTCTAAAGGCTACCGTAGAGAAAAAAGACAGTATGATTAACCAATTACGCGGTGAATTACACAGTGTAAAAGTTGATGGTGCAGTGTTAAGCTCTGCAAGTAAGTTGGGTGCAATTAACCCTCAACAAGTAGCGGCTTTAGTAAAAAACCAAATTCGTTTAGGTGATGATGGTAATGTGGAAGTAATTGATAACAATGGACAACCACGTTATACTGAAAAAGGCGACCCAATGAAAATTGATGAATTAATAGAATCCTTTCTTAAAGATTCGCCACATTTTCGTACCGCAACTCCAGGCGGCACAAACAGTAAATCTAATGTAACACCAAATAAGGTGGATAAATTTGATTTAGCGAATCTGGATATGAGTAATCCAGATCATCGTAAATTGTATAAGCAAGCTCGTAATAACGGACTTGTTTAATTAAAAGCCAAAAGGAGAAAATATAATGGCACAAACAAACTATATCTCATCACTTAATAGTGATGAACTATTGGTTCCTATTAAGGCGTCAACTGTATTTCATGCACACGAAAATAGTTACTTCCTTGGTGGAAACATTATCCCTGTAGTATCAGCACCAACTGGTGTACTAAGAGTACCTTCATTGGAAGCCGTTACAGCACAGGAAATTTCAAGAGCAGGCGCTAACGTAGATGATCTATCTGTTTTAACACCTGTTGCAGACAAAAACGATATTGACGTAAATTTATACGCGGCTCGTACTGTATTAAGAGACTTAGGTTCAATTGATGCAAACGAAATTGGCCGTGTTTTAGGTATGGCAGTATCTAAAAAGTGGGACGAAACAGTAATGGCTGTTATCGCCGCTAACACAACTGAATAAGAAAACACTGAAAGTTCAAGAGACTTAACAGTTGACCAAATTATGAAAGCAGTTGGAACTATTCGTGCAAACGGCGAACAAGGTCCACTATTTGGTTTCGTTAACGCAAACGTATACAATGAATTAATGAAAGACATTGGTTCTAATGCATTTGCTGGTGGCGAATTCCAAAATACGGCTATGCGTAATGGCTACTTTGGAACTATTGCAGGCGTACAAATGTTCACAACTTCGTACTTAACAGACGCAGTTACTGGCTTAACTTCACACAACGTACAAGCGGCGATCTTTGGTGCTGATGCATACAGAATCGCGATGCAGAAAAACGTTGACGTTGAAATCGCACGTAGAGCTGAAGCAGTTGGTTTTGATGTAGTTGCATCATTACACGCTGGTGTTGGTAGTACTTCTGGTAGTACAAACACAAATATTGGTACAAAACGTTCTGTATTGATTATTGACGAAGATGCGTAATTAATACTATTGATTATTTTAGAGTGGCGTTTATCGCCACTCTATTAATAGTAATAGAAACAAGAGGAGACCTTAAATGGCTTTATTTACAGAAAACGATTTAAAAGAATATTTCCCAGATCTTCATAATTATGGAATTCAGGATTTTTCTGATATGATCGCAAAAACAGATGAAGACATCTACAGACTGTTGAGAGTTGAATGGTTCCCTCAATTACGCAGTCGTACAAATAACACTTGGACAAGTTTTGATACAACAAAGTTAAAAGATAGTCAACTCACTCGCAGTGCAGTTTATTATTGCTTACACAAATACGTTCTTCCAAAGTTAACACAATGGAGTACAGATGGTGATAGTTTTCAATTACAAATTGAATTCTATCGTAAGGCGTTTGATGACGAATTTGATATAGCAAAAAGAGAACTGTATTATGATTGGGATGATGACGGCGTGTATGAAGATCAAGAACAAGAGATACAACCAACAACAAGGTTAGTGAGATAATGTCAATAAGAAACGATATTACACAAAATATAGTGGATTTACTGACAGATTCTAACGATCCAAAACCAATCTATGTAACAAGAGAAACAATAGACCTTGAAAATTTATCCAGACAGCAGTTTCCTGCAATTTTGGTACGAAGCGGTGATGAAATCCGTGAAGAATCAACTATGCAACAACCTGCAGGTCTACGCAGAAGTATTTTTAACGTAATATGCGAATGTTATGTCACTGGATCAGAAATTGATTTACAACGTAATGATATTGTTGAGAGAGTGGAAGAAGTATTGGAAGCAGATAGAACAAGAGGCGGAGTGGCTGTTGATACGAGATTGAGTGAGGTAACAGTTAACCAAGAAATTGATCAGAGATATGGACAGGTTAACTTGAACTTTGAAGTTGAATATATCTATACAAGAGGAGCGGCATAATGCAACTTAAAAAGAAAAATAATATTGTTGATTTGACTGGACACGGACAAGCAACAATAGACAAGTATCTGAGACTTGGATGGGAAGTTGTTGAAAGCAATGACGCTCCAGTTGAAGAACAAACAAAACCAAAAAAACAAAAAAAAGCAGAAGCACAAGCAGTTGAGTCATATGACGAAATAGATGAAATTGTTGTTGCAGAGGCGAATAGCGAAGAAGGAGAAGTATAATGGCAGTAGTAAGAGGCGGCGCAGGTACACTATCAATTGATGGTGATACTATCGCTCAATTAACAAGTTACACTATTGATACAGTACAGGACACAGCAGAAGCGAGTCATATGGACAGTAACACTAAAGAATATGTTCATACAACTTCAAGTTGGTCTGGCAGTGGCGAATTTATTTTCGTTGGTGACGGAGACGGTGACTCACAAGCAGTGGCGGCATCAGCGTTGGATTTATGTAAAACAACGGCTGATGGTACAGTAGCGTTAGTATTATTACCAGAAGGTGCTGGAACAGGTAATTCCAAAATGGCTGGTAATATTATTGTAACTGGTTACAGCGTTACTGGTGGTGTTGATAATATCGTATCTGGAAGTTTTAGTTTCCAAGGTACAGGTGAATTAGCATATACACCATCAGCGTAATAGTATGCAATTAAGTATACAATTATTTGGTGCTAAATTGGCACCACAATTGAAAAAGGTGCGAGCCCAAGAGGCTCGTGCCTTAGCTCTTGACATTTATAAAGGTGTTAAAAGCAGAACACCCGTTGGTATGACTGGTAATGCAAAAGACGGGTGGAAGAAAAGACGTAAGTTAAATGATAGTTATGAAATAGTTAACAACGTCGCATATATTAACGTATTGGACTTGGGTTTATATCCAAATCCGCCAAAATCCAAAACAGCAACTAAAACTGTAAATGGATATAGTAAAAAGGCGAAACAAGATATGACAGGTCCAACTTTAAAGAATCTTAGTAAAAGATTTAAATACACAGGAACAAGGATAATAAGATGAGTGAATCAATAAAAGGCGTAAATCCCGTTATTGCAAGTGCAATGGAACACTTTGCAAGCCGTAGCGGTGAATTAAAATCAATTGCTGTACCTGAATGGAATACAACAATTTATTATAAAGAATTAAGTACATTTCAAGAACAAAGTGGAATTATGCAGTATCATCAACAAGGTAAAATTGTTGAGGCTTTGGTAGAAACTATCATAGTTAAAGCAAGAAAACAGGATGGTACTAAAATGTTTAACCCTGCAGACAAATTAATTTTAATGACACAGGCAGACCCTGATGTATTAGTTAAGATTGCAACGGCGTTAAATAGTAGTAATACAGATTACAACGTTGAGGAAACGGTAAAAAACTAAAAGACGACCCATCTATGTTGCTAATGTGCAGGTTGGGTCGTGAATTGGGAAAGACATTGGAAGAGTTGGGTCATATGTCAACAGCAGAGTTGAATATATGGCTGGCATTTTTTAAAATAGAACAAGAGGAGTTGCAAAGAAGACATGACTCAGCAAAACGTAAAACTCGTCCTTGATACAAGTCAATTTGACAAAGGGATACAAAAAGCCACACGTAGTTTAGGTGGTATTGAAAAATCCGCTGATAGAATGGCCAGTGGATTTGGTAATTTACAAAAAGCAGTTATTGGCTTTGCGGCGGCGTTTGGGGGAATTAAAATAGCAGGTGGTTTCTTACAAACAGCGAGACAACTTGAAAATTTAAAATTCCAATTAGCGGCTTTAACTGGTTCTACGCAAGAAGCCAGCAAGGCTATGAGCATCTTAAGTAAGTTTGCTGGTACAGTACCTTTTCAATTACAGGATATACAATTAGCGGCACCAAGTTTATTAGCCGTTGCTAAGAATACAGATGAATTAAATGAATTATTAGCAATTACAGGTGATATAGCCGCGGCATCAGGCTTAGATTTCCAAACAGTAGCGTTACAATTACAAAGAACTTTTAGTGCAGGTATTGGTGCGGCGGATCTATTTAGAGATAGAGCCGTTAAAAGTATGCTTGGCTTCCAAGAAGGTGTTGAATACAACGCAAAACAATCAAGAGATCACATTATTAACGGATTTAGAGAAGGCAGATTTAGTATTGCTGGACAAAGTAAAGAAATGGCTAAGACATTTGACGGTACTATGTCAATGATTAGTGATAAATTCTTTAATTTCCAAAAACAATTAATGGATAGTGGTCCTTTTGATGCGTTAAGAACAGCGGCTAAGATGTTAAATGATTATTTAGAAAAGAATTTTGGTTCAATTGAAAAAATGGCTGAGAAAATGGGTCAAGCAATAGTACAAGCAACCGCAAATGTATTAATTATGGGTGCTAAAATACTTGATTACATTAAGCCTGCTTTAGATTTCGTTGGAAAAAGTATTGCAAACTTAGTTAACTTTACAATGGCTTTACCGCCTGTTATAAGAGAACTTGGTATTATTGGATTTTTGGCTTTAGGTGGTAAAGGTAAGTTAATTGTATTAACTATTGCTGGAATATTTGATACTATCAGAGCGTTAATTGGTGACATCATTGGTGGCTTAGGTAAAATGTACGGCGGTATGGCGACCATAATGAACAAACTTAAATTACTTAACGATGAACAGTATGCGGCGGCACAAAAAGCGGCGAGTGATATGGAAGCCACTATGATACGTATGAATATAAGTTTTAAAGACTTAATTGAAATAGAAGAAGGGTTTGGCGAAACTGGTAAAGTTGTATTTGAAGGTTTAGGAATATCAATTGATGGCGCAACTGAAAATATGGGCGAGTTTGAAAAACAAGTTCGTAGTGTATTGGCGCAAATGAATAAATTACAAACACAAAACAAACAGTATGACGATGAAATTCTGAGAAGAATGAGACAGATGAAAAAGCAAGGTGGTGGAACTCCTGTAAGTGGTGGTAACACGGCTGAAATGGAAAAACTTGCAAAAGAAAATCAGAAAAAACTGGAACAAATTAAGCAATCGTTATTATCTGAGATTGAAGCAGAAAAAGCCGCTCATCAACAAAAACTGGATTTCTTAAAAGATTATTATAAAGGTAGAACACAGTTTGATACTGAATATAGACGTATTACAGAAGCCTTAGAAGCCAAACACCAAAAGAAAATGGCTGAATTAAGTCAAGCAACGGTTGATAGAACAGTACAAGCAATTATTACTGGTAAGCATAAAGAAGTTGACATGGAAAATATGTCACAAGAAGAAAGAATTAAAGTAGTTGCTGGTGCTGGTAAAGAAGTTTTAAGTGTATTAGCTCAACAAAATAAGAAAGCCTTCCAATTACAAAAAGCGTTAGCAGTAGCACAAGCGTTATTGGATGCTAAAAGTATTATTATGTCGTTTGCAAAAGCAGGTTCAGTATTTGGACCAGTTGGAGCGGCGTTGGGTGTTGCGGCTGGTATTGCGTTTACGGCTGGACAAATTGCGGCTATACAAGCACAGCAGTACACAGGAAGAAAATTTGGTGGTAGTGTTAAAAGCGGAACACCATATATGGTTGGAGAGGGTGGCTCACCTGAATTGTTTATCCCTAACCAATCAGGAACAATTATACCAAACAAAAATTTAGGTGGCGGTGGCCCTGTAAATGTCACATTTAATATACAAGCAAATGATACAAAAGGTTTTGATGAATTATTATCATCACGCAGAGGACTGATTACAGGTATGATTCGTAATGCAACTGAATCTGCAGGACAAAGGAGTGTATTTTAATGAGTTTAACTTTACCAACAACACCTAAATTTCAGACTTTAAATATTAAAAGTAACACAATGACATTTAACTCACGTAGTGTAAGTGGTCGTGTTCAACGTAAAACAAGTGACACGCAGTATTGGAGTTTCACAGCAAGTTATCCTATTGGAAAGCGTAGTGATTATGGTGCGTTAATGGCGTTTATCGTAAAATGTCGTGGTGGATTTAATAGTTTCACAGCACGATTACCTGCGTATAGTACAACACAAGGTAGTTTAGTACAAGCAACAAATACACTATTGGTAGATAACAGTGGTGGTTATGCAATTGGTACAACACAATTAGCAGTTGACGTAAGCCCTGGTGTTAATATAACAGGAGCCTTAAAAGCAGGTGACTTTATTACTTTTGCAAACCATAACAAAGTTTATATGGTAGTGGAAGATTTAGATATTGATGGTAGTGGCGATGGTACTTTAACTATTGAACCACCGTTAATAGCCAGCGTGGCTGATGATGAAACAATTACATATGGTGATGTACAATTTACCTGTAAATTAAATGGTGACGTTCAAGAATTTAGTGCAGGACTTGGCGATACAATAAAATATGAAATTGATATTGTTGAGGATATTTAATGGCCAGAGGATTAGTCACAGCAGTAAAGAACCTGATATCAGGTACTGAATTTGCATATTTCTATGCGGTTGAATTACACTTTACACAAGGTACTATTGGTACTAAAAGATTAACAAATGGACCTCGCGATATAGATTTAACAACAGCAACACTATCAAGTGGTACATATGAAGCAGATGGTACACTTTTAAGTATTAGTGATAATGCAGAAACAGGCGCAATAAGAAGCGACACATATAGTATTATCTTAAGTGGTACAAACAGTACCTATCTAAATCACTTTCTAAATAACAGTTATTTGAATACAAGAGTCGTAGTTTATCAACAGTTTACAACACGTTCAGCTCTTGTTGGTGATCCTGTTATGATATTTGACGGTGAAGTTACAAATTTTAAAATAGTTGATGATAAATCAAGTTCATATTTACAATTAACTTGTAGTAATATATTCTATGATTTTGAAAGAGTCAATTGTCGCAGAACAAATGACGCAAGTCAGCATCGTTACTTTCCTGGCGATAAAGGATTTCAACACGCAACTCAGGATATAAAAGAATTAGCGTGGGGTAAAAAGACATAATGATTAAATGGTTTAAAAAACAATTATTTAAATTAGCAAAAAACTTTTTGAATAAAAACGCACCACCTGGTGAGTTTATTGCATATATCAATGAAGATGAAGCAAAATTATTAAAAAGAAAAGGTGGTTCTGGTGAAGAATATAAAGACACTGGTATCAGATCATTTTTTAGTATTGGTGATTTTCTTGGTGATCTATGGGATGGCGTAACTGATTTCTTTGAAGGTGCAGTTGACTTTTTCGTTGGTATATTTGATTTCGTAGTTGATGCTGTTAGCGGACTATTTGGTGGTATGTTTGATATTCCTGATATGGGAAGTGTATCACAAACAAGTGCGGCGAATAGAAGTATCTTAATTAACCAAACAGGAACCTTAAATTTCATTCCTGTTGTATATGGACAGCGTAAAGTTGGTGGTACTATTGTATTTTTAGGAACACAAGGTGATAGAAATCAGGATTTATATATGGCTGTAGTATTATCAGAAGGTCCTATTAAAGAGATACAAAAAGTATTCGTTGATGGTGTTGAAATTACAGATGATAAGTTTAAAGGACTATACAGCAAACAAGAATTTTTAGGTACAGATGGACAAGGACATAGTTCATTATTAGCAGAAGCAGATGGTTGGGATAGCAGTCATAAATTAAGCGGTGTAGCATATTTGGCTCTTAAATTTACTATGCCTGAAGTTAAATCACAAGAAGATGCTGATAAAAATCCTTGGCAGGGTGTTCCTAAAGTACAAGCGTTGATTAAAGGTAAAACTGTAAAGAGTGCCGCTGATGCTGGTAGTGTAGCATATGAAAATGAAACAGGTGT
>Ga0070754_10004044_pt1 | contig 10163 bp, 7 predicted proteins | sample VirMetDEL_Sep_01_FD_75181 | JGI IMG/M metagenome (GOLD analysis project Ga0070754, IMG submission 75181) | Aqueous microbial communities from the Delaware River and Bay under freshwater to marine salinity gradient to study organic matter... | ecosystem: Environmental > Aquatic > Marine > Coastal... | reverse complement strand
GCCGTGCACAAGGCGATTCTTGCCGGCCTGCTTAGCCAGATCGGCCAGAAGACCGAGGAGGGCGACTACCTCGGCGCACGCCAGCGGCGCTTCTGGATTCACCCGTCCAGCGTGATCGGGCGCAAGAAGCCCAACTGGATCATGGCCGCCGAACTGGTGGAAACCACCAAGCTGTTCGCGCGCATGGTGGCGAAGATCGAGCCAGACTGGATCGAGCCGCTGGCCAAGCACCTGACCAAGACCAACCATTTCGAGCCGCACTGGGAGAAGAAGCGCGGCCAGGTGGTGGCTTTCGAGCAGGTCACGCTGTACGGCATGATCGTCGTTGCGCGTCGGCCGGTGCATTTTGGACCCATCGATCCGTCGGCGGCGCGCGAGCTGTTCATCCGCGAAGGCCTGGTGCGTGGCGAGATGCACAGCCGCGCCAAGGCGCTGACCGCCAATCGTGAGCTGCTGGAGCTGTTCGACGAGCTGGAAGCCAAGGCCCGCCGCCGCGACATTATTGCCGACGAAGACACCTTGTTCGCCTACTACGATGCGCGTCTGCCGCAGGACATCTACCAGACGGCCAGTTTCGGGAGTTGGTACAAGCGCGAGAGCGCGAAAGATCCGCAGCTGCTGATCATGCGCGACGAGGACGTGCTTGCCCGCGACGCCAGTGAGGTCACCAGCGCGCAATACCCGGATCAGTTGCGCATCGGCGAGCTGCAACTGCCGTTGGAATATCACTTCGAGCCTAACCATCCGCGTGATGGTGTGACCCTGCGCGTGCCGGCACCGTTGTTGCCGCAGCTGCGCAGTGAACGGCTCGATTGGTTGGTGCCCGGCCTCCTGGAAACCAAGGCCGTGGCGTTGGTGCGCAACCTGCCCAAGGCCATCCGCAAGAACTTCGTGCCGGTGCCGGATTTCGTCAAGGCTGCGCTTTCGAAGGTCAGCTTCGGTGAGGGTTCGCTACCCGAGGCGCTGGGCCGCGAACTGCTGCGCATGACCGGCACCCGCGTGTCGGAAGACGCGTGGAGCGAGGCGGCGAACCAGCTCGACAGCCACCTGAAGATGAACATCGAAGTGGTCGATGGTCGCGGCAAGTATCTGGGCGAAGGCCGCGATCTGGCTGAACTCACCGCACGCTTCTCCGAGGCCAGCCAGGCCGCATTGGCACCACCGCAGCAAAAGGCAGAGCAGAAGCCAGTCGAGGCTAAGGCCTTCTCTCAGGTGGCGGAAAAAGCTCAAGCGAAGATGGCCGGGCTGTCGATGACCGTCTATCCCGCACTGGTGGAAGAGGGTGGAGTCGTCAAGGAAGGTCGCTTCCCGACCCAGGCCGAAGCCGATTATCAGCACCGCCGCGCCTTGCAGCGGCTGCTGTTGCAGCAACTCAGCGAGCCTGCGAAATATCTGCGCAACAAACTTCCGGGCCTCACCGACATGGCGCTGCTCTACCGCGACATGGGTAAGGTGGATGCGTTGGTCGAAGACATCCTGCTCGCCAGCCTCGACAGCTGCATCCTCGACGGTGAAGCCCAGCTACCCCGCGATGGCGCTGCGTTGGCCGACTTGGCGGAGAGAAAGCGTGGCGACTGGACGCCACATGCCGAACGTCTTGCGCGGCAGGTGCTGGAAATCCTCAAACTCTGGCACGGCCTGCAGAAGCGCTTCAAAGGCAAGATCGACCTGGCCCAAGCCGTGGCGCTGAACGACATCAAGGCGCAGCTCGGCAATCTCGTCTATCCCGGCTTCGTCCGCGAGACGCTCGCCGAATGGCTCAAGGAATACCCACGCTATCTCAAGGCCATCGAGCAGCGCTTCGAGAAGATCGGCGCGCAGTTGCAGCGTGACCGTGTCTGGTCCGGCGAACTGGCCGGGTACTGGGAGCAATATCAAACCCGGTCGAAAAAGCACCAGCAGGAAGGCAAACGCGACCCTGAGCTGACGCTGTACCGCTGGATGTTGGAGGAATACCGCGTCTCGCTCTGGGCGCAGCAACTCGGGACCAAGATGCCGACCTCGGACAAGCGGCTGAACAAGCAGTGGAGCCAGGTCGAGCCCTGACAGCAGAGCGTCCTCACGTCGATCTTTTGGAGTCCCGGGGTGCTTATGGAGGCCAGCCTGTCTGCGCACAGCGACTAGCGTCGGCAAGGAACCGCGGCTGGCTTCGTCATTGTGCTGGTCGGTGTAGCGGTCGTCCTCGGCTTCTCTGGCGCTCCGCCACGCGCGTCCCTGCGGGGTTCCTCCTAATTCTGGGGGGGCTCTGAGTTTTTTGATTTTCGCAGGATCGCTACCAGCTCCTTTACGCAGCCAGGCAAGGCGTCGAGCTCACGTACCAGCATGCTGCGCTCCCGGATCGCCCAGGGTTCCTTCAGGTGCACCGTGACCAGTTCCATCGTGCGGCGATGACGCTCCGCGGCCGATTCGGGAATGATGCCTATGCCCACACCAGCCTCGATCATCCTGCAGATCGCCTCGTAGCTGGACACTTGAATACGTAACGGTAGCGTGCCTCCGAGCCGTTCAACCTGTGCGCTGACAAAGCTGAAAAGCGTGCTGCCTTCGTGAAGGCCGATATGTTGGTACGCGAGAGTCTGACTCAGCGTGACCTCGGATTCGTTGGCCAGCGGGTGGTTTTTGGGCAGCGCCAGCAGCAGCCGGTCCGTGCTGTAGTGCAGAACCTCTAGTCCGCGGGCCTCCACCGGGCCGGCAATGAACCCCAGATCCGCCGATCCATCGAGTACCCCACGGACGATATCTCGCGATAACCGCTCCTGAAGATCAACGGTGACGCCTGGGTGTTGGGTAAGAAACCCGACGAGCACTTCCGGAAGAAACTCCGTCACAGCCGTTGTGTTGGCAAAGATGCGTATGTGTCCGAAGGAGCCCGTCCCGTACTCGGCGAACTCAGCCTTGACGTAATCCACCTGACGCATGATCAGCCTGGCGTGCTGCAAGAGCTTCGTACCCGCCGGCGTCAACGTGACCCCGCGGGTATCGCGGTAGAGCAACCGTGTGCCGAGCTGATTTTCAAGCGCCTTTATCCTCGCACTGGTCGCGGCGGGCGACAGGTGGGCGCGACGCGCACCCTGCGTCAGGCTGGGTGATTCGGCTACGTGAATAAAGAGGCGCATATCGGCGATTTCGAAATGCATTTCGCTGTTTCTCCTGGCCAAGCGTTGATGGGATTTTGCTCCCCGTCGATGGCAGGCGCACATGAGCGCGTTCTGCGCGGCCGAACACCGGTCTCCGTAATTACAAATTCCCAGAATGCGATTGGGATTGCAAGGTACACCCAACAACAACGCGGTAGGCCAAGGCTTCCCTAGCCATTCCGCTATTCCCAAGCCTGACTTGAGCAAAAAGTTATGGACGTGAATGACAACGAAGAACTCAACGCCATCCGCGAAGGCGGGTGCGCCCTCTGCGCAGAATTTCCCGCCGAATGCAGCGCCAATCTAGACCAGCCTGATCCTGCCGTGCCCGGCCGAGCAACTGCTTGAGCGCGCAGCTTCTGAGCGGGTCCGCCCGCAGTTGCGGGACGAAAACGCGGCCACGGTAATAGGGAAAGCCGCGCAGGTGTGACAACACGAATTCATTGATGTGAAGACGACTCGCTCCGGGACATCGTGTCCTTGTTCGATGCGAGTGAAGACACTGTGAGAGAGGTGAGGAATGAGCAATCCCCGCATGAAAATTATCGATTCGGATGTGCACCCGTGGGTGAACGGCGATATCGAAGGACTTAAGCCGTACATGAGCAAGAGCTGGCAAATGCGCTTTGAAGGCAAGCGCGCGATTCTGCCGGACCATCCTCTACGTCCGCCGTTGGCTGGTGCTACGTCGATTCGCCGAGACGCCACACCGCCGAGCGGTGGTGCTGGCGGTTCCGATCCGTATTTCATGCGTGAGGACCACCTGGATCCGCACGGAATTGAGTATGCGATCCTTTCGTCGATCCAGGCGGGCAAGCTGGTCTCGCTGCCGAATACCGGCGAGGCCGTTACCTTGGCTCGTGCCTTTAACGATTATTTCCGAGACAAGTGGCTCGACGTCGATTCGCGCTATCGCCTGGCGATGTGCGTTGCTGTGCATGATCCGATCGAGGCGGCCAAGGAGATACGGCGTATCGGCGGCGAGGAGGGCATCGTCGCGGTATATATGCCGCTGATCAATGTGCTCATGGGGAACCGTCACTATTACCCCATTTACGAAGCCGCCGAAGAGCTCGGCCTGCCTATCCTGATTCACCCGACCGGCACCGAAGGGGCGTTTCAGACAAGCGTAGCTTTCGCTGGCGGGGTGCCGAGCACTTACATTGAGCGCCATTCCTGCTTCCCCCAGATCGCCATGGGCAACATCGCCAGCCTGCTGTTCGAGGGCGTGTTCGTGCGTTTCCCGAAACTCAAGTTCCTGGCGGCGGAATTCGGCTTCAGTTGGGTCCCGCACATGCTCTGGCGCGTCGACCAGAACTGGAGACAGTTCCGCTGTGAAGTGCCGTGGCTTGAATACGAGCCGAGCCGCTACGTACTTGATCACGTTCGTTTCACGAGTCAACCGCTTGAAGAGCCGGAGAAGGATGAGTACCTGATCCAGATTCTGGAAATGGTCCATGCCGAGCGCACCATTCTGTTCAGCACCGACTATCCGCATTGGGACACTGATTACCCTCAGACAACTTTCCAGCGCCTGCCTCAAGCAATGAAACAGCGCATTTTCTATGACAACGCAGCCGAGCTGTTTGGATTGAACGCCGCGGTATAAGCCGGCTAAGGAGAAAACCCGTGGAGCACAACGTAGGTCGCCTGGACGATATACCAGATACCGACGCACTGATTGTCGACATTGAAGGAAGGCCAATCGGTGTGTTCAAGCGAGGCGATAAAGTTTACGCCGTCAAGAATCTCTGCCCCCACAAACGAGCGCCTCTAGCGAGGGGGACGGTCGAAGGCACGATGTTGCCCACTGCTTGCGCAGGCGAATTCAACTACGGAATGGAGAACCAGGTAGTTAGGTGCCCGTGGCACGGCTGGGAATTCGATCTGGAGACCGGGAAGTGCCTGTTTGGCGTGAGTGACAGCAAAATCAAAATCTATCCGGTTTCGGTCAGGGAGGGGCAGGTCTACGTTGACGTGTAACAGACCGAATGCTTCCGACGGCCTGCGCCACATGCCCATGGCGCATCAAACATGGCCGATCGTGCCGCCAGCAAGCGCGCCTGTCCCAGGTGGGTTTAATGTCAAATCTGCCTTTATATAAAGATCGAGGTGAACGATGAACGAAGAGAAATTTTCCGAGAAGTTTAAAAAAGGGCTGCAAACTCGCCGTGATGTATTAGGCGACGCGTACGTCGATGCGGCGGTCAACAACGCGACTGATTACAACTGGCCGATGCAGGAGTTCGTTACAGAGTACTGCTGGGATGAAATCTGGAACCGCCCTGGGCTCAGCCGCAAGGATCGCTCGATGCTCAACCTGGGCATGATCTCCGCGCTTGGCAGGTCGCAAGAGCTGAAGATGCACGTTCGCGGCGCCATCAACAACGGCTGGACTAAAGAAGAACTGCGCGAAGTTTTCCTGCAGGTCGCGGTGTACTGCGGTGTGCCGGCCGCCATCGACAGCTTCCGTACTGCGCAGGAAGTGTTCAACGAAATGGGCATCTGAACCCCTCTTCACTGAAAACATCACCGTTCATGCGACCGGCGCAGGCAGCGTGGGATGGACGATGCGCCGCTGCGCGCGCCGGGAGTGAAACCCTCCGGGGCGACCTAGCCATCGCGGGCTGCACGTGGGGCAGCCCGCGAGGGTTCGAATGAGCCTCGCGTGCAACTCGACCAGTCAAAACGGGCACGCGCAGCTGTCCTGGTTTGCATGGCGAACGTTTCGCTTTCTGTAATACAAGCTCAAGGGGTGCCATGAAAACAATATTAATTAACGGGCAATGGCTTACCGCACATGACGAGCGCCTGATCGACGTCGACGAGCCGTCAACTGGCAAAGTCTTCACCCAGGTAAGCCGAGGCGGTGAGTGGGAAGTCAACGCGGCAGTCCAATCGGCGCGCCAGGCACTGAATTCAAATTGGGGGCGGTTCACCGCAGCAGAGCGGGGGAGACTGCTGGTCAAAATTGGCAACCGGATACTCCAACAAGCCAAGGAAATCGCGCAAATCGAATCACGCGACACCGGCAAGCCGCTGCATCTGGCGGAGCGAGACATTGTCGTGCTGGCACGTTACTTCGAATATTACGGCGCGGCGGCTGACAAGCATCATGGCGAAGTCATTCCGTACCTGAACGGTTATACCGTCAATGTCGTGCATGAGCCTCTTGGGGTCACCGGACACATCATTCCTTGGAACTACCCGTCCCAGATGTTCGGTCGCACGGCCTGTCCGGCGTTGGCCGCCGGCAACGCGATCGTGCTGAAGCCGTCCGAAGAGGCGTGTCAGTCGGTGCTTTACATCGCGACGTTGATGATGGAAGAAGGCCTACCCGACGGTGCGCTCAATATCGTCACTGGATTTGGCCATGAGGCCGGCGCGGCCCTGACCGGACACCCGGACATCAACCTGGTCACTTTTACCGGCTCGCCGAGCGTAGGCGCACTCGTGCAGCAGGCGACCGCAGCCAACCATGTCCCCTGTGTGCTTGAACTGGGCGGCAAGTCCCCGCAAATCGTTTTCGCCGACGCCGACCTCGACAAGGCGGTGCCCGTTATTGTCAGTGCTCTCGCGCAAAACACCGGGCAAACCTGTTCGGCAGGTACCCGTTTGCTAATTCAGCGCGAAATCTACGATGAGGTGGTATCGCGGGTTGCGGCGCGGTTCGAGGGTATTCGCGTTGGCATGCCGGACTCCGGCGCTGATTGCGGCCCGATCATCACCCGTGCGCAGTTCGAGCGTGTGCAGGCTTTTATCCACCGCATCCGCGAATCCGGTTTGCCGCTGCTTGCAGCCGGCCAGCTCGACGGCGTCGAGCCGGGCGGATTCTTCGTTCCCCCGATGCTGTTCGGGCCTGTCCCTCGTGACCACGAGCTGGCTACTGCCGAAGTGTTCGGTCCGGTGCTTGCAGCAATGCCTTTCGAAGACGAGGCGGACGCCATCGAGCTTGCCAACGCGACGGAATACGGTCTGGTAGCCGCTGTATGGACCGAGAACGGTGCGCGTCAGCAGCGGATGGCGCGCTCGGTGGTCGCGGGCCAGGTCTATATCAATTGCTATGGCGCTGGCGGTGGGGTCGAGCTGCCCTTCGGCGGCCGAAAGAAAAGTGGCTACGGGCGCGAGAAAGGCTTTATCGCCCTGGATGAGTTCACCACCACCAAAACCATAGTGAATTGTTTCGAGTGATGCTCGGCCCGTGCGCTGATTTCACTCCACGCATGTGGTCTTGCTGATCATTCCACTGCGTGCGCGGCTCGTCCGCCCATGCGTCACTTAGAGCCTGGGCGTCTTGCACACGTTGCGAAGTCGGGCCCCGCATTCGGTCAGCGCGAATGCGGGTGTCGGCAAAACTAGCTTCAAAACGACTTCACCGCGGAGCAACCTGTAGGAAAGAGCGCTAGAGAATATCCGCCGCTCGGGAGGCGAGCATGAGCGGTCACGATGGTTAACCAGCGTGGCGCCAATGGCGGATGACCTTGGAGGGCAGCCAGTGAATCGCGGCTAGTCGTACTCCATAAAGCTGAGTCGAAACGGATCCCGAAGCATGACTAAGAGAATAATAATCGTCGGCACAGGACAATCAGGCGTTTCGCTGGCGTTCAAGCTGCGGATGCTGGGATGCCAGGATGAAATTACCCTCATCGGTGAAGAGCCTGACCTTCCGTATCACCGCCCGCCGTTGTCGAAGAAGTATGTGACCAACCTGGCGGATGCCGAAGGGCTTTTTCTAAAGCCCAAGCAACTGTATGAGAGTGAGCGTATCGAGCTGCGGCTGGGCTGCCGTATCACAATGCTAGATCGCACTGCGAAAAGCGTGACCTTGGATGATGGGTCGACGCTGCGCTATGACTGGCTTGCTCTGGCTACAGGTGCGAATGCACGGCGCCTGCCGTCTTCGATAGGCGGCGATGCTCGTAACGTCTACACCCTCAGAACGCTGGCCGACGCCAGGGCGCTGCGCGACGAGTTCGGCGAAGGACGCCGGCTGTTGGTGGTCGGTGGGGGCTACATCGGACTCGAAACCGCGGCGGTGGCGCGAAGCCTCGGCATGCACGTCACCCTGATTGAACAGGCCGACCGGATTCTCAAGCGTGTGGCCTCGGCCGAGACCGCGTCCTACTTCAATGCGTTGCATCTGCAAAACGGTGTGGTAATTCGAGAAGGCGTCGGCCTCGATGGTCTTGAACAGCACGAAGATCGGGCGGTGCGTGCGCGTCTCAGCGATGGTTCAGAAATGGACGTCGATGTGGTCGTCGCCGGTATCGGCGTGAACCCCGCCACGGAACTGGCAGAACGCGCCGGGCTGGTTGTAGTGAACGGCATCGTCGTCGATAGCTGCGGGCGTACCTCCGATCCGTCTATCTATGCTTCGGGCGACTGCGCTTCCTTCCCGTACCGGGGATTGCACATGCGGCTCGAATCTATCCAGAACGCAGTAGATATGGCTGATGTGGTGGCGCGCTCGATGTTGGGCGAAGAGCCCCACTACCTGCCGATTCCGTGGTTCTGGTCCGATCAGTACGCCACCAAACTGCAGATTGCCGGCCTGCACCTTGGCTATAACCGCGTCGCGGTGAGGGAGGCGCCCCGTTCAGGCCTTTCGGTCTGGTATTTCGATGACGACCGCTTCCTCGCAGTCGACGCGATTAACGATCCGAAAGCCTTTATGACCGCGAAGCGCTGGTTAACGGCTGGCTTCTACCCAAGTTTTGATGCTCTGGCGGACCCGTCGGTCGAGCTGAGCGCCATACCTGAGTTCGTCCCAACACGTACGAACACAACGCAGGAGATCTGATTTGCCTACGATCATTTTCATTGAGCCAGACGGTACCGAGAAGAAGGTGGGTGCCCGGATTGGCCAAACCGTGATGGAAGCTGCCGTGCAGAACGGCGTGAAAGGCATTGATGCCGATTGCGGAGGTTCCTGTTCATGCGCGACGTGCCATGGATATGTCGACGAGGCATGGCAAGAAAAACTTGAGCCAGCCGACTCGATGGAATTGGACATGCTCGACTTTGCATATCAACGGTCGGAAGGATCTCGTCTGACCTGCCAGCTCGTCGTGGGTGAAGGAATGGATGGGCTAATGATCAAACTTCCCGTATCTCAAGCCTGACGATGCGAAAAGAGTTTCGCCCGGCACGCGTGCATATGTCGGGCAGCGACCGGAGATAAATCAGCAATTTCGAATAGTTGAACAGTCGGTGTAAATAAAACAAATATAAAAAATAGAGGAATAGTAAATGCTCCGTAAAACTATAGCTTGCCTTGGTGTTGCATTGTCGTTGTCCACGGGTCTCTCATATGCAGAGTCCATGACGCTAAGTTGGCGCACCAGTGGCCTCAAAATGAAAAAGACTATGTCGTTGCAGCGGGGGTGCAGTTCGCCGAGGAAGTTGAAAAACGCAGCGGCGGAGATATCAAAATACGCTTCTTTCCCGCTCAGTCCCTGGTCAAGGCGGCTGATACACATACGGCCTTGAAATCCGGGGCCATCGACCTGGCAATCTATCCGTATATATATTCCGCTGGGGCCATTCCTGAGATGAACCTTGTGTTGCTACCGGGTCTCTGGAAAAGCCACAACGAAGTCTTCGACTTCAAAAGTACCGAGGCCTGGAAAGAGTTGGAAAAAAAGGCCAATGACTACGGCTTCAAGACACTTGCTTGGATTCAGATTGCAGGGGGATTTGCCTCGACCGATGGCCCTATTCGTGTCCCGGCGGATCTGCAGAGCCAGAAAGTCCGTGCTGCGGGTAAGTACATGGAAGGCGCGCTCGTAAAAGCTGGTGCGAGCACATCCACAATGCCGTCCTCGGAAACTTATGGGGCCATGCAGAGCGGATTGCTCGACGGTTTATTGACCTCCTCGAGTTCGCTGGGTGCGTATCGGGTGTACGAAGTATCCGAGCATTACGTGTCGCCTGAAGATTATTCGGTTTATTTCACGATCGAGCCGATCGCCATCAGCATGAAAACCTGGAAAGAACTCAGCCCGGAACAGCAGAAGATACTCGTCG
>Ga0070754_10004039_pt1 | contig 10167 bp, 9 predicted proteins | sample VirMetDEL_Sep_01_FD_75181 | JGI IMG/M metagenome (GOLD analysis project Ga0070754, IMG submission 75181) | Aqueous microbial communities from the Delaware River and Bay under freshwater to marine salinity gradient to study organic matter... | ecosystem: Environmental > Aquatic > Marine > Coastal... | reverse complement strand
CAGGTTTGCAGAATAAGGATCGATATAAACACGATACTTACCTTGCAGAACACCAGCGAAGGTGTTACCAGTGTCATCAACGTTCAGGTTAGCGTTGAGTGCTGGGGTGTAATCCAGAACGCCAGCCATGGTGAGGGCGGAAGCAACGTCTGCGGAGCAGAGGATCATGTTGCCCTTTCCTCTACGAGTGCGCTGTGCAATTGCGTTAGCATCGCGCTCGATTTGGAACAGGAGACCCTTGAACTTCTCAACCGACCAACGACCATTGGAGTCGATGTCGAGGTCGAAGATACCAGCAGTAGCGGTGTTAGAAACAGCACCTTGCTCAGCAACCTTATAGACGGTTCTGATGACTTCACGGTTGATCTCAGCCAGAATCTCAGAAGAGAGAATGTTGGCGAGTTCCGCTTCAGCATTCAGACCATGGATTGCCTTGAGGTCCTGTGCCAGTTCCAGGGAGTACTCTGCTTTGAGTGCTCTTGACTTTGCAGTAACGGTGACTTTCTCAATTGAGAAAGCCATTTCGTTGAATGCATCACTTGCGGTTCCCAGATCTTCAGCGTCGTCGGTACGCATACCCTGACCAACGTTATAACCGGTTGAAGAAGCGGTTGCAACGGGGTTGAGGGCAGATGGGTTGCTACCTGCTTGTGCGGTAGTACCCAGACCAGCAGCAGCATCAGAGAAGCCATTAGCCAGATCGAATCCTTCGTTCTGACCAGAGAATGCGGTATCTGCTTCGTCGAACAGAGCCTCCGTACCACCCTGAGTGCTGTACTTGGAGCGCATTGCGAAGATCAGTCCAGTAGGACCAGACATTGGCTGAACGCCAGCCAGGTCATAAGCGACCAGGTTAGGCATTGAGCGACGGATCAGGGAGATCAGAACAGGGTCGAAACCTGCAACTGTCTGACCACCTGAGGAGGTGTATCCACCATTACCAACAGAGTTGGTAGGTTGTTCTGCAATCATGCCGCCGTGCTCAAAGGCGACTTGCTCTTGCATGAATCTTTCTTGGTTTTCCAGCAGGACGGCGGTTACCGCTCTACGATGGGGATCTGAGATTTTGTCAAGACCCTCATAGTTGAGGAGAGGTGCCCACTTTTCCTGCAGATGCTCTGATTGGAACATTTGCGTGTACCTGTAAAGTTTACGTTTGATTTAATAAATTCAGTTTGCTAAGGTCGAACCCAGCGTTCTCAAGTATGCAGCCATAGAACCTGTGTATGACTCAGGCGCTGCGTTGTCTACACCCTCGGAAAGGGTTTCGGTTTTAGCAGCCGCAGACTCTTTCTTGGAAGCGAAATACGATTCCTTCAGAGTTTCCAGCTTCTCACGATATGTTTCTTCACTTTCAAACTCTACACTTTCGGCAAGTGAAGCGAGCTTCTCTTTCTGAGTCTGTGCAAGACCTTCAGAGACTTGATCTAAAACCCCATCAGCAACCGACTCTGCGAGACGCTTGTTAAGGGAGATGTTCTTCTCAATTTGCTCGTTGAGTTTTGTCTCCATTTCATCAAGTTTGTTTACCATGCTCTCAACAACATCATATTTTTCGTCAGGGATTGAAACATAATGCTCTTCAAAAAGACTTCTCATTCCATGCAGGAATGATTCGGTCATCTCGGTCTTGAGTGCATGTTCAATGACCAGTGCGTTCTCAGTGAACCACTCGTCTGAAACATACTCAAGATAAGAATCAACTCGCTCTGCGAGTTCTTCTTTTGCTTCAGCAACTTGCTCTTCGAGTTTAGCAGCGTACTGCTCCTCAAGAGATTCTTTTACTTCAGCAACCTTGGACTTAAGCGCGGCCTCAAAAATAATTTTGGCCTTCTCTCTGAATTGCTCAGAGAGTTCTTCGCCGCCAAGAAGTGCATTGACATCTTCTTCGATATCAACTTCGTCTTCTTGAACTTCTTCTTCTACTACTTCGTCAACGATCTCTTGATCTTCCTCAATCATTTCTTCATCATCGAGGATTTCGTCTTCCTTAATGCCTTTCATGGGTTCTGCTGCTTTTGCTCCTTTGTTGACAACATCCTTAACACCCTTGAGGGTAGCACCAGGAGTGTTCAGCTTTGCTGAATCATCGTCTGGTCTATAGTTATCGGGGGTAGGACCACCGAGATCTTCGTAGGAACCCGCGACTGAAGTATCCATTGCTTCAGCTGGTTTCGCTCCGGCATTGACAGCAGTCTTGGATTGCTTTGTGCCTACTTCCATTTCTTGTAATTGTTTACCACGAGACATTTGAACGCTCCGATTATCCTGGATTAAAATCTATATTTATTTATAAATTAAAATATTTTATGTATAGTAATCAAATACTATTCAGAAAATCATTGAACAGATTCAGTTTCTGTTCGTCAAGTCTTTTTTGATCAACTAAAGTGTTGATTCTCTTGTATGTTTTTTGTGCATACTTCTCACGAAGAATGCCACCATCCCATACCCACTCTTTTCCTTCCATGATACCTTCAACGAAAGCATCAGGAGCGGAAGGATCAGCAACGATATCAGCAGCAGTTGCTAACATGAAGTCGTCACCAACAACATTGATTCCCTCTCTTGTCATTTTGAGTGAACCAATACCACGAGAAGAAACACCCAACTTAACACCTTCATCAATCAGATTCTTAGCAATTCTACCCATTGGGGTGTCAAGAATCTTTGCTTTTCCGATAAAGTTTGAACCGCTTTCTCTCAAAGAAACAATCTTATGAGAAACACGATCAAGGTTAACAGTGGGTCCATCGGGGTGACCTAATTCTCCAAGTGCTCTTCCTGCTACAACGTGATTTTCGTTATAGCGAGAAACTTCACGGCGGAGAGTCTCCATGGGATACATACGACCATTACGGTTCTTAATGTTACCCTGGAGGAAAACTCCCTCAATGTACAGTGACTGTTTACCGTTGCGTTCTTCAACGATAAAATCAACTGTTTCGATTTCTTCTCTGATAAGTTTCATTGGTTTTAAGCGGTGACTCCTACTCTTGCAACTTTAATGGTTGCGCTGCCGATATAATAAATTGAATCTTCTGGATGCTTCTCAATTGTTTCAACAGAACCATCTTTAATAGTGATAGATCCAATACCAGAATAATTAGCATCCTGTACAAATAAAACTGCTGCAGCGCCAGAATTGTTGTAAATTCTAACAAATCTTGCAGAATCAACGGTCGTTGAGTTACCAATGCCCGTAGCTAATTGTTGTTCACCAGCAGAAATGATTATCCTTGACATTGTTACACAGAATTTTTATTTATTTATAATTATCACACACCATCATCGGTGTACTCAAGATCCTCATCCTCTGCATTTGGATCGCCAAAAGTTTGTGACGCTACATAAGGACGAAATGCATCAATCTTCTCTGCAGATTTTGCAAAGAGAAGTTCTTTAATCTTGTCACTGATCTGAGAGGGTGACTCATCAGTTGTGATCATATCTAAAAGGTCATCCATTTAAGTGTATTATGTACAACTAAAAGGTATTTATATCTCTCCGCCTTTGGGGAGTTCTGGTGCCTCAGCTGCAGACCCATCTATTTCTGGTTCCATGACTGGAGCACCCAAATCCATTGCTGCAGCTGAGTCTAAAGGCATACCAGTTTCTGGATCAACTGGTGCATTTGGATCGGGGATAATACCTTTTTTGATTTCATCCTCAATCAACTTATCTTGCTCAAGAATCTCAATATCAGTCTGACGAAGAATCTTACGTCTTACATAATCCTGAGAGTAATATTTGCCAATGTATGGTTCTGCAGTTTGAGCAAGAGTCAGTCTTTCGTTGAGAAGTTCTGCTTCTTTCAATTCGGAGAAGTGATTGTCATAAAGGAAATCATATTGAATGTGCTCACTCATGACTTCCCAATCTTCAGGAGTGATAATATTTTTCAGAATAAGTTGAGTCTTCAGCATGTCATTAAACATATTGGAGAATCTCTTTCTCAAACGACCAACAAACTTGGTGAACTTGAGTTCGTCTCTCAGGATTTCAGAAGATCTACCCAGATTAAATCCACCTTCTCCGTCCATTCTGCTTGGCGGTACATTAAGGGACCTGTAAAGTTTCTTTTTAAAATATTCAATGTCTGTGATTTCTCCCAAGTTTTGACCGCCAGGAAGAGTAGAAATTTCAGTTCCACGTCCTCCCTCTCTTCTTGGCAGCCAGAAATCTTCAAGCATAGCCATGTATTTTTTGTCATCACGGATTTCTCCAGTGTCTGCATTATAAACTAACTTATTGCGATAACGCATCATAACATCACGAAGATATTGTTCTGCCTTTACCTTAGGAAGATTGCCAACATCAATATAGAAAATTCTACGCTCAGGTGCTCTTGACAATCTGTAGATAACAAGAGAATCCTCAATCATACGAAGTTGATTGAGTGACTTGATTGCTTTGTGAAGATATGAGAGTGTCGTTCCTTTGTTTCTATCTACAAGACCAGAAGTGCAATATGTGATTGCATCCTTTGCAATCTTGATTCCATTACTCGCACCAGTTGCTGCTGGATTACCAGTTGGATATTGCGATTTTGGGTTATAAATGAAATACTCTTCGATTTCTGGGAAGTCATAATCCATAGGATTATCACTTCTCAATTTTTGAAAAACGTTATTATTCCTATCTCCAGGTTTTTTCTTTTCTTGTCTGATATAACGCATCTTCATTGCGTCAATATAACGCAATTCTTGAATACCTTCTTGTGGATTTTTTAAATCGATTACTTTATGATAATAAATTCGACCATCAATATACCAGTTACGATAAATCTCGTGTGCTTTTTTATCAAAATCTAAAAGATCAAGAATATATTTAAACTCTTTACGAATCTTATTTTTAATACCATCGCTTGCATTTAGATTTGACAGTTCAATTTCTACAGGACTGTCATTGCTATCCGAAACGATGGCCTCATTTACAATATCTTCAATAGCACTATCTGCTTCAGGGTGCAGTGCCATCTCACGATAACGCTTGATAAGATCAAACTCAGTTCTAAATACGCCCTCAATATCTACATAAGATCCAAAAAAACCACTACTCGCGTAATGGTCAACCCCGTCCTCATTGTTGGGAGGAACGGGGGAGACTGCTGACGGAGAAAGTGGTTCAGTGTCCTCAATTGAGAACCCAAATAATTTGGACATGATTTATTTTCTAAGTATTCCTACGACTATTTATTAGCCGTTACGAGTCGCGTTTCCGCCACCTACTGAAGGTGCAAGAATATTGAATGACTGAACTTGGAATTCTACAGTGAATTCTTCAATTGTATCGGTGCTATCATAGGAAAGATCAATCTGAGATACGCTTGTTGGGAAAATATCAACAAACTCATACTCAGCAAGAACAGCATTGCTGCTTCCTGCATTGTCTCTGCTGCTTGGAGTAGCTCCTCTACCTAACTGATAAACTTTTGCGTTTACCATGTATGCAGATGGATCAGTTGCTCCAAGGTTGTTAGAGAGTTTAGCGATTTGCTCCGACCACTCCTCAAATGCTCTTCTCAGTCTGAAGTCTTCATCGTTGATGACGGTGATTGTCCATGCATCAACAGTTCTATCTCCAGCAACTTTAAAGGTACGACCTCTAAAGGGAACATCGATTGAAGCGATATTTTGTGCAGGCAGGTTTGCTGCCTTACACATAAACTTGAAGATATCCGCATCCCAACCACCGACGCTGGCTGGGAGAGTTGTCAGTTCAACTTCAAACAGATTGGGGCGGGCACCGCCGCCAATCAGTTTTGATTTAAAATCGGAAATCGTTTGATTTGGTCTGGATGTTGCCATTGGTTTATCCTCCTGGGGTTATTTAGCGATATCTGATCAAGCTCTACCTGCTACTTCTTCAAAACTTACCCCAGTACGGGTAGCAACGAAGGAGAGGGTAATGTAGTTAATAGACTTCGCGGGTTTCAGGAAGATGTCTGCCCTGAATTCATTATTATCAATAATGTCAGGAGTGTTGTTGGTGGTATCACAAACAACCAGGAATCCGTAGAGTCCTCTCTTTGCCTGAACATCGCGGAGATATGGTTCAACGATGTTTCTGAAGTTTGCTCTTGTTAACTCATCATTGAGTTCGAAGAGTTGTGCTTCTGCTGCTCTTTCAAGTGCCTGCTCAATTGTGAGGAACAAGCGACGGACGTTGATTCTATCGAATGCAGATGCATAGGAGAGTGCAGTCTTATCACCGAAGAGAACTGTTCCGACACCTGGTTTAGTGATAACGGAGTTGATTCTCAGAGGATAGAGTTTGTCTCTTTGTGCCTTGGTTGGGTTGTATGCAAGTTTGATTGCGTTGTTAATAACACCGCGTTGCTCACCTGCGGGCGAGAACCAAGGATATGCTTCGATCGATGTGCGAACCATCAATCCAGCAACGTCTGCGTTGGTTGGAATATAACGGAACTTATTGTTGAAACGATCATAAGTGAACTTATAACCAGAATCAAACACTGCATAAGATGAAGAATTGAGAACCGAGAAATATTGAACCAGGTTATCAGTTTGAGTGGTTGTGTTGGTTACATTAACCAAGTTTGCTCTGTGAGGACCAACGACAGCCATGCAATCCTTTCTTCCTTCTGCAAGAGAAATCAGATAGTTTGCTTTTGCCTGAGAGTCTGCCTCTGCACCCAAACCAGGACCCATAATCAGGTAATCAACAGCAACTTCATCTTTGTTTTCGAAGAGTTGATATGAGGTTTGCAGATTGCCCAGTGAAGTGGTCATTCCGCCATTATCTCCAGTAGCAGGAATTCCGCCACTGTAGTCCTTACCGCCACCTAATTGGTAAGTTACGTTACCGACTGCACTAAATCTTATGTCTTGTGCATTTTGTCCCCAGAGTCCATCTGAAGTGGTTAATGGGGTGAAGGAGAGTGATTTAGTTCCAGAGACAGAAGTAAATCCAACTGCTCTTGGTGCAGTACCGTGATGATCATCTGCTGCGCTTGATGGATTTCCGCCAGCATAGATATTTGCTGAGAAATCTGCAAGATACTGTTCGTACCAGATCTTCTGAGGAGCATTTACATTTGAAACTGAATCAACTGCCTTAGAAAGACTCAGGTGTCTCTCAAGAATGTTACCTTGAATTCCACTAATGGTTCCTTCGTCATCAACAACAACAACGTGGATTGCGTCACCAGCACCATTTCTGTTTGTCGAATAGACATTAGAAACTGGTTTTGGTGCAAGAGACTTCCAGTAGACTGTGCTGTTTCTCAGTCCAAGAGTCTGCTGATCATACCAATCAACAACACTTGTTGCGCTGAGGGTATTTCCTACGTTGATACCTTCACTATTGACTCCAGAAGAGTTGACGAAGTGTAATTCGTCACTTGCTGCAAAAGATGCACCTCTGTTTGCTTCAGAGTAAGTAACTCTTGTTTCTGTAGCTCCGCCGCCGACTGTTTCTACACGAGAAACAATCTTGACATCGAAGGAACTTGCTCCACCATCAGCATCGGTTGTGATACCAGTGATGATTCCTTTCAGATATCCAACAAATGCGGTTGTGGTTCCAAGACCAGCAATGGTAGCGTTGATTCCAGTAGTAACACCGAAACCGATTTCAAGACCAGATTGTGAAGGTGCAGTGGTTCCGATTCCGATTGTCTGGTCAGCAAGATCGTCGATTGTGCAGACCTTCAGACCGTTTGCCCAAGAACCAGGGTTCTTTGCGGCATAGTTGTAGTTTGTAGCTTCAGTATAGTTGTTAATGTAGTCGTCGTAGTTCTTGATCTTAAGAGTTGTGGTGCTTGCGATACCTACGCCAGCATTTGCGTTCTTAAGGTTGTCTCCATCAGTTCTAACTACCTTCAGAACTCCACCATATGAGAGGAAGGATGAAGCACTCATCCAATACTCATATTGCGAATCCGTTGAAAGTGGCTTACCGAAAACTCCGATAAGGTCTTGCTCAGTAGCTACGTCAATAGGATCATTGACAGGTCCAATTGGGAAAGGTCCCGCAATTGCACCAATGTTGTCCAGTACATTCTCAGCTCTTCCTACTGTTAAGTCAACCTCCCTTACCAGTACTCCAGGAGATAATTGAGGAGTCGCCATGTTTTTCTCCGTGATCTCAGTTTATCTGAAAATATTTATTAAAACCTATGTTTTCATGGGGGAAATGTGACGTGAACTACCAATCTGGATATTCCCATTTGTCAAAGATTCCAGATGTAATTCTACTAACCACAATTCTTTTGATAGTACAATCTTTACACTCATATGAATAAGACGATGCGACAGCGCCTCTATCTTTTCTTGTTCTATAGAAATCTTCTACTAAATTTTTTATTTCTCCACACACTCTACACTTCCTGTCTTGCAGAAGAAGATGACCAAGTTTTATTTGACCATCCAAATCCATTACATATACTCCCACATATAAGATCTATCACCATACTCATCAGTAAACCATCTGTCCCCATCACTATCAACAAATGATGAATCATCAAGACCATCACTTAAGAATCCAAAAGGAGCCATATCTTGTTCAATCTGATTTTTTTGTTCCTCATACAATCTTTTTCTTACATCCTGATCAGTCAGTTCTTTAAAGTAGTCCTGTGCGACCAACCAGGCATAGATAACCAAACACATTGCCAAGTCATCGTTGCAACCTTCTTCTGCTTCAAAAGAATTATGCTTTGAAATAAAAGTAGTCAGTTCAGAAATAATCTCATAGTCATTAAATATGAGTTTATCTTCCTCAATCATTGTTTTGAGGTTGAGAGATCCGACTTTTTTGACAGTCTTACTCATCTTGACACCAAGTTGAGTTTTCTTGCCAGAGAATCCCTGTCCTACAATCTGACCTGCTCTACCTCTCATAGAACACATGAGCAAGTTTTGGTATTCAAGATCATATTGGAGAATGCTGGCTACCTGATCTCCAATATCATTAACTTCACATAAAATGAATGCATTGTTATAATTTTTTGAAACATCATAAATGATGTTTGGAAACAGCATCGGTTTTATTTCATTGTTTCTATACTTCGCCACAACTCTGTGTGGAAACTGAGTTATATCAACAACCACAAATGCAGAATAGTCTTCTCCAACACCCCTTGCAACGTCAACAGTACAAACATAATCATGATTTTCTATCGGAGACTCATATACATCAAGTCCAGCACTTCTTTGTATAGGATTATCGTATATTAAAGTTCTTAGTTTACTTGGAGCAATCAGAGTATCGATAGATCCAAGAAATTCGCACTCAAATTCAACTTTGAACTGAGCTTCAGATGTGTTTGCAATGGTTGTCTCTTTCCACTTTTCATCTCTTCCTGGAACTTCACTCCAATGAACATCTGTGGGAATATATTCGTTCTTTTTCTTCTCCGCATCGTGCCACATGCGGTAGAAGTGATTCATTCCGTGTGGTGTCGAGACGATAATAACCTTCGTATTTTTACCAGAAGTAATAGTAGGATAAACAGAGGCAAAAAACGAATCAGCAACATGATTTGGAACGAATGCAAATTCATCCAAAAAGAGAATATTGAATGACATGCCTCGGACAGCACTTGCAGAAGTTGAAGCAGCAAGAATTTTAGACCCATTTTCTAACTCCAATGAACCTTTGTTCCAAGCAATGATACCCTGTTGCATCCACTTTGGTAGGTTTTCGTATGCAGTTTGAAGTCTTCCAAGAAGTTCTCTTGCAGTGGCTGCTTTGTTTGCAAGAATACCAATGTTTACACTGTCATTAAAAACAGCATAGTGCAATAGGTAAGATACCACAGTCGTGGACTTTCCTGTCTGACGTGGCATCTTACAGATATTGAATCTGTTATTATGGAAATTATTGATTAATCTTTCTTGGAAATGATAAGGATGAAATTGAGTCAGACCCTCATCCAGAGAAACGATCTTAATATAATTGTTAGCAAAATAAACAGGATCGTCTTTACATTTCATAAACTCAAGAATCTGTTCTTGAGTAAATTCAATAGGAGTATTTGCTTTTTTTAGATTTGGATTACCAAGATATACATTATCACTCATAAAAAATTACCTTGTTTCTCGCCACTGAATAGTATTAAAGACATCTGTTGTTGTGTTAGTGTCCAAGTTAGTCACAATAACAGCAAAAATATTACTATCATCACTATCTATATTCTGT
>Ga0070754_10004037_pt1 | contig 10169 bp, 11 predicted proteins | sample VirMetDEL_Sep_01_FD_75181 | JGI IMG/M metagenome (GOLD analysis project Ga0070754, IMG submission 75181) | Aqueous microbial communities from the Delaware River and Bay under freshwater to marine salinity gradient to study organic matter... | ecosystem: Environmental > Aquatic > Marine >... | reverse complement strand
TTTTTGTACAAACACGGCATTACAGAAGATTGGGTAAAACAACAAAAAGACAATAAATTAGTTAAAGATTTAGGAGATTTAGAAGAAAGGGCTATTTTAAAAGCCAAACAAATGCATCCTGGTATTCATTCTCTGGGTATTAAAGGAAAAAAATTAACAGCTGATTCTGTTTTTGTTTTGTATGGGGAAAATAAAGACGGTAGTAAAAAATACTTCTTAGATACTTATTTATCTTCTGGAAACAATCCCAATAATTATCAAGTGCTGGTTGAAAAATTTTTAAATATTGGGACAAAATAGTTTTTTGTAATAAGTAGTAGTAACATATTGTGAGATAATATTAAATATCATTATTATTAAAATAGCTATTACAAAACCAGCAAACCAATAATTAGCTAAACTACTAAATTTAATTGGTAACTTTTTCTTTTGGTTATTTAAATTATTTATTGAATCCATTTTTTTTTATTTAATTTAATTAAATTAATTTAATTAATTAAGGGAACATTCTTCAATTTTTGCTTTAAGAACCAGAATAATATCATCTCTTAATTCAATGTCGGTAGGTCTTTTTCAAGCAGAATTTTGATAATTTTAAAAAAATTCATCAGGACACTCAAATTCTTCATTGAAACCCCTACAATAAACTACAGTCTCAAAGTTAGATTGATGGTTATCACAAGGCCAATTGATAGGACTTTCAAAAGGGATATTGTTCTTATAACACACTCTTTTCGCTTCAATACAAATTCTCAAACCGGGATAGCTTCGATATTCCTCGTCAGTAATAAAAAAAGCTTTTTTTTCCATTCTTCACTTCTTCTTTTTCAATTTGCAATAAAACTGTGGTATAGCGAGACATTTATTATATTTTATTTTTATAAAAAAATAATTTTTAGTTGATAATATGTTTATTAACTAATTAAATACTTTTGTAATTCTTTCTTTAACAGTATTACAAATATATTGCTTAGATTCTTTGTTATTAGAAACAGCGGTAATGATAATTTCGAAATCGCTTTTGAATTTGTCATCAAGATATTCTAACATTAAACCATCATTACTCACTATTTTAAGTGCTAATTGACGGTCCTCTAGGATATCTTTACACAAACAGAATTTATAAGCTTTCCAATTACTAGCAATTGCTAAATCACAAAATTTTTTGTCATATTTATATTTTTCTGGAAAAAATTGTAAATTTAAACCCTCTTGTTGTAACTTTGATTTAATATATTCTTCTTCAAACAAAGATTCAAAAAGTTCTTCTTCAACATATCTGATTGCTTTTGGTGTATTGTTAATAGCAATCTTAACAATTTCTGGAATTTTTAAGAACCTTTCCTGAGCATAAGAAATAAGTTCACCATCGCATGATACTGCTAATTCTACAATTTCTTCATCGTTTTTTAGTTCAGAGCTAACATAACGAAAATTTTCACTAGAACTTTTGATTGCCTCGAGAGCATAGACTTTATTATTTTGGTATTTTTCATCAACCATATCAAGAGTGACCAGACCCCTTTGTAATGACTGCAATACAATTTTGTCTTCTTCTATTTTTGGTTTTTTTGGTGTTATATTTTTTTGATTTCTAAAATCTTTGTTTTTAGTTCTTCAACATTATTTAATAACTCTTTAATTAATTTTAAATTCTGGTTAGAGTTCATTTTTTTTATTAAACATTAATAAAAAAATCATTTTTATTCAATTAAATATATCTAAAATTTTATCCTTGATTTCCCGACTGATATCTATATAGGATCCGTTATTAGCAATTCTTAATATAATTTCAATATCTTTTTTTAATTTCTCGTCAATAGTATTATAAATAAAATTGGAATGGTTGTCTATTAATTCAATAACTTTTATTATAAAATCTTTTTCAGATTTTAGTCGATCACTAGCATATCTAAAATTACGATAATCACAAAAAATAGCTAATAATATTTTATCTTCCTGATCTTTAAATTCTTCACAAAAATATTCTAAAGTTAGGGGATTAATTTCCATCATATCTTCAAAAAATTGACTGTTTTGTTTTAAATTTTGACTAGCATATTCCATCATAACTTCTTTATCTTCTCCGTCACAAGCTATTTTTACTATATCAGCATCATCACATAATTTTGCATTAAGACATTGCATAGATGTATAAGAATTTTTTACAGCTAAACTAGCTATTTCTTTATTATTTCTCATTTCTTCACTAGCATATAATATAGACCAACCGTCTTTTTTTACAGCTTCTTCTACTATATTTTTGTTATTTTTATATTCCTCGTTTAAAAAATCTAAAATATTAGGTTTTTCTCTAATAATTTCTAAGATAAAATCTTTATCATTTTTTAGTTCTCTACTTGCATATTTAAAAGCCTCAGGGTTAATCATAATAGCTTTCTTGATAAATTTAATATCATTTTTCAAACTGATATCTAAATTTTCAAGCGGTTTTAAATTTTTACAAGTCAAATTTTTTAAAATAGTTTCTTTTTCGTTATTAATTTTAATTTCTAAATAATAAAGACTGTCACCAATATTATCTAAATAATCTGTGATTTTTTTTATATCATTTAAAAGTTTCTGTTCTTTATTTTCTTTTTTACATATTTGATAAATTTTTACAATGTTACTATGTAAATGATTATAAAGTTTTACATTTTCACAATTAATTTCTAATACTTTTTCCATTATTTTTTATTAATATCCTATTTAATAAATTTCATTTTTTTTATTTGAGATTACTACAAAATAAAGAATTGTAATTATCACCAACACCTTTTATTTTCTGTCCTATAGCTTGAAAACAAAAAATTATAGCAATGACAGTAAAAAAACCTAAAAATAAAAAAACTGTTTTATGTTTATTTTTTGTCTCTCCAAATAAATCTAAACCTTCTTCAAAATCCATTCTTTTATAAAGGATTTTTTAATAAAAAAAAGATGAGTTCTAAAAGTAATAATAATCCTTATACAGTATGTATGGTCTATGATAGCCTCAACAGAAGTTTCGAAAAATTTTCGGAAGAATTTAATAAGATCTCAAAAGAAGAAAATGATATCCTTTTTATAAGGAGATGTAAAGAAAATACAGAAAAAGATAAGGATCAAGGCTATGTAGCCTGCGTTAAGAAATTCATTAATGATGATTATTCACAAAATGAAGAATATAAAACAACTTCAGGAATTGTTATTAAGAGGTTTAGACCTAATAATATACCTCTTGGTAATAATATGACTTGGGGCTTTCATATTAAGACTAATAAAATTGACCCTCGGTATGTTATTGAACTTTTCAATAATTTTGAACGTTCAGGTTTTTTAATGAAAGAAAGTTACCAAATTGTTTTTCCTCGACCTTACCCAGACGGAACATCTAGGGATTATCTAATCGTGACTTTTAGAAAGAATAATGATTCTTATCCCCGGACTTTTATTAGGAAACTGATGGTCCTGCTCAATAATTCTTATTATGGTGAGCATCTACTCAAGGTAAATTGGCTTTCTAATTCTGTAATGAAAGATATTCTTCATGGAGAAAATAAAAATTTTTCACAAAAACAAAAGCAAGTTGCTGTGCAATAAATTTAAAAAAAAATGATTATTATTTAAAAATTTTTAAATAATAATAAGATGTTGTCTCAACCTTTTAATTATGCTAACAAGTTTTTTGTAAGGCAATGGAATGGTCTATATATAGACGACCTACCTCTAGGTCCTTGGGGAAGACCTCTCTTTCATTCCTCTGTGAATCTGCAAGAAGCTAGAGAAATTGCAAACGGAGAAAGATCTTATATTCTTTTGGGAGCCAATACAGTAATTTCTAGACTTTAATTTTTTAGAAAATCATTGACACTGGATTCAACATCTTGATCTTTTTTGAAATTACTGAAGATTTCATTAATTTCCGATTTAACAAGAAAATATTCAAAAATCATAATATATCTATCAGTATTTTTGCGAGTATTAGTTGAACGAAATTTATTTTTTTGTTTTATTTTTTTTTGGAAATAAATATCAGTTCTACTTTTAAATTTACTAGGTAACATATAAGCTTCCCAAGAATTAAGGTTATAATTTTTACCATTACTAGCTTTCATTTTATCATCTTCGGTGCTAATAACTATTCTATTGACAACATTATCCTTTTCTTGATGTATTTTTATCATGTTGGAATTAGAAAAATTATAAATAGAAAATACTAATCTTCTAGAATTATTGATTTCAAAATATTTTCTAAGTTGCTGATCAATTTCTAAAACAATTTCTGGATAGTTACTTAACCAAGCTTTTCTGTCTTTGCTATTTATATAATTTTTATTATTGTTAACTGATTCTAACAATTCTTCTTTTTCAAAAGCTAAATTAAAACTATCCATTTTTTTATATATATTAATTACTTAAATATATAAAATGAAAATTTAAATAAAACAAATAAAATAAAACATGGATAATGTTAAATTACAAAAACCTTTCCTTAAATGGGTTGGTGGTAAAACACAAATAATTGATAAAATATTAGAAAATTTTCCAAAAGAAATCAATAATTATAGAGAAATTTTTCTAGGCGGTGGCAGTGTTTTACTAGCTGTTTTATCTTTACAAAAAGAAAAAAAAATAGTAATAAAAAACAAAATTTATGCTAATGATATTAATCAAGTATTGATTTCAACCTATTTACATATACAAAAAAATAAAGAAATATTTTACAAATTTGTAATTGATTATAAAGAAACTTTTGATAAAGCCAAAGAAAAAGAAAATCAATATTATATAATGAGAGATAAATATAATAGTATCAAAGATTTTAAAAATATTGAAAAATGTGCTTTATTTTTAATTTTGAATAAATTATGTTTTAGAGGCTTGTATAGAGAAGGACCTAGAGGATTTAATGTTCCTTATGGGCATTATAAAAAGACTCCTACAATCATTAATAAAGAAGAATTAGACAAAATTAGTGATTTGATTAAAGATGTTCAATTTACATGTTCTGATTATTCCACGTCTTTAAAAGAAGTACAAGAAAAAGATTTTGTTTATTTAGACCCCCCTTATGCTCCAGAAAACTTAAATTCTTTTGTTAAATATACATCAAAAGGTTTTAATTTAGAAGATCATAAATTATTATTTGATCTAATCAAACAAATCGATAAAAAACATACTAAATTTGTTTTGAGCAATTCAAAGGTAGAATTAGTTTTAGTTAGTTTAAAAGATTACAAATATAAGGAATTAATGGCTAGAAGAGCCATTAATTCAAAAAATCCTTCAGCCAAAACGAAGGAAATTATTCTTTATAATTAATAATTAGTTCTATTAAATTTTTTTTATAGTCTTTTTGATTTCCAAAAAAATAAACAATTTTTTTGTAATCTAAATATTGTAATTCAGCTTTACAATTTTCTTCAAACCATTTAGACAAACAATAAATATAATTAATTTTATATTCGGGAAATGTCCTAGAATACTGCCATATTTTAAAGTCGGGTGTTTGTATTTTTTCACAAACAGAGCCATTAACTTTTTGGAACTTTTTCTCAATAATATATATTATTTTATTATCTTCATCAATATAACATTCGTCTGGATTTTTACAACCATGAGCTTTTTCAATGTCTTTGTTTAATTTTTTATTATCTTCCATATATTTAAATAATTTAGATTTATTAACCAATATTAATTTTTTTTCTTTATTTTTAAATTTAATTTCTTCATAATTATCTTTTTTCTCTATTAGTTCAATTTGTTCTTTTAGAGAAGTAAAATTTTCAAAAATGAGACCATTTTTATTAGTATTAGATCCACCTGCTTTATTCATTTGTTGATATCAATAATTTTTTTGTTATTTCAATTTTAAATTGAAATCTTTAATACTATTAATTCTATAAAATTAATTATGGAATTAACAATTAATAATTTTAAAGCTATTGATAAAAAAACTTATAATTTAGAACAGAAAATTTATCTTATACAAGGTAAATCAGGATGTGGTAAATCTACTATTTTGGAAGCTATTAAATTTGTATTATTTTCAACAAGTAGAAATATAAAACCTCTAGAAGGGAAAAAGAAAACTTCTGTGAGTTTGAAATATAAAAATCTTACTATTACAAGGTCTAAGAATCCGGAATATTTAATTCTAATTAAAGAAAATAAAGAATATATAAATCAAGAAGCTCAAAAAATAATTAATGATAATTTCTATAGTGAAAATATTTGGTATTTGTCTTCTTATATACCTCAAAATAAAAGAAATATATTATTAGAAAATAGTAGTCAAGAAAAACTACAAATATTAAAAGAATTAATTTTTAAGGAAAATAAAGATGATAATCAAAAAATATTAGAAATGTTAGAAAATTTATCCAAGGCTTTACATGATAAAATTAAAAAAAATGATGGTATTATAGAATATTTGGAAAATGATATAAAAAAACAAAAAAATATCAATATTGATTTTATAGAAATTTATCAAAAAGCAAAAAATATAAAAGATATAGATGGTAAAATTAAAGAATTAGAGAAAAAATTACTAATATTTAGTAAAATAATAGAATTGAAACAAAAAAATATTAGTATTGAAAAATTGAAAATTGAGCTAAAATCAAAATATCCAAAAAATTTAAATTTAGGATTTTTAGAGAAATGGAAAGAATATTTAATTTATCAAGAAGATTTTAAAGATTTAGTGATTAAAGACTATAATATAGCTAAACTAAAAGAAGAATTATATAATTCTAAAAATAATCAAAAAATACTAAAAATATATAAAAATCAAAATATCCAAAAATTGATAAAAACCATAAAATCAAAAATTGAATTTTTACAAAATCAGAAAAAAATACAAAAAATAGAGAAATTAGAAAATTATCAACTTCAATTAAATGATAGTAAAAGACAATTAGAAGAAAAATGGAAAATATTATTAACTAATATAAATCATGATTATTTTGTATTTAATGAGAGTAATTCAAAAAAAATTATTGATAACTATCTTGTAAAAAAAAGAAAATGTTATAAATGTCCTCAATGTAATATTAAATTATATTTGGAAAATGATAATTTAGAAATTAACAAATATACAATTAGCAATATTGATAGAAATAATTATCTTGATATAATTAAAAAATACCAAACTTTAATAGAATATCAAAAAGAAACCCAAAATAAAATAAAATTCCTAAATCAACAAATTCCTGATAATTTAAAAGATATTGAAATTAATCTAGAAGGTGATCTTGAAGAACATCTAAAAATCCTTTATAGTTATAAAGAAGATATTAGAAATCAAGAATTTATAGAAAAAGATATTAAAAATTATCAAATTAATCAAAAATATCATAAATTGAAAGATTTTGTTAAATTTCCATATCCTCTACCAAAAGATTTTGACCTTTATTATCAAAGATATTTATTTATTCAGAAGATTTTAGAAGAAAATAAAGAAATAAATTTAGATGATAATATTGAAGAAGATATTGATAAAAAATTAGAAAAATATAAATTATTTAAAGAAGCAATATTAAGGTGTTCTGAAATTGAAACAAAAGAAGAAGATTTAAAAAAAGAACAAAAACTAAGAAAAATAAGTTTACAGAATTTAGAAAATATCAATAAGTTAAACAAAATTATTAGAGAAACAGAAAATCATTTTATGGAACTAAGAATAGGAGAAATAAATAAGCAATTAAATGAAATTTTAGACATGTTATTTGAAGATATTAATATAGAAATAAGTATGTTTCGTGAAAAAAAAGGAAAAGAAAAAAATAAACCTCAAGTTAATTTCAAAATAATATTGAATGGTATAGAATATCCCAATTTTCATTTTTTCTCGGGGGGTGAAAAAGATAGAATTTCTATTGCTCTAACATTAACATTCAATATTATTTTAGATTCACCAATAATTATGTTTGATGAAGTTTTTTCATCTTTAGAAGAAAGTAAAAGAGAAGAATCTTTGAAAATAATTAGAAAATACAGTAAAAATAAAATATTACTAAATATTTGCCATGAAACTATCGAAGGTTATTATGACCAAATCATTAAAATTTAAATTATTAAAATTTAAATTAAAAATTTTTAAATGTTATCGTACTAATACCAGAAGTAAATTGTTGCGCCCCTGTAAAAATATTTGAGGTTCCTAAATATAAAGTTTGTTCTTCTATTTCTTCAAAAAAATTATTTTTAGCAATTGTTAATTCAATTTTTCTAGTTCTCATATTATTGAAATTTTTTGTTGAATTTAAGTTATAGTAAACATCTGAAGATACACCAAAACCATTGAAGAAAAATTGAACTAAACTTTTACTAGAAGTTCCTTCGTCAGTATTAAAGATTAAATTATCTTTAAATTCTTGACCACTCTTAGTACTAATATAAATAGGCATATTTTGATTACTAGGTTCGTCTTGATCAAAAACAGCACTAGTATTATATATTAATTTTGGTATTTGAGCGTTATATAAAATTTGACTAAGACCAAAATTAGTAATATTATAAAGTTCACGATTATTTATAAAACAATCTATATTTTGCCCAACAGGATATTTGTTGCTTTCCTGATCACCTACAAAAATACTACAATTTAAAAAACTATCTAAATTAGTAACTAAACCCCCTTTTGTTTCTCTATAATATTGATTTTTTGAAGAGTTTTCTCCTTCTAAGGGTATGATTTGACTTATACCTCCCAGAATTACTAAATCGTTCATAGAAATACCTTCAGAAATAAAATTAACTGTACTATTGGTATTAATAACACCTGGTATTTTATTTTCACCTTGATCATTAACAAGATTATCAAAAAAGATATTATTTTGGTTTATCTTATTACCATCAAAAATTGGATATTTGTAATTATTTGTTCTTAAAAACAAATTATCGTTTTCATTACTAAGATTAAAAACATCACAAATTTGATTATCTGGAATTTGTGTAATTATTACTTTTTTATTATCACTGTCAATTAATCTAGTATCTGATTTAACTGGATTAAGTAATTGATTTCTATCTTGATTAATTATCAAATTGGGAATACTTTCTTGAGAAGAGATTATTAAATTTTCCGTTTGATAAGTTATAGGAGCTAAATATAAATTTTCAAAAAAGCCATATAATTTAGTTTTGAGACTACTAATACCTACAGGGGTGAAAAAGATAGAAACTCCGTCTTGTAAACTTTGATCAGGAATATAAATTTTGTTAAAAGCTATAAAATCATTATTATCGTCTAAAGATAGATAAGCGCTCAAACCATTATTATTACCGCTTTTAGTTTCGGTAAAAGTGTAAATTTGGTCTGCTTTATTAGTAGGCGTACTAACTAAATTAAAACTACTATTTATTTTTCTAAAATTGACATTTGGTATAGATAAACCTTGATTGAAAATAAAATTAGCTGATAAACCTTCTTGAGTATTAAAATTATCTCCATCTACATATACTATCAGAACATCTTCAGTTAATTTTAGTTGAGAATAATTGATATTAGAACTACCAAAATTAAAATTACCATATGATATTACTTTGTCTCCTTTATCTTTTGCATACCAAGAAGAATTATTAAGAATAATAGTTTGACTATCTATGCTATTTGGTAAAGGTTGTGGTCCTTGAATATTCCATTGTAGATTATCAGTGGGAAAAGAAAAATTAAAAGTATCACCATTTCCACCTACAGCTTGTCCTTGTGAAAAATTATTATGATCATTATCATTGATACTAGTTAGATATGATCTTTTAAAATTTAAAGATTTATAACTATAAGTACCACTATTATTTTCAATGATACTTATAGAAGAAATACCAGGATGATTATAAAGAGCTCCTGGGGGCATATCATATAGCGAGACACCAGTTTTGTAATTTATAGAAGGGTAATCTTGATATTTTAAATCTACAGGAGTTGTTATAAAAGCTACAGAATTAGCAAAATCGTAATTACTAACATTACTATTAAAAGGAGTTTGACCTTGACAATAAAATTTACCTGTAAAATTTTTATCTGGTAGATCTAAATCGTAAAGATATTGTGATAAAATATCGCCGCTACTCAAATTATCAAATTGTCTTAACATACCATAATTATCTATATTTTCTTCAGTAGTAGGACTAGCTGCTAAACTAATTAAGTTACCATTAGATTTCTTAAAATATATTAC
>Ga0070754_10004034_pt1 | contig 10175 bp, 18 predicted proteins | sample VirMetDEL_Sep_01_FD_75181 | JGI IMG/M metagenome (GOLD analysis project Ga0070754, IMG submission 75181) | Aqueous microbial communities from the Delaware River and Bay under freshwater to marine salinity gradient to study organic matter... | ecosystem: Environmental > Aquatic > Marine >... | reverse complement strand
GAGACATACCCCACAATCCTTACTCCATTCTGTAATCAACTTAAGTTGTGATTGTCTTGCGATTGCTGCTCCTGTGTTGTTCTTCATAATACTTTTTTTTTAATATATCACAAATATAGGAACGAATATGTAAATAGTCAAGAATAATATTAATTTAATATAATATGCTTACAATAATCCAAGTAATCTTTATGTTCTTCTTTTTTTGATTTTGATAATCTATCAAATTGAATATTAACACTTGTATCCAATTTACTTCTTTCAATATCATTCAAATTATCATACATATTTTTTTGTAGCCATATCAAATAATGAAGTGGAATATTCTTTAAATGTTTGTATTTGTATTTACCAAACAATAATTTACCATTTTTGTTAATGTATTTTCTCATATTACAAATATACTAATTATTTTTTAACCAGACAACTTATGAAGGACTTTTTTGCCAAGAAGTATATTGTTTGTATCACCGACCCGAAGGGGAGAGTGAATGTTGTTTTAGGTAAATAAAAAGGTGTTGATAAAGAAAGCCAGGCAAAGAAATCAACCACCTTTTATCGTTAATAGACAGAAGGGGGATAAGACCCAGTATGGACTATCTCAACCATTTTGGAGGAGGAATACCTCTATACCCATACCTTCTAACTATTAGTTGTTTTGAGGCTGATAAGTGTGAAAGGTGTTGTCGCTATACACATCATATCATTTATGTAATCTTCTTGTCTTGGAGGTGAAAGTCCTTACAACACCTGTATCCAATCTTGGGAAGTATAACTATAAATACTAATAAACATCAAAAAATCAATATTCACAATATATTTTTTTTTGATATATTTATTATTAACCGACAATCCAATCTTGAAGTATAAAAAGTCGGTTATGATATTCAGCATGAATACTTTTTTTTTATAAAGGGTTAGTTCTAACGAGGACAACCCTTTTTTTATTGGATATTTTTACTTATACTTATATTTGTATTGTAATAATACTTCATAATTATATTTGTTTGTATTCATAGGGGGCATATCAAACGGATATGTCCATTTTTTTTATCTTAAGATATTTATTGTTATGGGAAGACCTTTTAAAGAAAAAAGAAGATTTATGGGAGAAGATGGACTTTGGTATTATCACTGCGTGAGATGTGAAGAATACAAGAGTGAAAAGTATATGTATAAGAACCAACATAAAGCATTTGGGATAGACATTTATTGTGCTCCCTGTAAATTAGAATATAGAAAAGAAAAACAACGAGTTCCAACACAAAAAGAAAAATATGGAACGAACTATGTTGTTTCCACAGGAAAACATTTAAGATTATATCCAAGAAGGACAGATGATGAGGATTTGGAACTATACTTAACGAATATGGGATACGATATATCCAAACCAATCTATCTTCAGTTCAAGAAACGAATAGAAGAGAAATACGGGGTTATTTTGGAGATGGACGACATACCATACCAAGACAAAGAAGATAATGGATTATAAACGATTTAAATAAGAATTAAGACATGCCAATCAAACCAAAGACAGGTGAAGACAAGGACACATTCATTTCAAGGTGTATTCAAAAAGAAAAATCATTAGGTAAAAAAAGTGATGTTGCTGCCGCAATATGTTATAGTGTATGGAAAAATAAGTAAGATGTATATTGACTATTAAGATAAGTGTTCCTATTGTTGTGATATAATTAAATTAAAAAAATATGAAACAACAAGAAACTATTGTAGAAGGTATAATAATTACCGAACCAACATTCGTAGGAACATACGAAAAAAATAACTTAACGAAAGGGAACTTTGACTTTGATATGGCTATTTATAGTGAAAGGGAAAACAAACTGAATATTATGAGTGTTAGAACCAGTTTTAATATTGAGAAATGGAGACCCTTACATAAAAGAGAAAGAGTAAAAGTGGCAGTATTAAAAAATGTTAAAAATGGTAGTTATAAAAAACTAACCTCAAAGTATGATAATGTCTTGAGATACTCTTGTAATATAGTTGAAAGAAGACCTTATGATACAACACTATAACGATTTAAAGGGGTTCTACGAGAGTTTTGATGATGTGATAGGGTATTACCTCATCAAGAAGGAAGAACGACTAAATACGGGGACATATCAAATGGATATGTCCCGTATGTATAACCAGTCACTCCACCCAAACGATATGGATATTTCTATTGAAGAAATAACACATAAAGATTTTACTAACAACGCAACGATGTTCGCAACCTTCCCGATTGAAAATCAAATAGGTAGAAGAATGTTGTTTGGGGTTAAAGAAAACAATACGAATACATATCTTGGATTTATCCGTTTATCATCACCAGTATTATCAATCAAACCAAGAAACGATTATTTCGGTTCTCCATTAGATAATAAGAAAGTGAATAAACATTTTTATAATGGTTCAGTAATCGTTCCAGTCCAACCATTCGGGTATAACTACTTGGGTGGTAAGTTAATATCGTTGATATGTTTGTCTAACGAGGTAAGGGAAATGTTTAACAAAAAGTATAATACAAATATATTGGTATTTGAAACAACCAGTTTATATGGTAATTCCAAACCAGTATCTATGTATGATGGTATGAAATCATATATCAAGTATTATGGTAATACACAATCAAAGAACTTATTAACACCAACTGATGATTTGTATATCAAGATAAGAGATGAGATAAGAAAGACATACGGAAAAGAAGAATACAACGGGTGTCTAACAAATCCAAAAGGTTCAACACCAAAATCAAGGGAGTTTAATAAGATGATACAGATAATCAAACAGAACCTCATAGGAGACGATTTAATGGACTTTAAGGACATAGTTGATAATCGTATGAAGACGATAGAACAAAAGAGGTATTATATGTCTTTTATGGGGTTTGAGAATGTAAAAGAACATATCCTCAACGATGAAGAGTTGATTAGAAACAATACAGAGAAATATGATTTAAATAATTTAATTGAATATTGGAAAAAAAAAGCAACCAATCGTTTTGAAAAACTAAAAAAAGATTGTATATTTCGGGAACAATTAGAATATTACTCAAGTAAGAACATAAAACAAAAAGATTTAACAGATATAATAAGATGAAAATAACTGATTTAATTGACTGGAAAAAAATATCAAATGAATATGATATTGAAATGTATGACTTGGATATATACAAGGAAAGTATAATCCAATTAAGTTTAGAAGATATGGATATGGATATGATTATGAATTATGTTAAAGAAGATATTGAGGAACTGAAAGAAGAAGTTTAAATATATTTATCTATATCTAACAGATTGATATGGAAAATTATATGACTTATATTCTACCAGTTTTAACCACATTATTAGGTTATTGGGGAGGAAATTATAAAAGAAAAAAGAATGAGGAGGCGTTATACATCACAAATCTCAACGAAAGTTTAAAAGCATACAACCAGGTTATTCTTGATATGAAAGAACGCTATGACGAAGAAATCAAACGACTAACTGAAAAGTGTGAGAGGTATGAAAAGATGATACAAGAATTAAAAGATAAGATAGACGAATTGGATAGATGAACGAAGATTACTACAAGATGACGGAAGAAAACTATTTTTCTCTAACAGAGGAAGAAAGAGACAATCTTGCGACAATCGTAGTGAGAAGAATAAATGAAAAGGAGATATTCAATATTCATAATAATTTTGTTTTATCTATACTTAAAAGGGAAATGGAATACGCATTACATAAGGAAGATTATATGATATGTGATGCTTTAACAAGAATAATGGATAAGTATAATGAGAAGACCTTGTAATTGCAAAAGGACAACTCAACCTAACGGGTTTGAGGCAAGTTATGTTCCAAAGTTGAAATCATATTGGTTGGAATATATTGGAGATAAAAGTTATGAAGAATTAACTTTTGATGAAAGACAAAACTTAAATGTTTATTTTCACGACATATACCCCCTTAACAAATCAACTGACGGACTATTTATATATAATAAACTTAAAAAACTAATTTAAAATGAGTGAAAAAGTATATTCAGTAATTAGGCACATTTTATCCTTCGGTGGAGGTGTCTTAATCACAAAAGGTGTAATAGACGAAGCGGGACTTGAAGAAGTCGTCGGTGCGATAGTGACGATGATTGCGTTTGGTTGGTCGTATTACAATAAAATCAAGTTTGAGGGAGAACCTGAAACTGGAGGAGAAACTCCAACACCAGTTAAGTAATGGAACATAAGAACCCACCTAATAGACCCCCGTATGTTAATTTGGACTGGTTGGTTGAAAGAGGGAAGGTTCTGCCAACTTGGAAAGAAGATATATTGATGTTAGGGTCTTCAGGAAAGAACAAAACGCATTTCGCAAACTACTTAAACATATCAAGAGATGTTATGTATAAGTTGATGAAACGAGATACAGAGTTCAAGAAGACAATTAATAAAGCGATGGAGTTAAGTGAAGAATGGTGGATTGAACGAGGTAGAGAAGCGTGGGAGGAAGGAACATCACAAAAACTAAACTCCAACTTTTTCAAATACTATATGTCTAATGTTTATAGAGATAATTGGAGAGTAAATGTTGATATTACAACTGATGGTGAAAAAGTCAAACAAGACGATAAAATAAGAATTGAAATCATCAAACCAATTATTGAAGAAGATGAAGATAATGAGTAATATTTATATTAGATACTAATACTGCCATTATTAGTTTATTTTATTTTTTTCCTGAACCCTCCACTTTTCGTGGGGGGTTCTTATCTTTATAACACATTTATAGTTTTCCAAAATTACTATATAAATCCCCCTTTAATTGATTTTGATACTTTATCAATAAAAAGGGGGATTTTTCATTCATTTTATTATATTTATGGTTATACTATATGAACTATGAATATCCAGACCACAAAAGTATTTGAAGAGATTGAAAACAATATAGACAACTATAGAATGATTAGTTGTCGTGGTGGTTCTCGTAGCGGTAAGAGTTTTAATATCTGTATATGGTTGGTAGTATATGCGTTAAGAAATACAGGTAAAACAATATCAATAGTAAGAAAGAACTTCCCATCATTAAAGGGGTCAATAATGAGAGATTTTATTGAAGTGTTGGATATGTTCGGTAAATACAATCCAGACGATATGAAGAAACAAGAGATGTATTATGAGTTAAATGGTAATATAATTCAATTCATCAACGCAGAGGACGAACAAAAATTACGAGGCAGAAAACACGATATATGTTTCATAAACGAAGCGAATGAAATATCGTTTAATGAATATACACAATTATCAATAAGAACGACAGAAAAATTAATCATAGATTATAACCCAAGTGATATAGATAGTTGGATATACGAAGAAGAAGATAAGGATACTTGTTATTGGTTCAAAACGACATTTCTTGATAATCCTTTTTTAGAACAAGCGGTTAAAGATGAGATATTATCACTCAAAGAAAAAGATGATAATCTTTATCGTGTCTTCACATTAGGAGAAAGAGGAATTGCGAGGAGTTTAGTATTCAACAAATATACAGAAGAAACTGAAATACCACCACAAGCAAAACTACTTGGATACGGAATGGACTTTGGCTACACAGACCCAAATACTTTAGTATCAATATATAAAATGGGGGAACACTTATACTTCAAAGAATTAATATATGAAAGTAATTTAACGATTAGTGATTTGATATATCGTATGACCCAATTAGAGATGGATAGAACGGATACGATATGGGCTGATAGTTCCCAACCTGCAGCGATAGAAGAAATTAGAAGGAACGGGTTTAATATCAAACCTACGAAGAAAACAACGATAGAGTATGGATTACAGCTACTAAAAAGACACTATATACATATTGTATCGTCCCCAAATATTGTTAAAGAGTTCAACTCTTACAAATATAAAACAGATAAAGATGGAAAGATATTGGGTGTTCCAGAAGATAAAAACAATCATAGTATAGATGCACTACGCTACTGCGTGGAGATGGAACTAAACCCCAAAAAAATAAACAGAGGAAAATATGCTTTAATATGAATATACCAACATTAGAAAAACCATATCATTATGACGGGGGGAACTATTATGAAGACCCCAAAGAATATCAACAAATAATTCAACAATTTTTAAACAAATGACTTATTACGCTGACGAACACGGAAAGGTATATAACGAACACGGAAAAGAAATGAAGTGTTGGATTAACCCATCGGGGTATTATTATTTTAAGATGTATTATGATGGTAAGGCATACGCATCATCAGTCCATCGGTTCGTATATGAATACTTCAACGAACCCATACCAAAAGGATTAACGATAGACCATATCAACAACGATAAACTTGATAATAGATTGGAGAACCTACGACTAACGACAAATGCGTTTAATTGTAGAAGAAGGGAATACAACAAACTCAATATGGAACTCGCAGAAGAGATTAGAGATTTGTATTCACAAAAACTATATAGTTATTCACAACTGGCAGCGATGTTTGATGTTGCGAAGACAACAATTTCAAATTGTATAAAAGGAAAAACTTGGAATAAGATATGAGTATTAAATTAACGATAGACGGACAGAAATACACGATAAAGGAACGATTAACACTTGGGGAATATATGACCCTACAGAAAATACAGAAGGGGTCTCTAACCACCCCCAAAATACTTGAGACCATAACTGGTATTCCTGAAAATGAAATCAAAAAGATTGATAGTAAAAGAACCTTATATATTCTTAATAAGATTATGAAGGAGAAGATGGAAGACAGAAAGAACCCCGTTCAAGCAACCTTTGAGTTCAAGGGGAAACTATATGGACTTGAAACAGATTTAACAAAACTTAACTTTGGTGGTTGGATTGACTTGGAAACCTTTATCAGTATGGGGTTCAACGAAAACTTAAATAAGATTGTTGCGTTATACTACAGACCGATACAAGCACAATTAGGTAAGACCTATGTATTAGAACCTTACGACACCGATGATTGTTTAAAAAGAGCAGAAGAGTTTTTGGAACTCCCCTTTGATGTAGTATCAGGTGCGTCAAGTTTTTTTTTGCTATTTACAAAGACATATACAAAAGATACTCTACATTCTTTGAGACGGAAGAACAAGAGGACGAAGAGGAGAATGAAGGCAGTAAGTTTAATGAAGAAGATACTACCGAACTGGCTGGCTGGGAGAATACCGCAAGATTTTACCAAACTCAACTGATGACCTTGGCTCACGACGATATAACGAAGATTGATTTAATTTTAAAATACTCAACGAGTAAATGTTTTAACTATTTATCATATATCAAGGACAAACAAACGAGAGAATTAAACGCAATAAAAAAGGCAAGACAAAAACAAAGTAGATGAATTATCCTGAAATGACTTTTAATAGATTGGTTGATGAACTATTCCAATTTGGAAAGTATCACAAACAAATCAACAATTATGGATTTGGAAACCTTGTTGATTTCTCAAGAAGAGATGAGGAAGACGATGTGGTAAAGTATCCCCTTATGTTTATCACCCCACAGAATATATCATATAATAAGACGACTACGACATATACGATTAGTATTATATTTGGGGACATATTACAAGAAGATTACGAAGATGGTAAGAATGTAATATCCAATATGACTATGATTGGTAAGGACTTAATATCATACATATTAAACCCCCCAAGTAATCCTAATTCAATTAGTTTCTTTGATGAGTTTGATATAACCCTCCCGATAAACGCAATCCCTTTTCAGGAACGCTTTAACGATTATATCGGGGGTGTATCTATGGATATACAATTCGTAGTTAGAGATAGTATAAACACTTGTAGTAATATCGTAGTAAATCCTGATTTGTAATGCAAGATATGTTAGATATACTTATACTTCAACTTAAAAAAGAACTTGCTAAATCATATCAGTCAAGGGAGTATAACAGAAGTAGAAATACACCAGGTGTTCCAAAGACGATAGGACAATTCCCCAAGAATAATACTGGTTCATTAAGTGATAGTATTACAGCAGAGATAAGAGAAATTGATGGAGAAGAGATGGGGGTTATTGTGATGGAGGATTATTACTGGTATGTAGATAGAGGTAGAAAACCAAGTGGAACACAACGAGACCCTGGTGATGCAAACAGACCTGGTGATAGTATAAGAACTACTGGTTTTGTAAGTGGATTTAGAAAGTCGGTAGATGATTGGGTTAGACAGAAGATAGGAACATTCCCTGGTTTAACCTTTGAGCAAACCTCATTCCTTGTTAGAAGAAGTATATGGAATAAAGGTATTGGGGGAATAAACTTTATAAACAACGCGATTGATAATGTAATAGATGATATGATAGAAAGAGGTGAAGACGATTACGCAGAAAGATTTGAAGAGTTCATAGACGAGAAACTATTAGTATTATCAAAATCATCAAGAGATATAACATATAATCAATAATGGGACAGATTAGTATAGTAAAAGATATTGAGGGGACACAACCAACATTATCCCCCGACAATTATTTCGTATTATCAGCAAATACGAACACAGAATTAAACTTTAGATATGTATATGATTTATATGTGTTTAACCAAAAGGTCTTTACAGGGAAACTAACACCGAACCCTGAAGGATTAGGTATAGTCCCCGTTGGAGAGATTATACACGACTTCGCAGAGAACGCACCCATCGCATATATATCAAACACGACAGGTGGAACAAATAATTTCATATATCAAACAGAACACTTTTCAACACCTCAACAAGAAGAGGTAATAAATTGGACTGCTAATTTTGGTGAAGAACATTCAACTAATATAGGGGACACTCCAACACCTTATACGGGTATTGGAACTTCAATAGGAGACCCCGCATACCCCGCAGGATTACAAAGGAGTTTCTTGGGGACTATGGGTAGAAATATATTCTCTAACTTACAAAAGTTGGATACAGACAAGTTCTTTATGAAAGGTTATGATGGGAACTTCCCCTCAAACCAATCGTTGTTCTTAACGAACTCACCAAGAATAAGAGATATAAGTAGTGATGAGTATTTTACATTATCAGCATTCAATTATATTCTACCAAGTGATACAAACCCTAATGGGGACTATAGTTATGTGTATGATGCTGAATATAACTTTTATGATGAAGATGGTGTTTTAATATCAGGTTATACATATCAAAATACAAAAGAGTTTGGTGGGGGACCCAGAGATACTTGTGATGAAGATTATGAGAATTATGTATTACCAACTGGTGAGACACAAAGTTATTGGAATATCATACACATCGCAGCAGGAACAAAACAATTATATATCCCAAGTGGAACGAAGTATTATACATTACAATTAAAAGGTGTTCCATCACCCCCGCCACCGACGCCGACGCCCACGACACTACCACCAGGTTATACATCGTGGAGATTACGAAGTTGTTGCGAACCTGAAGATACAATCATCGCAGGTATTCAAAGTGGATTTACGGGGTCTGTAAGAGTTTATAATAATAATTGTTATTATGCTGACGAACCAATATCGGGAGCGTCATTTACCATAGCAGGTGGTTCAACTCACGCTAATTGTGATGCGTGTATAGATGAATATGCGTGTAGAAGTATTCCGTCAAAAGGTGGTGGAGTTCCCCCGACGCCGACGCCGACATTTACACCGACCCCTCCTCCTGACCCAAGTTCTTATAGGAGTGTTTGTCCCGATTGGGATTATTCAAGTGAAATATTCCAATTTAATATTATAGAGGATTGTGATAATCCTTATGATACAAACCAAATAATATTCAAGAATAGATATGGAACTTGGGACTACTTTAGTTTCCGTAAAAAGAAGGTAGAACAGATTGATATACAAAGAGAAAGGTATAATCAGTTTGATATAAGTTATGGTTCATCTAACCCCCAAAAATTATCATATAATAGAGGACTAACAGATTACTCAACACAGATAAGAGAGATACATACATACAATACGGGTTTCATCAACGAACCTGATATGTATTACCTTGAGGAGTTATTCACATCAAATGATGTTTATATGATTATGGATAATGGTGTTCCGTTCCCCATAAACATTATATCCAATACATTTGATAAGAAGACGAAGGGTAGAGGTAAAGAATTAACAAATATTACCATTCAATTTGAGTTCAGTAATAATATTAAACT
>Ga0070754_10004030_pt1 | contig 10181 bp, 17 predicted proteins | sample VirMetDEL_Sep_01_FD_75181 | JGI IMG/M metagenome (GOLD analysis project Ga0070754, IMG submission 75181) | Aqueous microbial communities from the Delaware River and Bay under freshwater to marine salinity gradient to study organic matter... | ecosystem: Environmental > Aquatic > Marine >... | reverse complement strand
TCCAGCCTCATTAAAAGCAAAATAAAGAATATGGCCGATAACGACGAGGATATTGATGAGTTGACAGCTATTGCCTATTTGGGCGAGGCCATAAATAGATGGGCCTCTGGGTCAAGTTCTGATCAGGTGGCAACATCCATCGTCGATGCAGCCACACTGCTGGGCTACAAAAACATAGACTGAGAAGAAAAGGTTTAAGCTGAACAATGCCCTTCGGGGCATTTTTTTTTGTTTTTCTGCTTGTCACTTGTCCAGATCCACAATAAACCCAGAACATCCAAAACGGAGGACAGCAGCGATGATGAAAATGTCTGCCACCTATCAAGTGGTCCGATCACAGCGCATGAGTGGGGCCGGAGGCCGTGCGGCTCTTGAATACGGGTTCGCCATCAAGCGGAATGGTCAGATTATGACCAATGCCAAGGGAAATGAGAGGTTCTTTCAGACCGTGGAAGGGGCCAGCCGAGCAATCAAACAGGCCATGAAAGCCGACAACAAGTAAGGAGTAAGCCATGAACAGCAGAGCAACAGCATTCGACTACTGGAAAGAGGTCCGTGCCCTCGCCCAAGAGGCCCTCGGATTCATCCGGGACGGCATGGAAGAATCAGAAGCCGTGGACAACGCGGTGGATGGAAATCAATGGGTGATCTATACAGCCATGGCTCGGAAGGTCATTGAATACAGCCCCAACGACTGCGCGTATTTCGATGATTTCGGATCGGTGGAGGTCAGTAACTGGGGGGAGCTATTCTCCTGCGCGGCTGACTGGGCCATGAGAGCCGATGTGATGGAGGCCATGCAGACGGCCCGTGACGAAGAAGAAGAGTGAACCCTTTGCCCCTTCGGGGGCATCAAAAACAAGGAGTAAACATGAGAAACGGATTGTTCAGAAAGAGGGACGGTACTGGATTCACCGCTCGGTGGAACGGTTCATCTTGGGACTTCCCCCCTTCACTTGATATCCCCGGTGAGGATGATATCCGAGCGTGGATAGTCGGTGACGAGGACTGTTCGACACCCACAGGCTACATCGTGGAGCCGGATGGTTGTGGCCCGGATGGATGCCCGTCTTGGCTGCTGCTACTTAGCTACCTGTAGTCCAACCAAAACAACCCTTGCCCCTCCGGGGGCATTTTTTTTCTTTTTTAGTTGACACTTGTCCCGATCCCTTTTAATCTAACCTCACCAACCCAAAAGTCCGATGGACGGACGAAACAGGAACAACAAAGGAGACAAAATGCACCCTCTCGACATTTACAGCGACAAAGGCAACCTTGGAACCCTTTTTTCATCCCGCAGTGATGCACAGCAATTCATGACCGATTGGCTGCGGGATTGCTTTTCATCGGGCGGAGATCCAAACGACATGCCAAAATTGCTGGAGATCAAGAAGAAAATTGGCGGCCAGACCTTCCGATTTTGGCTTGTCGCATTTGCCTATGCATCCTGACCCCTGCCCCTCCGGGGGCACCCTGTCCGGGGCTATTCCGCCCCGCTGATGAGGCTCACGGAGAGCCGAAACAGGAACAACAAAGGAGCACAGACCATGTTCAACATCGACAACAAAAACACCTTCCTCCAACTCACCAAAGCCCACGCCGGGGATGTAAACGAGGAAGGCCGCTGGGTGGCTATTCCCGGCTTCTGGATGGCTTGCACCGAGGCTATCCATGCCGCCAACACTGAAGCCCTCTGGGATACCTTGAAGCCTTCCGCAGAGGCATGGCTCGCACAGGCTCCCAAGGACGATGCATGGCGGCAAGTCTGGGAGCGCAATCCAGAGATGGCACTGAGCGTCAAGACCTACTGCGAATAGCAGGCAAGGGCCAGCACACACTGACCCACAAACACTGAGATATGCCAGCGGAGATGGGCCCTTTCATAAAGGCGTTCATCTCCGCTTTTGTGTGCGTATGTGCTGCGGACATAGCACTGGGCAGACCATGAGCCGGAGCAAGCCACAGCAGCCAGCCATCCAAGGCCATGCGGAGCAAGCCACAGAAACCGCCCCAGCGTAGCGCACAGGGCGATGACGGCCAGTGTGCGGTCTATGTCCAAGACAGGCCCTGTAGGCTCTCTCAGGCGATGATACTCCCCCGCCCATGTAGCGGACAGGAACAGGATCAGAGACTCCGCCCAGAAGCCCCCCAGCGCCCACAGAAGAGCGGGAAGCCACAGGGCATAGGAGGAGAGCAACAAGGGGTCAGCAATAGCCCGGACGCGCCGGGTCGGGCTAATCCTCATCGGTTGCCCTTCTTCGGGTCGTGGGTGATGACGGGGGCCAGATTGCGCTTGTAGACGATGACAGGCCCCACAGATTCTATGCGCTCCCGCTTGCGGGAAGTCAGCATTTCTACGCCCAGGGCCTGTTCGATAGCCCAGCGGTACATATCTGCTCTGGAGTCAAATCTGATTCCATTTAGCTCTGCGAGGGCGACCAGTTTCTTCTCGGTAGCAGGCGTACACTTAAACCCAATGAGCACAGGCTTGTCGGCTTCGCTCTTGTAGGGCTTCTCCGCTATGCGATCATAGCCATTGCAGCCACCTGTCTCCGGTCTTCCGGACCGTGTGTTTTCTTCCTCCTTGACTGGCTCCTCTGGAAGTCTGACAAAAGGCTGGACAGAGGTTGTTTTTCTCGTATTACCTCTCTTTTTTGTGCTGTTGTAGACGCGCCCCAAAAGGGACATAGATCCCGGCAATCCTTTTTTAGACATGTTTACCATTCCCCGTGTTGAGTTGGTGATAAACACAGGATAACATGTACCCCCAAGCAAGAGGTGGCAAATGACCGAACAAGATGAATCTTTCGGTGATGATGAGCAGGTAGGCATCAGCTTCGGGCTGGAAGACGAGGATTTAGCGGAGGAGATGGAAGATGAAGATGAAGAAGATTCTTCTCTCGATCCCCGGCATCGTGTTCTGCCTCACGCTCCTGACCTCCACGCCCGTTCTCCCAACAAGCAGATTGATGGACACTTTACCAGTATGCCGGAGGGTCTTCCTTCCTCGCCTCCCCTGTGGGCAGAGAGCCATATGTGGCCTTCTGTGCTGGCTATGCGGGTGTATGAGGAAGACCTGAGTGGGCCAGTCAGTCTGGGCGTTATTTCTGTCCGAGCTAACGAAGAACAGTTTGTAGCTCAGTTTTTCGATGCAATGCCCGCACCGAAGTCCACACCGAAGCGGTTCTCTCTGGTTCCGCTCGACCGTCGCAACAACCCGGTGGGAAAAGAGATTCCCATCATCATTCACCCTGCCCACGCCGCACTGAGACATGAACGTGCAAAACGGGCATCAGCGGAGGGGCCGATGGGCATCATGGCCGCACCCGTCCACAAACCACTGGACAACGCCATTGTAGAGGCTCTGTTGGAGCGTCTGCGGAAGGGGGAGGAAATCTCCCAGATTGACCGTCAGTCTGTATCGGACGCACAGCAGGCTCTGGCTTCAGAGCGGATTGAGATGGCACGGCAGACCAATGAGCATGTCCAGACTCAATCAGAGCGCCTGCTTGAACTGCAAGCCAAGCAGTCCCAAGCCATGCTGGAGCAGCAGAAGACCCTTGCGGCTCAGTCAGCGGACGCGCAAGCGGCTTTCTTTGCACAACATACTCAACAGTCCGAGGAAAACATGCGGCACATGATGAGTTTTCTTCAGCTTCAGATGCAGCAGGCCGGAGAAGAACACAAGCGGCAGATGGAAGCCATGCGTATGAAGGCCGAGATGGATCGCGAGCGTGAACGTGAGATGCGCCGGATGGAGCGGGAGGAAGATGAGCGCCGCCGTCAGCGGGAGCGCGAAGAACGTGATCTGCTTGAAAAACGCCGCTGGCAGCAGGAAAGAGCAGAGCGGGAAGAACGCCAACAACGCGCAGAAGAAACGGAACGGATGCGCCAGCGCCAGCATGAAATGGAAATGGAGAAGATGCGGATTGAGAGCCAACAACAGCGCGAGCATTCTGAGCGCATGGCTGAACTTCAAACACGCATGGCAGGCTTCCGGCCAGAGAACCAACTGGAGCAGATCATTGAGAAGAGTACGGCTCTCGCCGCTACCTTGGGCATCGACATAAAGGACACCATCAAGAAGGTGCTCAACCCAGAGAAAGAGGACGATGGCGGTGTGCTTCTCGGACTGGCAGAGACAGCCATGAAAGAGATTGGAAGCACGGTCAGAACGTCCATGGCGAACCCCAAAACCCCTCAGATTGGGTCCAGGGTTCCGGCGGGGATGCTCCCTCCTCCGAGTATGCCCTCCACCCCCAGCGCGGTCTTCTCCCCCACTCAGCCTGAGCCTGTCCCGGTCGCCACACAGCAGACCGCAGAGGCTCCCGCAGCGCCTTCCAGCCCTCAACCCTTGCAGGCACCCGGTTTGCCTCTGAACGTCCAGAGAAACGCCCGTAAAGCCCTCGCAAGATTGAGAGCTAAGGTTCACGATAGTATGCCGGAGGATGAACTGACGGACGCGGTGAGAATCGCTCTGGTCAACACCCCCGACATTATCTCCTTCACCGATGCAGTGACCGTCAAGGCCGCACTCAGAGAAGCGAAGTTTACAGATACCCTGATTGAAAGGGTTATTAGCGGACTTCGCTCCCATCCCCTTATCCCAGAGGACATTAACTATGGGGACTGAAAACGAAGCCGTGACCGTCACGGTGACTGGCCTTAAACCCGGTCAGTCGATCACTCTCACCATGTCTGAGCCTGCCGAAGTCAAGGCGGAGCAGCCGCGCACATGGCAGCGCATCGCAGAGGACAAGGGAATCTGGATTGGGCCTTCTGGACATGCCAGCCGTACCCCAACAGAGCCTCCCCCCTACGAGGACCAGGACACCTTCACATCGCCCATCACGGACACAGCAACGGCCTTCTCCCCATGGGGTGGTCTTGCTCCGGATGCCTTCAAGGGTTCCGAGGAAAAGCACCGGGCGCAGGAAGAACTCGACTATGACCCCGATGTGACCGCACAAATGAACTTTCCGCCCTATCTGGAGAACAATGATCTCAAAAAGGCGCGGGATATCATCGACCAGATTCAACTGGTGCCGGAGTTTGTGCAGGAGGGTGGTGTCATCTTCGCTGGGCTGGTTGAGCACATTCAAAACGAGATTGATGCCCCAGAAGAGGAAGACGGACCCCGTGGGTTGGATTATGAGCCAAAAAGACCCGTGGTGTTCAAGCAGGTCATGCAAGACCACTCTCGCGAGGTTTACCAGTTTATTCGAGCCTGTAAAGGCTTGACCCGTGCCGTAATGCAGGCATCATCAGACCCCACCGACAGGAAAGGGGCGCGTATCGTGGCTGAGAAAATCGCCGCGATCAGTGCAGCACTCGGAGGGGTGCTGCACACCTATCTTGAATACCCGTGGAAGGTATAAAAGGAGACAAACGATGAACGATGAAATCCAGTGTGCCCTCAGTGGCATCGCCCCGACAGAGGAAGAGGCATCCTACGCCGCTCTGCCTTCGGATGATGACGATGTTGAGTCCATTCCGCCCGGCTGGGCTGTGGTGGTCATCAAGCGCCGTCTGATCAATCCCCGGTGGCTTCGCATCCAGCAACGGATGCAGGAGCAGATCAAAGCCGTGATTGATGAGGCAGGGGATGATGCCACGGATGATGACAAGGAAAACATCCAGATTGACATTGAAGCGATGTATTCCAACCTGCTCATCAACACACCCGCGACGGTGACGCAGGTTGAGGAAGTGTACCTCGCGCCACCAGAGAGGCACCCGCGTCTGCCTGCCGCTCTCAAAGAGTTGGCGGAGTCTTTGGATGTTGAACCTTCGGTTCTGGGCATCATGGAGTAAACTGCTGAGTCCAGCGGCCCCTTTATGTGTTCGACAGAGGCCCGATACCATTGCATCATCAATAGTGGAGGTGCCTTGTGCATAAAAGGATCGGTGGACTTCCGGCAGTCCGGGTCAACTACGAAAACAATGAAAAGCAGATGCCCAACAGACCTAAGTTGTGGCATCTACCCACTTGGGGGGCTGCTCAGGAGCCGCAGAGAATGGGTGTCCTCCGGGATATCGTGCGGCAATATGGGCGGGATCCCCGTGTTCATGACTTGGCTTCCGAGATTATCCGCCGTTCCGGCGTACCCCCACGGGACTACAAGGGACAAGCGGCGGTGCTGCTGAAGTGGATTCAGAACCCCCAAAACGTGTATTACATCAATGAGCCGGGTGAACGTCTGCAATCGCCAACCTACACCCTCCGGGTGAAGCGCGGGGACTGCGATGATATGGCTATCCTTCTCGCTGCGATGCTTGAAAGTGTAGCTATTGAGTGGCGTTTCGTCCTCTCTGGCCGCGATGGCCGGGGTAAACTGGTCCGCTGGATTGAGGGTCAACCCCGCATCCCCGGTGGACGATGGACGCACATTTACCTCGCCGCGCTCATTCCCACAGGCCAGGGCCGCAAGCAACTCGTCTTCATGGAGCCAACCCTCCCCAAGCCCCTTGGGTGGGATGTAATCCAAGCCAGCCGCGCTGGGGGAGCAAACATCCTCCCAGAGTTGGCGGGTGCCGATGATGATGCGTCTTTTGACTGGCGGAAAGAGTTGGTGCGTAGCCTGCATCCGGGCCGCATTGCCATTGCCGCGTTGACGGGGACAATGATTGCGCTTCTGTCTACGGAGATCAGGTCAGTCATCAAAAAATAAGGAAAACTCCGATGGCTACGATCTTTCTACGTCACCCCATTGTTCCCCTCACGGTGGAACGCGCTCACGCTATGGCTGTGAAGGCTCAGGAGCAGCAGCGGCAAGCACTGGCCGACCAAGCATGGGAAGCCGCACGGGCAAAGGATGCCGCGCTGTTGCTTGCTCTGGAAAAAGCAAGTGAAGTCCTCTATCAGATGGAAGAAGCGCAGATGGGGCGCACCAAGCGATCCCCCGATACCCAGTTCTCCCACACGGTAGACCTCACGGAGCCTAAAATGTGGCAAGAAGCCTACCGTTTGGCCGATGCGGGAACACCGAGCCGTCATCTTGTCTGGATCTATGTGGCGGCGGGCTGGCTCTCCGGTGTGGTGAAGGGGTTCTGAAAAAACCTCTGCGCGGCCCCTTCTTTTGACTGCCGGGAGTGGACTATATGGTGTACGCCCGGTATCCTCCCTTTGTATTCGGAGGATAATCATGGCCTACCTGCCCATGGCAACTGCCGCGACATATGGCGACTATGGAGTCGCTATGCACCTTTTTTCAGCCTACGGTGCGGCGGATTTTCAGTCTGCCAGCCAGTATTCCAGCCTCTCTAAGAAGGCGTTGAACGCTCAGATTCGAGCAACCAAACGTCAACTGAGCATGGCGAAGAACAACCGCACGGCTCCCAACTACCAGTCCGAGGTTGCCCGGTTGACCAACGTGCTGAACGCTCTCTTGGCAGAGCGCAAGCGCCGGAAGGAACAGGCCAAGGTCAGCGGACGATTCCAGCAGCAGCGCCGTGGAACCGCCATCGCCACTCAGCAGAGCATCGAGAAGTGGAAGACCCTGCAAGCCCAAGGCTTCAAGCCACGGGGCACCATCTTCAAGTTCAAGGGCAAAGACCTCCCGGCCAACGTGGTGGTCCGTCCCGCTGGTGCTCGCCGGGTCGCTCCCCGCGCACTCCCCGCAAACCTTGTGGATCTGCTCACACAGGCTCTTTCATCGCAGCAGCAGACTGTGGCTCAGGAAGCCCCGCAGGAAGCCTTTGTGGAGGCTACAGCGGTTGATCTGGAGCCGTCTTGGAAGGACTATGTGACCCCGGTCAATGTGTTGGCTGCTGGCTCCGCTGTCGCCATTGGCGTTTACCTCTACAAGACCCGCAAGGGCAAGAAGCGGCGGTGATTCATGGCTAACCATCCCAAATCCACTCCTTATCAACCCGGCTTTCTGTTCCAGAAGGCTTCCCCTCGTGTGATGGACTACAACTACATGACTGCTCAATGGACACCGGATGCCTTCTACGGCGGTCTTTCCATCGTGGACGGAGCGCGGGGATATCCGCAGAACACCCACTACGAAGTCGGGCCGGGCTACGGACAAAAAGGGGTACGTCGGGTGCCCAGCGCCTACGTTTCCGGGCATGGGATGCGTCGGTCTTCTCCGAATCTGGTGGCACGGGCACTGCCCATCCTCTGGCCTGCCATCGAGAACACCGGAAACTTCTACCGGAACCACATCGCCCCCAACAACATCCCCTACCCAGAGCCGAACAACTATCTGAAGCCTGCCGGGGGATGGCTGGACTACAAGAATGATGGCGGTGTGCTCGGCAATCTCGGCAGTATTTTGGATCAGTTGCGGACGGCGACTGCCAAGGCGGTTTCCAGCCGTTCCCGGAAGGTGCAGGGCACAGGCGGATACAAGTATGAACAGTACAGTGATGGTTCCATTAAGATCATCGCTGGCCCCGCTCTGGTGGGAACCACCATCACCCAAACCTCCGATGCGCGGCGCTGGAATGCCATTACCCGCGAAATCGGGACATGGAGTGACTACACCTCTGGTCGGGTCACCAACGTAGCCACAGCGGTCACACAGGCCGCACAAGCCTTCCAGCCCAGCACTTCCACCCAGCGCACCCAGCAGGCCGCCACCACTGTTGCCCCCGCTGCTGAGTCAGGACTGACAGCAGGCAAGGTCATTCCTTATGTGGTGCTGGCTGGCAGCGCAGGTTTCTTGCTCTACGCACTGACCCGGAAGTGAGCCATGGGCGTGTTCATCCCCTCCCAATACAGCGGCATTAACACAGAGGCGATTCTGGCCTTGACCGAGGCCGGATTGGCTGTGACCGAGACAGCGGTTTCAATCTCACAGGCCAAGCAGGCCGAGAAAGCAGCCAAGAAGCGGCGCAGGCAGCAACGGCGACGGGCGCAACAACAAACTCCCGTTGTGGTGGCACCGGAGCCTGAGCCGATGAACTGGCCCCTCCTGCTGGGTGCGGGTGCTCTGCTTGTCGGCGGGTATGCCCTTCTCCAGAAGAAGGGGAAGAAAAAGAAATGATGTACTACAACATCGGCCAGACCGAGCAAGAATCGTCTAATATCTCCCCCGAAACTGAGGGCGGAGGGGTTGCCCTCACTGAGTTGTTGACGACTGCCCTCCCCTCTCTGGTGGAGTCTGCGTCTGATCCCACACAACAAGTGGAACTGCTACAGGCCAAGATTGCCAACACCAAGCAGTTGATGCGTACCTCTCCTGCGCTGAAGAATCTTCTCCAGGCCCGGCTCCGCAGTCTCAAAGCCAAGCTGAGAGCAGCACAGCAGCGGCAGGGCAGGCAGCAGGAATCCATTGACGCTACCCGCTCCTACCGATTTTTGGGGCAGGCAGCAGCCATCACAGGCATCGCGCTGGGTGTCGCCCTCATCGTCCGCACGGTTGCCCAGACAAAGGCAATCGGAAAGGGTAAGTAAATGATGGATCAATATGGGGGCTTCAAGTCCCAATATGGTGGACATACCGCCTTCGATCATCCCGTCTATGGCGCAACAGCCGCAAGTGCTGGTCTGACCGCAGCCGGGACAGCAGCCGTCGCATCCAAGACTCTGCTGGCTGCTGCTGCGGGTACGGCAGTTGCTGCCCCTCCCTTCAGCACCATCATTGCTGCGATCCCTGCCGCCGCTGGTGCGGGGTTTGCCGCTGCTACTGCGGTTCGCAACCGGAGAGAAAAGCTGCTCACCGGGGATGCTTCGGTCATTGCACGGTATGTCAAACGTGCAAACAAATGGTCGGACGACAAGCTAAGACGGCGAGCAAAGCGGGATTTCGAACGCTACCAGAAGCACATGGCGAAGAAGACCAAGAAACGGTTCTTGTCCCGCAAGATCAATGCGGAGCGCCGGGGCTGGCAGGTAGAGGAAGCGCGGCGACGGCTGAAACTGGCTGCATTGACGGGCATCGCTGCCGACCGTGAGATCAATCTCAAAGGCAAAGGCAAGCGGGTGTTCATGCGGAGCCAGCGGGGGATCCAGCGGGATCTCACCCAGCGTCGAGAGCCGCAAGCAGAGGTTTACGATACCCTCCCGGACACTTCCACAGAGTCTTCGTTTGTCTCCTACGCCCCATGGGCGGTGCTTGGGGTGGTGGTGGTTGTGGGGGGTGTCGTCCTCATGAAACAGTCCAAAAAGAAGCGGTGACCCGTGCATGTCGATATCTACGGCACTACCAAGGCCATCTCCAAACCCACAACCG
>Ga0070754_10004027_pt1 | contig 10183 bp, 8 predicted proteins | sample VirMetDEL_Sep_01_FD_75181 | JGI IMG/M metagenome (GOLD analysis project Ga0070754, IMG submission 75181) | Aqueous microbial communities from the Delaware River and Bay under freshwater to marine salinity gradient to study organic matter... | ecosystem: Environmental > Aquatic > Marine > Coastal... | reverse complement strand
CAGTTTCAAAGCCTCGAGCGTGTCGCGCACCACGGTGGCGATCATCAGGTTGCGGTGTGTCTTGGAATCTGCCGGCACCACGGTCCAGGGCGCCCAGGGCGTGCTGGTGGCGTTCAGCAGGGCCTCATAGGCCGCCTGGTAGTCGTCCCACTGCTTGCGGACCTCCAGGTCGCCGAGGCTGAATTTCCAGTGCTTGGTGGGATCGTCCACCCGTTCCTGCAAGCGCTGGCGTTGCTCGTCCTTGCCGATGTGCAGCATGAACTTGAGGATGACGGTCCCGGTTTCGGCGAGCAGGCGCTCGAAGTCCTTGATGTGCTCGTAGCGTTGTTGCGTCTGCTCGGGTGTGATCCAGCCGTTCACCGTAGGCACGAGCACGTCTTCGTAGTGGCTGCGGTTGAACACCGTGAATTCGCCCGCGCCAGGCACCTTCTGGTGGATTCGCCAGAGGTAGTCGTGGTCGCGTTCTGGCTCGGTGGGCGCCTTCCAGCCGACGGTGTGCACGCCCAGTGGGCTGGTGCGTGCAAACACGCCGCGCACGGTGCCGTCCTTGCCCGAGGTGTCGGTGCCCTGCAGCACCACCAGCAGCTTGAAGCGCCGGTCCGCATAGAAGAGGTTCTGCAGTTCATCGAGTTCGCCTGCGATGGCCGCCACCGCCTCCTGGTCAGCCGCCTTGCTGCCGCTGGAGAACGGCTTGGCATTGGTCTTGAAGTCGCTGATCGACACCCCCCGGGACTTGCCAGGTGCGACCTGCCAGTCCCGCCAGGGGGCACCCTTGCCAGCGAAGATGGCGGAACGCGGGAAGGGCAGATTGACGTCGTTCTGGCTGGGCATGGGGCGTCTGGAAAGTGGATGTGACGTTGACGTTTACGTAAACGTCAACAACGCGTGATGTTAACCCGATCAGGCGAAAAAAGGGGCGCCGCAGCGCCCCTCGGGGGGTTTTGCCGCGCTCGTCCGGATCAGCGGTAAAGCACCTGCGGCAGCCACATGCCGATGGCAGGGAACTGGTAAAGCAGCACGATGGCCAGGATCTGGATGCCCATGAAGGGCAGCATGCCGGCAAAGATCTGGTTCAGCGTGACGTGCCTCGGAGCCACGCCCTTGAGGTAGAACGCACTCATCGCCACCGGCGGGCTGAGGAAAGCGGTCTGCAGGTTCAGCGCCACCAGCAAGCCGAAGAACAGCGGGTCGACGCCGAAGTTGTCGAGCAGCGGAATGAAGATGGGCATGAAGATCACGATGATTTCGGTCCATTCCAGCGGCCACCCCAGGATGAAGATGATCACCTGGGACAGGATCAGGAATTCGGTCTTGGTCAGGTTCATGCCGAGAACCCACTGCTCCACCAGGGCCTGCCCGCCCAGCAGCGCAAACGCCGCCGAGAAGATGGCCGAGCCCACGAACAGCCAGCACACCATGGCGCTGGTCTTGGCGGTGAGGAACACGCTCTCTTTCACGACGCTGAACGTCAACTGCCGGTAAGCCGCGGCCAGCAGGAAGCCGCCCAGCGCCCCCACGGCCGCCGCTTCGGTGGGCGTGGCCAGGCCAAAGACGATGGAGCCAAGCACCGCCAGAATGAGCACCAGCAGGGGGAAAAAGCTGGAGAGCAGCATCTTGAACACCTCGAGCCGCGCGTAGCTCAGGATGCCGTAGAACAGCGCCAGGGCCAGTGCACCCACGCCCAGCCCGATCCAGTAGCTCGCAGATGCCGGCTTGGTGGTGGCTGCAGCCGGCTCGGTGCCAGCGGTTGCGGGCACGGCGCCCGGCGGCAGCGCCAGGCCGCCCTCGGCGCCGGGCGGCTCGGCCACGGCTTCTTCGTCGGGTTCGGCGCCGGGCGGCTCGGCCACAGCACCATCGGCCTCATCGCCTGCGGGCGGCTCGGCCAGATCACCGTCGGCCTCTTCGCCAGTAGGTGGTTCCGCCAATCCGCCGTTGTCTTCCTGGGTCGGCGGCTCTGCAAGTCCGCCCACATCGGTGGACCTCGGCGCATTGCGTGTTTCGTTCAGCGACGTCAGGCCTTCGTAGGTCTCGACTTGCACCACCCGGGTGGCGCTTTGATAGCTCATGATCGAAACCACCGCGAACAGCAGCGCAGGCAGGAGCACGATGCCCAGCTGTCCCAGCATGTAGCGGGTGGAAGCGCCCTGGTTGTTCCGGCCCTTGAGCCCCTTGATGAGGCCGCCGAGGGCCCAGGCATTGCCCGTGGCGCCGATGGCCATGAGCGGTGCCGGAATCGGAACGCGGCGCTTTTCTGCGCTGAGGGGAGGGGCCCAGGCAGGCTTGATCTTGGCGATGATGATCACGTACAGGATGTACAGACCGGCCAGCATCAGACCCGGGAAAAACGCGCCGGCGTAGAGTTGCACCACCGAGACGCCTGCAGTGGCGCCGTACACGATCAGCAGCACCGAAGGCGGGATCAGGATGCCAAGGCAACCACCGGCGGTGATGGAGCCCGCCGTGAGGCGCACGTCGTAACCGGCGCGCAGCATTTGTGGCATGGCCAGCAGGCCCATGAGCGTAACGACCGCGCCCACGATGCCGGTGGCCGTGGCGAAGATCGCGCACGTGACCAGCGTGGCCACCGCCAGCGATCCCGGCAGCCGGGAGAGTGCAAGGTGCAGGCTGTGGAACAGCTTCTCGATGAGGTTGGCGCGTTCGACCAGGTAGCCCATGAAGACGAACAGCGGGATCGAGATGAGAACGTCGTTGCCCATCACCGAGAAGGTGCGCTGCACCATCAGGTCCAGCGTCTGCTGCATCGCTCCGGTGGATGTCTGTCCGCCCGAGTGGTAGGCGAAAAAGGCGAACATCATGCCCATGCCCATGAGCGTGAAAGCGGTGGGAAAACCCAGCATGATGGCCACCACCACCAGTGAGAGCATGAGCAGGCCGTAGTGGCCGTTGGTCATGGTCTCGGTGTTGAACACCATCGCCAGCACGCCGACGAGGATCAGGCCCATCAGGCCGAAACCGAACCAGAGCTCTTTTCGGATGTTCATTTCTGGCCGCCCTTCGGGGCCACGATCTGGTCCAGATCGGCGAGGTCAGCGTCTTTCACGTGCACCATTTCCTTGAGCTTTTCAACATCGACTTCTTCCACGTCGTCTTCCCGCCGGGGCCATTCGCCGGTCTGCAGGCAGATCACACAGCGAATGATTTCAACAATGCCTTGGAGCAGCAGCACGCCCCCGGCAATCGGCACCACGAACTTGAACGGGTAGAGCGGCAGCGGATCGGCATTGAAGGTCTGTTCGCGGATCGCAAGCGACTCGTTGGCAAAGGTCCAGCCCGCCCATGTCATGGCCACGATGCCGGGCAGGAAGAAGACCACGTACAGCAGCAGGTCGATGCTGGCCTGGGTTCGTGGGCGAAAGAAGCCGTAAAGCACATCGCCGCGCACATGGCCGTTCTTGGCCAGCGTGTACGCGCCTGCGGCCATGAACAGCAGCCCGTACAACATGATCTGGGCGTCGAGCACCCAGCCATGCGGGTTGTTCAGGACGTAGCGGGAGAACACCTCCCAACTGATGAGCAGCGTGAGGGCCACGACAGCCCAGGCACAGGCTTTGCCGAACCAGGTGGAAAAGCGATCCACCGCCAATAAGAAGTTTTGCATGGGGATTCCAGAAACACAAAGGGGCGCCCGCGGCGCCCCTTGTCAACGCCAGTCGATCAGCTCTTCTTGGCGCCTTTGCCGAAGTAGTGGTTGTAAGCCATCTTGAAGTCGACGGTGTAGTCGTTGTGCCATTGGCCCGCGCGTTCGGCAAACACCCTTTGGGAGTCAAGCACCTTCTTGAACAGCGCGTTCTCGCCACCCTTCTTGGCCATGATCTTGTCCCAGGACGCAAGCTGCGCGCGCAGGACGGCGTCGGGGGTCTTGTAGAACTTGACGCCCTGCTTCTTCAGCTAGATGTAGTCCTGCGAATTGCGCTGGATGGCCTTCCAGCTCATGTCGGCGCTGGCGGCCTGCACGCCGTAGTCGATGATGGATTTCAGTTCGGCGGGCAGCGCATCGAGCTTGCCCTTGTTGAACAGGATCTCGAACTGCTCGCCCGACTGGTGGAAGCTCTGCAGCATGCAGTTCTTCACCACGTCGGGGAAGCCCAGCAGGCGGTCGGAGCTGGCATTGTTGAACTCAGCGCCGTCGATCAGGCCCCGGTCCAGGGCCGGCACGATCTCGCCACCGGGCAGTGGGTTCACAGCGGCGCCCATGTCGGTGTACATGTCGACCGCCAGGCCCACGGTGCGGAACTTGGTGCCCTTGACATCGGCCACCTTGGCGATCGGCTTCTTGAACCAGCCGAAAGGCTGCGTGGGCATGGGGCCGTACAGATAGGACACCACATCCAGGTTCAGGCTTTTGTAGATCTCGGCCAGCAGATCCTTGCCGCCACCATAGTTGTGCCAGGCCAGCAGCATGTTGGGGTCCATGCCGAACGAGGGGCCCGAACCCCAGAGCGCCAGGGCCGAGTTCTTGCCGTAGTGGTACGCGACCACGCCATGCCCGCCATCCAGCGTGCCTTTGGCCACGGCTTCGAGCAACTGGAACGCAGGCACCACGGCACCGGCGGGCAGCACTTCGATCTTGAGCTTGCCGCCGGCCATGTCGTTGACCTTCTTGGCGAAGTCCTGGGCGTACTCGTGGAAGATGTCTTTCGAAGGCCAGGTGCTCTGAAAGCGGAGCGAGGTGGTTTGCGCGGTGGCGATCATCGGCACGGACATGGCGCCGGCCGCAACGGCAGCGCCCTTGAGCATGCCCCGACGCGATGTGACGGTCTTTTTCTCGGTCATTGGTTGTCTCCAGTACAGGTTGCAGGACCGCAGATCATGCGCTCAAGGCCAGCCCCACCGCGCAGGGTTTTCACCGACCGACGGTCAAATTGGTGACCGCCTGATGGGCGCCCTGAGGGGTTACCCGCGCACGATTGGGCAGAATCGCTCTACCTGATATCGAATCCCGGCATTTCCCGTCGCAGGACAGGTTTTGGACGTGCCTTTTAGAATACTTGACGGGGTATGTGCCCCTTGAAGGAAAATCACCCATGACCACCGTGCAGGACCCGGAACGCAAGCGTGCTCTCTTGCTGCGTCTCAAGCGCGCCGAAGGACAGTTGCGCGGCATCCAGAAACTCATCGAGACCGACGCCGATTGCGAGAAAGTGGCCCAGCAACTGGCCGCCGCCCGAAAGGCGCTGGACAAGACCTTTTATGCGCTGGTGGGCTGCGTGATGGTGCAGGGCGATGTGCCGCACGACGAGGTGGCTGACATGCTGGCCCGCTTTGCCTGATTGCGAGCTCGACCATGAAACCCATCCAGCTGTTCGATCCAGCGTCGAGTACCTACACCTATGTGCTTTTCGACCCGCAGAGCCGTGAGGCGGTGATCATCGACCCCGTCGATGAACAACTGGATCGCGACCTTGCCACGCTGCAGGAATACGGCCTCAAGCTGGTATGGACGGTGGAGACCCATGCCCATGCCGATCACATCACCAGTGCGGCCCGGCTGGCCGAACTGGCGGGTGCGCGCACCGCCGCGCCGCAGGGCTGCGGCATTGGCACCGCCGGGGTGCAACTCCAGCATGGCGACACGCTGAAATTCGGCGGCGATTCGTTGCGTGCGCTGCACACCCCGGGCCATACCGCCGGCAGCATGAGCTTCCTTTGGGGTCAGCACGTTTTCACGGGCGACACCTTGCTCATCAACGGCTGCGGCCGGACCGACTTCCAGTCCGGCAGCGCCAGCGATCTGTACCGCAGCCTCACACAGGTGCTCTTTGCCTTGCCCGACGACACCACGGTCTGGCCCGGTCACGACTACCAGGGGCGCAGCCATTCGAGCATCGGCGAGGAAAAGGCTGGCAACGCGCGGGTCGCCGGCAAGTCCGAAGCCGAATTCGTGGCCCTCATGGACTCATTGCAGTTGCCCCGGCCGCGCCGCATTGACGAAGCCGTGCCCGCCAACCTGAGTTCGGGGCTGCGCCACGATGCCGACGGCGTGCTTCAGATGCGGCCCAGCCCGGCGGCCGGCACCCACCTGGGCACTTATGCCGGCGATGTGTCGCCACAGCTGGCGTGGCAGTGGGCGCAGGCGGGCGAAGCCGTGCTGGTCGATGTGCGCACAGACGCCGAGCGTGAATGGGTGGGCTTCGTGCCAGGCGCGGTGTCGGTGCCCTTGAAGCAATGGCCCGGCATGGCCCTGAATCCGGATTTCGACCGCCAGATCCGGGAAGCGGCCAGTGGGAAGAAGGTGGTGCTGCTGTGTCGCAGCGGCGTTCGCTCGATCGCGGCCGCCAAACGCGCCACCGAACTGGGGGTGGAGGCTTACAACATCCTCGAAGGCTTCGAAGGCGACCCGGACGCCACGGCCCAAAGGGGCCACAAAGGTGGTTGGCGCTTGCGCGGCTTGCCCTGGCGACAGAACTGAGACATATGTCACGCGAGCCCTGTGGCGGTTTTGCGTCACCGCTTGTCGGCTGAAACAACGCAAACTTGAGTCGAAAGCGTCACAGACCCTGTCAATCCTGACAGGGTCTGTGAGGTTTTTCACGGATTTCTTTTTTCAATGGGGTTTTATATCCGTTAGGAGAACTCCATGGGAACGTTGGAACTGGTCAGGGAAGCCATTTCTAAGGAGCCACCGCTCGCAAAATCTTTGCTTCAACGCATTGAAAGGGACTTCAAGCCGCGATGGAACGGGCCCTGGGGCGGCAAATTTGTGCTTCATGGGTCTTCTCCGGGTCCCAACGCTGTGCGCCTGGACGGAAACGATTACCTCAGCGTCACCGGCCACCCGAGCATTGTGGCGGCCCAGGTGGAGGCCATTACCCGCAGCAGCGAGTTCGTGGTGCAGTCCGGGGTTTTCCTGCTCCAGCAGCACCCCACCCGCGCGCTGGAGATGACCTTGGCCGACTGGGTTGGCAAGGAAGACGCCTTCGTCTGCCAGTCGGGCTACTCGGCCAATGTCGGTTTGTTGCAGTCCATCGCCGACGCCAACACCCCCGTTTACCTGGACACGCAGGCCCACGCGTCGCTCTGGGAAGGTGCCCACGCCGCCCGCGCGCCTGCCATTGCGTTCCGCCACAACGATCCGGCCCATCTCGACAAGATGATGACCAAGAACGGTCCCGGCGTGGTGGTGGTCGACTCGGTCTACAGCACCACGGGCTCGGTGTGCCCGCTGGAGGACATGCTGGAAGTGGTGGAAAAGCACGGCAGCATGATCCTGGTGGACGAATCGCACTCCCTGGGTACCCATGGCCCCTCCGGTGCCGGCCTGTGCGCCGAACTCGGCCTGACCGATCGCGTGCACTTCATTTCCGCCAGCCTGGCCAAGTCGGTCGCGGGCAGGGCGGGGTTTTTCACCGCGCCGGCCAGCATGCGGTACTACATCCTGAGCTCGAGCTTCCCCAACATCTTCAGCTCCTGCCTGCTTCCCCACGAGATCGCAGGTCTGAAAGCCACCGTCGAGGTATTGCAGAAGGCCGATGTGGAGCGGGCCCGCCTCAAGACCATCACCGCCCGGGTGCGCGACACGCTCAGCGGCCTCGGCTATCCGATCCACCATGGCACGGAACAAATCATTGCGCTGGAAGCCGGCACCGAGCCGGACACCATGCGCCTGCGCGATGAACTGGAATCACGTGGCGTGTTCGGTGCCATCTTCTGCGCGCCCGCCACCAGCAGCAAACGCGCCCTCGTGCGTCTCACGCTCAATGCGGCTCTTACCGAGGCCGAGCTCCTGCACCTGGAGGCCGTGGCGCGCGAGGTCGCACCGATCGTCAAACCCTGGGAGTGGCCTTGCCCCCGTCGCGCTCGTGCTCAGGCGGGACCGCTGGAACTGGCCGCTTAATTGTCGTGAACCTGACGACCGCCCTGCGCTTCGAGAAAATGCCGGTAGGCATAGATGGGCTGGGGCAGGTCGTCGGCGTTCAATGAGAACACGGCGGCGGTGAGCACGCCGTCGTCGCCGATGGGGAATGACACGGCGGTGCGCACCGGCCCGCGCAATCCCATCTGTTGGTGAAGTTCGACGGCGGCCAGGCGCTGGCCGGCGCGCACCGCGCGGACCGCATCGAAACCCAGGCCGGCCGAGCCCGCGTGCTCGGCGAGGTCGGGCAGGCTGGACGTGGGTTCGAGCTGGAGCCAGTGGCATTGCCCTGAAGCATCCAGGCCGATCAAGCCAAACGGCTCGCCCAGTACCACATATTCCACCCAGTGTTGTTCGGTGTAGGCGCGCAGGGCCTGGGCGACCGATGGAATCTGCAGCATGGATTGCTGCGCCGGCCGCAGCGCGGCGCGCCACAAGGTGTTCAGGCGGGGATGTGGCGTTTGTGACAGCTTGCGCAACACACCTAGCAGGTGTCGCGTGATGTCGGTGGTCTGCTTGGGCACGAACTGGTCGATCAATCCGTTGTTGAAGGCCTGAATGGCGATCTGCTCGTCGGCCTGGCCGGTCAGCAGCACGCGAGACCCTGGCCAGTCCAGCAGGGTGTTGAGCACCTTGAGGCCGTCTGTCCCCGGCATGGCGTAGTCCACCACGCAGGTCTGGGCGAGTTCGTATCGCGAGGCGTTGATAGCCCAGTAGCGCAGCACCTGTGGCAGCAGCGGTTGGCCTTGGCGCCAGCGCTCGATCATTTGCAGTTGCGCCATGGCGTCGGCTTCCCAGCGAGCGGGTTCGTTCTGCATGCGGGTGAAGAAGCCGGAGGGACGGGAATACAGCTCGACCTGCCAGTGGGCGGGAATGACCATGCCCAGCATTTCCAGGTAGTCCGTGTCGTCGTCCAGGAAGAGAATGCCTCCTGGCCGGTGAAAAAGTGAAATCGTAAGTGCCATGTTGTCTTCAGCCTGGTGCAACCTCGGTCGGGTCGGCGGGGTTGTTGAGCGGCAGGTCGATCATGAAGACCGCGCCGAGTCCGGGTTCGGAGTGCACGCTGAGGCGGCCGTGGGCCGTCTCCACCACGTTCTTGCAGAAAGTCAGGCCCAGGCCGTTACCAGCGCCCGCCTGCGTCGAGAAAAAGGGTTCGAAGATGCGCTGTTGCTGCTCGTGCGTGATGCCAATGCCGTCGTCCGACACGGCGATGCGTCCCTTGCCGTGGTGGATGCCGACATCCACCCGCAGGTCGCCCGGGCTCGGCGCGTTGCTGGCGGCAGCCAGCGCATGCAGCGCGTTCTTCAACAGGTTCGTCAGCACCTGGGCAAACAGGGGACGCGAAGCGAGAAAGCAGAAGTCGTGCTGGATGTGCACCTGCACGCAATCGCGCTCGCGCGAGGAGCGGTAGGGATACTGGCTCACCACTTCCTGAACCAACTCGGCGGCCATGATGGGGGACTGCTCTCGTGGCAGACGCATCAGTTGCGCGTTGGAGATCTGGGTGTCGATCTGCCGGTTCATGCTGCGCACGAGGTTCTGCAGGCGCGTGGCCAACTCTTCGAGCTTCTTGCGTTTCGCTTCCGGCACTTCGTGTTGCACCAGATTGCGCAGCACATCGCCCATGAGGTTGACGGTGGCCAGCGGCGTGCGCAACTCGTGGGCCATCACGCCCATGGTGCTCAGCGTGTTGAGAAGGCGTGCGCGACGCAGGTTGGCGCTGGAGAAGCCCAGCATCAACCCCATCAGCCAGGCAAACACGATGACCACCGTGTTCGCAAGGGGTTGTTCAATGGTGTGGGTGGAGCCGCTGAGGAACTCGGCGGAGAACCATCCAGCGGCGCCGCCCGTTACAAGGCCCAGTGTGGCCAGCCGCCAGTCGGTGGCGTGGTAATAAATGAGAATCATGGCCGCCACGCTGGCCACCCAGGCCGCGTTGCCGCCGTTCATCCAGTACATCCAGGTGAAGAACCAGGGCAACTGGATCCAGGTCGCGATGCTGAACAGTCGGCCGCTTTCGGTCGATGTGGGGTCCCTGCAAGTCTTGGGCAATACATAGATCAGTGCCAGAAAAGCCATGAGCAGACGCGCCCACACGTTCTCGTAGGGTTGGGGGACCCAATGCCCCCAGATGCCGTAAATGATGAGGTGGCCTGTGAACGTGAATGCGCCGATCCACAACAACCGATTCCTGGAAGGGTGCAGAATAGGCTCCATGGGCGCGTGGACGACCTCGTCCAGCAGCCACCGCCAGAGTCGGGCTCTGGCGCTGACCATCCACAACCGGTCCAAAGACAATATGCACTCCTT
>Ga0070754_10004025_pt1 | contig 10184 bp, 8 predicted proteins | sample VirMetDEL_Sep_01_FD_75181 | JGI IMG/M metagenome (GOLD analysis project Ga0070754, IMG submission 75181) | Aqueous microbial communities from the Delaware River and Bay under freshwater to marine salinity gradient to study organic matter... | ecosystem: Environmental > Aquatic > Marine > Coastal... | reverse complement strand
CAGCAGGCCGCACCCCGCGAAGTGGCGCCCCCGCCCCCCCCGCCGCAGGTGCAGCAAGCCCCCAAGCCACCCCCCCAGCCGGCACCTGCGCCCACCCCCCCGCCGCCGCCCCCCGGACCAACCCAGGCCGAAATCGCCACCGCCCAAGCGAAGAAGAAGGCCGAGGCAGACAAGCGCGAACGCGAGGAAGAGGCAAAGAAACTGGCTGCGCAAAAGGCTGCTGCTGAAAAGGTGGCCGCAGAAAAGAAAGCCGCTGCGGAAAAGGCTGCCGCGGAAAAGGAGCGTCAGCAAAAACTGGCCGAGCAGAAACGCGAGCAGGAACGCAAGGAAGCCGCAGAAGAAAAGCGCCTGGCGCAGCTCCGTGAAGATCAGATCAAACGCATGATGGGCCAGGCCGGCGCCACCGGTGGCCCGCAAAGCACCGGGACCGCGCAACAATCGAGCGGCCCCACGCCGGGCTACGCCGGCCGCGTGGCCGCGCGCATCCGCCCCAACGTGGTGTTCGCCGACGTGGCACCGGGCAACCCGCGCGCAGAAGTCGAGGTGCGCATGCAGCCCGACGGCACCATCTCCTCGCGCAAGCTGGTCAAGAGCAGCGGCAACGCCGCCTGGGACGAGGCCGTGCTGCGTGCCATCGACCGCACGGCCACCCTGCCCAAAGACACCAACGGGACCGTGCCATCTGCGATGGTGATCGGGCTGCGGCCACTGGATTAGGAAACTCCCCCCTGCGCCGCTGCGCGGCGCAGGGGGAGTTTCCTAGTCAAACACGATCTCTGCCTTCTGTTCGTGCGCCTGGGCCATCCAGCTGGCCAATGCGGCATCGGTCGGGAAAAACAGGGCACGGTCGTCCAGTTGCAGTTCGCACTGGGCACCTTCGCGCAACAAGGCCAGCCGCACCGGCAAACCCCGCACCAGTTCGCCCTGCTCGGTGATCTCGCGTTTCGGGGGAAACTCGCGCACCAGCTGCGCCACCGCTGGTGCATGGCCATTCACTGCGACACGCAGGTACTTGCCGAAGCGGCAACGCGCTGCCGCGAGGTCCCAGACCTGCTGGATCTTCAGGCGCACGCCGCCTGAGAACCGATCGGGCTGGGCCACGGCCTGGACAATGATGAGCTCGTCGTCCTTGAGCAGGTTGCGGTGCGCGTTGATGAGGTTTTCGTCGGCGCTGGTTTCGAACACGCCGGTCTTGTCGTCAAGCTTGAAAAGCGCGAGCTTGCCGCGCTGGCCGTTGATGACGCGGAAGTCGGTCACGATACCGGCCAGGATCTGCGGGTCGCGACTTTCCATCACGTCGCCCATCGGCGTGCGCGCAAAGCGGCGCACCTCGCGTTCCACTTCGTCGAACAGGTGCCCCGAAAAATAGAAGCCGATGGCGCTCTTCTCGTGCGTCAGTCGCTCCTTGATGCCCCAAGGTGTCACCGACACCAGATCGGGCTCCTGCGTGCTGGATCCATGGTCGTCGCCACCCATCATGTCGAACAGACCGCCCTGGTTGGCGTTGGCCAGGCTCGACGCGGCAAAATCGAAAGCACGATCCACCGATGCCAGCAGCTCGGCGCGGTTGAGGTGCAGGGAGTCGAAGGCGCCCGCCTTGATCAGGGCTTCCACCGTGCGCTTGTTCAAACGCGTGCGATCGACGCGCACACAGAAATCGAACAGGCTCCTGAACGGGCCCTTTTCGTCGCCCCGTGGGCCTTCACCGCGCCCCTCCCGCGCGGCCACGATGGCCTCGATGGCCTGCTGGCCCGTGCCCTTGATGGCGCCCAGGCCGTAACGAATGGACTTGTCGCTGATCGGCTCGAAGCGGTGAACACCCCGGTTCACATCCGGCGCCTCGAACGCCATGCCCATCTTCAGCGCGTCCTCGAACAGCACCTTGAGCTTGTCGGTGTCGTCCATTTCCACGGTCATGTTCGCGCAGAAGAACTCGGCCGTGTAGTGCACCTTGAGCCATCCGGTGTGGTAGGCCAGCAGCGAGTACGCAGCCGCGTGCGACTTGTTGAAGCCGTAGCCAGCGAACTTCTCCATCAGGTCGAACACCTCGTCGGCCTTCTCCTGAACAATGCCGTGGGTCGCCAGCGCGCCCGAGCGAAACCTTTCACGGTGCTCGGCCATCTCCTCGGCCTTCTTCTTGCCCATGGCACGGCGCAAAAGATCGGCGCCACCCAGTGAGTAACCGCCCAGGATCTGCGCGGTCTGCATCACCTGCTCCTGGTAGACCATGATCCCGTAGGTCTCGGACAGCATCTCCGCCACGGCCGGGTGCGGGTACTCCACCGGTTCACGCCCATGCTTGCGGTTCACGAAGCTGGGTATGAGGTCCATGGGGCCGGGCCGGTACAGCGCGTTCAAGGCAATGAGGTCTTCCAGCCGGCTGGGCTTGGCGTCGCGCAGCATGCCCTGCATGCCGCGACTTTCAAACTGGAACACCGCTTCGGTCTGCCCTCGCGAGAACAATGCGTAGACCCTCGCGTCATTCAACGGCACATCCTCGAATCGGAAGTTCTCCTGCCCAGGGTGTCGCTTGATGATGAGCTCGCGCGCGATCTCCAGAATGGTGAGCGTGGCCAGGCCCAGGAAGTCGAACTTCACGAGGCCGATGGCCTCCACATCGTCCTTGTCGTACTGGCTTACAGCCGACTCACTGCCCGGCTGAGCGTAGAGCGGACAGAAATCCGTCAGCTTTCCAGGGGCGATCAGCACACCGCCGGCGTGCATGCCCACGTTGCGCGCCATGCCCTCGAGCTTCTGCGCGAGTTCGATCAGCGTCCGTACGTCATCTTCCTTCTGGATGCGTTCGGCCAGCACCGGCTCCATCTCGATCGCGTAGTTGTTCTTGTCGCCTTCCTTCTTCGGCACAGGCGGGTACTGGAGCGTGACCGACATGCCCGGCTTGTTGGGGATCAGCTTGGAAATGCCGTCGCAGAAACCATACGAAAAATCGAGCACGCGGCCCACGTCGCGAATGGCGGCTCGCGCGGCCATGGTGCCGAAGGTCGCGATCTGGCTCACCGCGTCCTTGCCGTACTTTTCCTTCACGTAGTCGATCACGCGGTCGCGGTTGGACTGGCAGAAGTCGATGTCGAAGTCGGGCATGGACACCCGCTCGGGATTCAGAAATCGCTCGAAAAGCAGCTTGTACTGCAGGGGATCGAGGTCGGTGATCTTGAGCGCATACGCCACCAGCGAACCGGCGCCCGAACCCCGGCCGGGGCCCACCGGGCAGCCATTGTTCTTGGCCCAGTTGATGAAGTCGCCCACGATGAGGAAGTAGCCCGGAAAACCCATCTTCAGGATGGTGTTGATCTCGAACTCCAGGCGCTCCACGTAGCGCGGCCGTTCCGCATCGCGCGTTGCCGGATCGGGATACAGGTGAGCCAGGCGCTCCTCCAGCCCTTCGAACGACGACTGGCGGAAGAACTCCTCCATCGGCATGGGCACGCCGTTGACCAGCGGCGTGGGGAAATCGGGCAGTTGCGGTTTGCCCAGCGTCAGGGTGAGGTTGCAGCGCTTCGAGATCTCCAGCGAGTTGGCGATGGCCGATGGCACATCGGCGAACAAGGCCTGCATCTGCGTCGCGCTCTTGAAGTACTGCTCGCGGGTGAACCGGCGCACACGCCGGCGGTTGCCCAGAATCTCCCCATCGGCGATGCAGACGCGCGCCTCGTGCGCTTCGTAGTCGTCCGCCTGCAAAAACTGCACCGGGTGGGTGGCGACCACCGGCAGGTGCAGGCGGGCTGCCAGTTGCACGGCCTGGCTCACGTGGCGCTCGTCGTCGGCGCGGCCAGCGCGTTGAAGTTCCAGGTAGAAGCGGTGCGTGAACAGCGTGGACAACTGCAAGGCCAGATCGGCAGCGCGTTGCGTGTCACCCTGCAGCAGGGCCTGGCCCACCGGCCCCGCCTGTGCGCCGGAGAGCAGGATGAGCCCGGCGTTGAGTTCGCGCAGCCAGTCGCGGTGCACGGTCGCCTGGTCGCGCGCGCCATTGCGCGTCCACGCACGCGCCAGCAGCTCGCACAGATTGAGATAACCCTGGTGGTCCTGCACCAGCAAGAGAACGCGAGGTGCAGACGGCTGGTGGCTGCCGGGCATGGCGCCGGGCGTTTCCTCCGCAAATCCCTGCAGCATCACCTCGGCGCCGATCAGCGGCTTCACGCCAGCACCGCGCGCGGCCTTGTAAAACTTGACCGCACCAAAAAGGTTGTTCAGGTCGGTGATGGCCAGCGCGGGCTGGCCGTCGGCAGCGGCGGCGGCCACCACGTCGTCGATGCGGTTGGTGCCATCGACGATGGAGAATTCGGTGTGCAGGCGCAAGTGGGTGAACATCGAGCCATTTTAGAAGGCACGGTCCAGCCAGCAGCGATCAGACCAGCGGTGTCACATCTTCTTTCAGGAGCTGCAAGACCTCGGAACGGAACTCGCGGCTGTAAAGAATGGCCACCACCAGCAGGGTGGCCAGAACCATGGCCATGGGGGAGACGAACCACGCGAGTGCAGCAAACGAAAAGTAGTACGCCCGCAGGCCATCATTGAAAGTCTCGGCTGCGGCGCCCACCATGCCGGCGGCCCGCTTCGAATAAGCCTCCCGGTCGGATTTGCCAGACTCGAAATCGGCTGCAGGGCATGGCGCCAATGACGAGTGCCACAAAGGTGTATTGCCTCATGCACCAGGAAAAGCGGAAGAACGCGTACACGAAGATGGCCACCATCACCAGAATCTTGAACTCGAAGACGATCAGCGTGGTGGTCTGCGCAAACGGGATCTCGCTCATGAGCTCGGTGGCCTTGTCGGTGGTGCCGAGCAGCGCAAACAGGCCACCGATGACGAGAATGGACGTGGACGAAAAGAAGGCTGGCGTGTTGGACAGCGTCTGCGTGATCAACCCGTCCAGCATGCGCGGTTCGCGTGCCGTCGCCTGCATCATCCAGTAGGCCCGGTAGCGGTTGGTGGTCTGGATCAGCGAACCCACCTTGCGGCCCCAGACCCTCGCAAACCAGGCGTAACCCGTCCACAAAGCGAAAAAGCACACCAGCGCGAGCCAGTCTGCCCAGGGAATGATGCTGAGGACTTTCATAGGGCAAATATACGCCGCAAGGTCCACTCACCGTTCGCCCTGAGCCTGCCCTTCGACAAGCTCAGGATGATCGGGGGCAAGGGGCTTCGACAATCTCAGCCCGAACAGGAGATGGATTTCAGCGCGAGAACTTCGCCGCCACCGACGCCACGCGTTCGCCGAAGAGGCGCGCCGTCTCCAGATCGCCCGGCAGCATGTCGCCAGCACCCGCATCCGACGGGCTTTGGGCAATGGCGCCGCTGTAGCTCACCAGGTAGTTCACGTCGTTGCGCTGGGCGGCCTTGGTGTTGCTGGGCATGAGACCCTGGCTGACCCAGATCATGCCGTGCTGCATGGCCAGGGTGAACAAAGTGTTCAACGTGGCGAGCTTGTCGCCGTTCATGCCGGCGCTGTTCGTGAAGCCCGCGGCGATCTTGTCCTTCCACTTCTGGGCAAACCAGGGCTTGCTGGAGGCGTCGGCGAACTTCTTGAACTGCCAGCTCACGCTGCCCATGTAGGTGGGCGATCCCATGATGATGGCGTCGGCCGCGTCCAGCGTTTCCCAGCCACCTTCAGGCAGATTGCCATCGGCATCGATGGCCAGCAGTTCGGCGCCTGCGCCATCGGCCACCGATTGCGCCATGCGCTGGGTGTGACCGTAACCCGAGTGGTAAACCACGACGATTCTGGGCATGAAGAATCCTTGAAAAAAATGAGATGGGAGATTCAGGCCTTGCGGCGGGCGTCGACGCTGAACGCGCCGGCACCGAAGGCGGCGAAAGCCAGGAGGCCACCGGTGATGGCGATGTTCTTGAAGAACATGAGCTGCTGCATCATCTGCTGCTCGGCGGGCACGGCCCAGTAAGCGTGGAAGAAGTAGCTGGCCACCAGCGTGAACACGGCCAGCGCGATGGCGGCGTACCGGGTGCCGAGACCAATCAGCAGCGCAAGGCCCCCGATCAGTTCAATCGCCAGCGCAATGGCAACACCCACCTGTGGCAGGGGCAGCCCCATGGCCGTGGCGTAGCCCACGGTGCCGGCGAAGCCCGCGATCTTGCCAAAGCCGGCGGGAATGAAAACGATGGCCAACAGGATGCGGCCAACCAGGGCCAGGGGATTTTGCAGAGTGTTCACGGTGATTCCTTCGAGAAAAAAATGAAAAGGATTGAGGGATGGGAAATGTTCAGGCGGCCAGATCGAACACCAGCACTTCGGCGTTCTTGCCGTTGGCCAGTGAGAGCCGGTCTTCGCCAGTGACTGCGGCAGCGTCACCGCCGTGCAGGCGCTGGCCATTCACGTCGAGCTCGCCGCGCACCAGGTGCAGGTAGGCCTTGCGCGCCGGGTTGAGCGTCAGTTCGGCGGCCTCCGGGCCGTCTAGCAGACCTGCATACATGGCGGCATCGGCATGAATGGTCACCGAGCCTTCGGCGCCGTCACTGGAGGCCACCAGGCGCAACCGCCCGCGCTTTTCAGCCTCGGTGAAACTGCGCTGTTCGTAGCCCGGATCGATGCCACGCACGTTGGGTTCGATCCAGATCTGCAGAAAGTGGGTGGTGCTGTTGGGCGCGTGGTTGAACTCGCTGTGGCGCACACCACTGCCAGCGCTCATGCGTTGCACGTCGCCGGGCGGGATGCCCTTGACGTTGCCCATGCTGTCCTTGTGGGCCAGATTGCCCTGCAGCACATAGCTGATGATTTCCATGTCGCGATGGCCGTGCGTGCCGAAGCCGGTGCCCGGGGCGATGCGGTCTTCGTTGATCACACGCAGGTTGCCCCAGCCCATCCAGGCCGGGTCGAAATACTCGGCAAACGAGAACGAGTGGTGGCTCTTGAGCCAGCCATGGTCGGCAAAACCGCGAGCGTCGGAGCGTCGAATCTGGAACATGGTGGGGGTCCTTTCTATCGTTGGGGCCGGCTCCACGCGGTGGCAAGTCTGGCCGGCATGGGATGAATTCTGGATGAACAGACCCCAGTTTTGACTGCACGGTTTTGATGGCATCATTCAATTCATTTGAATGATCATTGAGGAGCCTCCATGGCCACCGCTACGCCACGCGCCGCTCTGTCGCCTGAAAACCTGGGTTTGCTGGAGGCGGTCGCCCGCCTGGGCAGCATGGCCGCCGCCTCACGCGAGGTGGGCATGGTGCCCAGCGCGCTCACCTACCGCATCCGCCAGATCGAGGACGCGCTGGACGTGCTGCTGTTCGACCGCAGCGCGCGGCGCGCCGTGCTCACGCCAGCCGGTGCCGAACTGCTCCGTTCGGGGCAGTACCTGCTCAATGAACTCGATGCCGTGGCCCAGCGCGTCAAGCGCGTGGCGACCGGCTGGGAACCGCAGTTCACCATCGCGGCCGATGCCATCATCGCCCGCGCCACCCTGTTCGAACTTTGCGAGGCGTTCTATGCAGAGGGCGCACCGACGCAGCTCAAACTGCGCGCAGAAACCCTCTCCGGCACAGTGGAGGCGCTTCAGAGCGGGCAGGCCGATCTGGCGCTGGGGGTGCCGAGCGAGATGACGGTCAGCGAATTCCAGTCTGCGCCCATGGGCACTCTGCAGTTTGTCTACGCCGTGGCGCCGCACCACGCCCTGGCGGCAGCCACGCACAGCCTGTGTGACGAGGAACTGCGTGAACACCGTGCTGTGGCGGTGGCCGACAGCACGCTGCGCGGTCGTGGCGTGACGCACAACCTGCTGCCGGGGCAGGACGTGCTCACCGTGCCGACCATGCAGCACAAGTTGGAAGCTCAGTTGCGCGGCCTGGGCAGCGGCTTTCTGCCATTGCCACTGGCCCAACCCTTCATCAATGCCGGGCGTCTGGTGGTAAAGGCGGTGCAACGTCCCAACCGCACGCTTCGCGTAGCCTACGCGTGGCGCCAGCCTCGCAGCACGGCGGACACGGGTCGTGCGCTGCGCTGGTGGCTCGATCGATTGCAGAGCCCCAAGACGCGCGATGCGCTGCTGCACAACCACCACCAGATTTGAGGATCCCGCTACCCGCGTTCTGCGAGCAGGCTGCTACAGTCGCGCACACGCCCCACCGCAAAACCGAGCGCACAGAGACATGCCAAAAGCCCAAACACCCCGCGCATCCACCAGAACGAGCGTCCCGTTGCACATCGCTGTGGTCGGCGGTGGCATGGCGGGCGTGGTGTGCGCGCGCACGCTCGTGCAAGCCGGGCACCGCGTCACGCTGCTGGAGAAGAGCCGGGGGTTTGGCGGCCGCATGGCGACACGGCGCACAGAGTTCGGCGGTTTCGACCACGGCACTCAGTACTTCACCGTGCGAGATGCTCGTTTCGACAAGGCGCTTCGCAACAACGCCACCGCCGTGGTTCGCCCCTGGAGCGCCAGCACCGTGCGAGTGCTCGACGAGTTTGGCCACGTGCTCGCCAGCGCGCCGCCCCCCACCGAACCGCATTTCGTGGCCTCGCCCGGCATGAGCGCCCTGGTCAACCTTTGGGCCCAGCCCCTGGCGCAACCGGAACTGCATGGGGGCCTGCTGGCCCGCGCGCTGCTCGACACGCACGTCTCCCGCATCGAGCGCGATGCCCTGCATGCAAAACAGTGGCAGTTGCGCGCCGAAGACGCGCAGGGCGGCCAGCAGGTGCTGGGCGGCTTCGACCGCATCGTGCTGGCCATGCCGCACCCGCAGATACACGACCTCCTGCTGACCTCCGGTCTGGCGCCCGAGCTGCGAAAGGCGCTGACTCCGGTGCACGTGGCCCCCTGCTGGACGCTCATGGTGGCCTACCCACAGGCCATGCAGCCAGGGCTCCCCCACCTGGGGCCGCAATGGAACGCCGCTCGCAGCACGCACCACCGCATCAGCTGGCTGGCGCGCGAATCGAGCAAGCCCGGCCGCGAACCCATCGAACGCTGGACCGTGCAGGCCAGCCCCGCGTGGTCCACCAAGCACCTGGAGGACGACAACGAACGCGTCAAGGCCAAGCTGCTCAAGGGGTTTGCCGAGATCACCGGCATCCGCGCAACGCCCACGCACGCGGTGGTGCATCGCTGGCGCTTCGCGCAAACCCAGACGCCACTGGGCAAGACCCACCTGTTCGACGAATCGCTGGGCATTGGCGCCTGCGGCGACTGGTGCCTGGGCCACCGCGTGGAAGACGCGTTCGTATCCGGGCTGGAGATGGCGCTGGCCATCGCCTGAGTGATCACGGCACTGCGCGTTTCCCGTTTGAGCTGAGCAATATCCGTTCGGGCTGAGCCTGTCGAAGCCCCCACCGACATGACCATGGCAAGTTACCGTGGCCGTTTCGCTCCCTCCCCCACCGGCCCCCTTCACGCCGGCTCGCTGGTGGCCGCACTTGCCAGTTGGCTCGACGCACGCGCCCATGGCGGCATCTGGCTCGTGCGCATGGAAGATGTCGACACACCACGATGCCTGCCGGGAGCCGACGACGAAATCCTGCGCCAGCTCGCCCGCTGCGGGCTCGTGAGTGATCAACCCGTGGTCTGGCAATCGGCGCGCGCGGCGCTCTATCAAAGCGCCCTCGACACGCTGATCGCCAACGGCCAGGTCTATCCCTGCGGCTGCTCACGCAAGGACATCGAAACGGCATTGCTGGCGCAAGGAATGAGCCGCGAACGTCACCACGCCGCTGTGTATCCCGGAACCTGCCGACCCGATCGCGGCGGCCTGCGCGGAAAGCCCGCTCGTGCCTGGCGATTCGCGGCCAACCCCAGCGAGGCACGCGTGAACTGGACCGATCGGCGCCTGGGGCTGCAAACGCAGGACGTGGCCACGGAGGTCGGTGACTTCGTGCTCCGACGCGCCGACGGCCTGTGGGCTTACCAGCTTGCGGTGGTGGTGGACGACGCCGACCAGGGCATCACCCACGTGGTGCGAGGAGAGGACCTGGCCGACAACACCGCGCGCCAGATCCTGCTGCAGCGCGCCCTGGGCCTTCCGACGCCGGTCTACCTGCACACACCGCTGGTGCTTGGAGCCAACGGGGAAAAGCTCAGCAAGCAAAATGGCGCGCACGCGCTGGACCTGCACGACCCCCTGATGGCAATCGGGCAGGCGGCCGCTGTGCTCGGCTTGCCCCCGGCCGATGCCCCGACGCCTGCGGATGCGCTGCGCACGTGGACGAGGGCCTGGCCCGCCT
>Ga0070754_10004021_pt1 | contig 10193 bp, 8 predicted proteins | sample VirMetDEL_Sep_01_FD_75181 | JGI IMG/M metagenome (GOLD analysis project Ga0070754, IMG submission 75181) | Aqueous microbial communities from the Delaware River and Bay under freshwater to marine salinity gradient to study organic matter... | ecosystem: Environmental > Aquatic > Marine > Coastal... | reverse complement strand
TATCTTCAGTAACCAAGGCAAAATTCAAAGAGAAGTATTCATATACTAATTTAGCTGATTTAGCCTCTCCGAAAGATAAATACAAAAAAACCTGTGATATAATTAGTAATTCTAAAAGACAATTTATAATTGTTGATAATTTAACCAATATGTCCAATGATTCAAATTCACAAAATGAAGGATCTGAGATTATAACTAAGATGGTGTCTTTAGCAATTAAAGAGGATAAATTTATTCTTATGGTTGCACACAATGCCCAGGATGGTACACCTTATGGCGTAGTAGGTAAGAAATTTTTAGATGGTTGTAGTATTGCATTATCTTTAGAGAGGGATATGAATGAGAACTTCACTAAGGTAGAAACAATAAAGAGTAGGTTTTCTACTCCTCCGGTGTACGACTTTTCTTTTGACGAAAACAACAGAGTTGTATTAGGGCCTTATATACCTTTTCCTTTAAACTTTTAAATTATAATTTTATGTTATTTAATAATAAACCTGTATATGTAGTAGATATAGAAGCTGACGGTCTTTTAGATACTGCCACTAAAATACATATATTAGGTCTTGGTTATGAAAATAACGGAGTATGGAATATTAAAACAACTAATAAGTATGCTGAGATTAAAAAGGTATTTGAATCAGATTGTTATATTGTTGGGCATAATATAAATGAATATGATAAAGAACTTGTTAAACAGATAATTCCGGATGTAGACATAAAGGCAGAATTTATAGACACTCTATTACTATCATATATTTTATACCCTAAAAGATATGAACATTCAGTCGAGTCATATGCTAAAGATTTCAATACATCAAAGGTTAAAGTAGAAGCCGATCAATGGGCTGCTGGTGATTTTGAATTAATGTCGAAGAGAGTTAAGAAAGATGTAGAATTACACATAAAAATATTTGAGAAGTTTTATAGGTTATTACGTGAGTTATACGGAGAAAATGATAAAACTATAGCTTTCTTTATTAAGACTCTAAATTTCATGTCTACTGTGTTTATCCTACAGTCAAAAAATCCTTTTACGTTAGATGTTAACAATGCTTTAAAGAATAAAGAAGCTTTAGAAGGACTCATTAAAGAGAGATCTGATTTATTGGAACCGTATTTTCCTTTAATACCTATTAAAAGTAAAAAGAAAAAACCAACACAAGTTTATAAAAAGAATGGTGAGTATACTAAAAAATATGCAGATTGGTTACAATTTTTAAAAGACCAAAACTTACCGGAGGATACAGAAGGTGCAGTAGAATATGTATCAGGCTATAAAGCATCTAACCCTACATCAATTCCCCAACAGAAGGATTTATTGTTTTCTATAGGATGGGAGCCATGTATATTTACTAAGTCAATATCATCGGTTACGGGAGAAGAGAGTAAAGTACCACAAATAAAAGATAAGGACAAAAACCTTGCACCTAGTGTGAAAAAATTAATAAAAGATTACCCTTGGGTTGCTCATTTGGAGGATTTATCTGTAATAGAACACAGGTTAGGCTATGTTAAATCTTTTCTAAGTAGTCATAAAAATGGCAAGATTATTGCACCATACAGTAAGTTCACTGTTTCCATGCGTGTCGCACATAAGAAGCCTATTGTTAATTTACCCTCTGTTAGTGCGCCTTATGGGGAATATGTACGACCATTGCTAACTTGTGATGATGGTTATATTTTATGTGGATCTGACATATCTTCATTAGAGAATTACATTGCTGCTAATTTGACATACAAATATAAGCCAGAAATTTTAGATCAGTTGAATAATCCTGATTACGATTCACATATTGAAATGGCTGTATTTAGTGGATTGAGGACCCAAGAAGATGCTGATTTCTTTATAGAGAATAAAAAATCTGAAGACAAATACGTACAAGATAGAGTATATGAATTATCTAAAAAAAGGAAAATAGCAAAGGTTGTCAACTACTCTAGTTTATTTGGCATTGGCCCAAAGAAATTATCAGACGATTTAGGTATACCAATAAGGGAAGCAAAAAAACTCTTGAAATCATTCTGGAAACTAAACAATCACGTTGTTCAGTTTATAAACAATGACTTACTTGAAAAGACTACATCAGATAAAAGGACTTGGATTAGGAATCCTATATCTGGTTTCTATCTTCCATGTAGTGCTGATCACAAGAAGTTTAATTTAGCTGTACAATCATTAGGTAGCTTAGTAACTCAAATGTGGATTGGTTTCATTGTTGATGCAGGCCTACAACCATCTTTATCCATGCATGATGAAGTTGTTATTATTATTAAGGATAACAAAGAAGAGAGAGATAAAACTAAAAAAATATTAGAGAAAAGTATGGAAAAAGTAAATAATATTTTTAACTTTGCTGCGAGGATATCAATAGATGTTCAATTCGGAAAAACTTATGCTGACATACATTAAAATTCAACTATGCAAAAACATACACAGTTTTCAAAAGAAGTACATGAAAATTCTTTACCTATACTACAAAATACCCCTGCTGTGTTTAGGGGTTTTTACTTGAATAGTGGCAGATCAAAAGATGGCGTTTATTTTAGTTTATCTTTAAAATTTTCAGACCCTGAAAAAATAGAGTGGTTGAATGAGAGACTATTTCAACCGAGAAATTATTCAGAGGCGAGAGTTTTTGCAAATAGACTAAATGAAATATTATACGTTGTTAGTGGAGGAGAACAATCATTGACTAATATTAACTACTGTCCATCGTGGATGAACTTCTACGAAATATTTATTGAGATGGCTAATAAAAAACGTGGTACAAGCTGTTATTTAAAAACTATACCGAAAGAACACTATAAAGATAGCAGTAAAGTTGAAGCAACTATACCAGAGAAGAATTTTATATCCACCGAAAAAAACTTAAAATATACTGTATTAGAAAAGAATTTATTAGAATCGTTTGGCGTAAGCTATGATTCTAATGATATAGATTTTGAAAATAATGTAAGAAGCAAAATAAAAACATTTGAAAACACTGATGTTGACACAAATAATAGTTTTGTAGGTATGAGTGGAAATACTAAATTTGATGAAATACCTTTTTAATTATGGCAGATAGTAATGTATTGGGAGCTAATCCAACAGATTATAGACAAATTGCAATAAACTTTATAAATGAATTAAACAATGGGAATATTAACATTAATTATCTTAAAATACTTTTGGGACAAGTCAGAGGAAAATTTTTGGAAAAGGAAGAAATAGAGAAGGTTTTAAATGCTTTAAGGAGACAGAGCAAAATATCAAATGGTAAGTTTGTTAATATGCTAAATTATAATTTGAATATATTTAAAGATTTAGTATTAGATCATTATACGATTAACAAATTATTAGACAAAGAAGGTAAATTTATTACATATTTTTAAACATTAATTATGAATTACAAAGAGTATCAAAAAATTATTAACAAAACAGCTGTATACCCTAAAGAAATGGGCATAGGTTATACAGTATTAGGATTGATAGGAGAAACTGATGAGTTGCTTACTGCTCTTATAGGAGGATTTTTAATTAAAAAACATGCAAAATTGGATAACAAATCTAATTATAGAGAAGCTATAGCAAAAGAAATTGGAGATGTATTGTGGTATATAGCAGCAACTTGTAATGAACTTAACATACATTTACAAGAAGTTTTTATAGACGATACTATAGATCCAATTGAAATTCTTCCGGAAGACAGGCAATTGGAGCGTTTTTCTGACCCTATTTTACTTGCTGCAGAATTAGCTGAAAAAGCTAAAAAATATTTGAGAGATAAAGCTGCCCCTGATAAAAATAAAGTAATTGAAAGATTACAAGCTATTTATGTAAACTGTAAGTCAATAGCGGAATATATTGATTATGATATAGAAACTGTAATGCAAATGAATTATGATAAACTCATAAAAAGAAGAGAAACTGGAACTTTACACGGAAGCGGTGATAATAGGGAAAATGAAGTTGATAAAAAAATTAAATATCGTGAAGAAGATTTAGGAGCTTGGGGAGTTACTAACATAGGGTATATACCAAAAGATAAACTTGATGATAGTGCAGAGAAAGAATCTACAGAGGACATAGCATATACCTTTTCTTTTACAGAAGAAAATGATGATATTGTTATTGAGTTCTCTGGGCTTAAAGATTTGGAAACAGACGAAATAAATGAAAGATTTATTTGGTTAAAGATTACAGATAAAAAAGATAAAAAAACTTTTGTTTGGGACAATCGAGAATTTTTAAATCGTTTAATTAAAAACAGGTCTATAAATGAATTGGATGTTGATTCTAAAGCTATATTAAATAATTTCCACTTGATACTAAATGTACTAAGCATAGCCGACAAAAAGTTGAATATTTTATCAAAATAAAAAATTAAATATGAGTAAAAACAAAAGATTCACAATTTTTCCAATACAATACCCAGATCTTTGGGACAGGTATGTAGCTGCTAGAAATCAGTATTGGGTTCCGGAAGAAATTGATTTGAGTCAAGACAAATGGCATAAGTTAACAGAGAAGGAACAAGATGTTCTAAAAATGGCTATAGGCTTTTTTGTGGCTAGTGATATTATAGTTAATGAAAATATTGTAACTACAATATTAGACAAAGTAGGCGAAGCTGAGGCAGAGTTCTACTACCACTTTCAATTAGCTATTGAAAATATACATTCAGAGATGTACTCTCTGTTCGTTGAGAGATACATACCTCAATCAGAGCAAGAGGAGATGTTTGAATCCGCAACAAGAATACCTACAATAAAAAAGAAGACTGATTGGGTTATGAAATGGATGGAGTCTGATAACTTTGAAGAGAGTATGATTGCATTTGCTTGTGTAGAGGGTCTTAGTTTTTCAGTCCTCTTCAGCCTTGTGTTCTATTTCAAGGAAAGCGGACAACTACCTGGACTTTGCAATGGTAATCTTTTGATTTTAAAAGATGAGCAATCACACTATGAATTTGGTACACACTACTTTAAGAATTACACAAAAGGTTTGCCGGATGAAAGAATCAGAGAAATTATTTTAGAGTGCTGTGAAGTTGAAAAGCAATTTGCTATTGATACACTTGGATCTGGGTTACCAGGATTGACGAAAGAAATGATGCTAAAATATGTTGAGTTTGTTACTGATGGCGTGCTTAAAGATTTCGGGTTAGAGAAAGAATTTAATACTTTAAATCCACTATCATACATGGCTAAGATTGCAATGGATAGTAGAAGTAATTTCTTTGAAAGCCGAGCAGTTAATGAGTATACTCGTGCTATAAAATCTGATAACTTATTTGACGAGGACTTTTAAATTTAAAATATGAATAAAACAATTCGTAAATTTAAAGTTGCAAGGATGAGAGTATATAATTTCCACAGAGATAATGGGAAAGATATACTGTTACACTTTTGTACAAACGCTATATATTCTTTTAGCGCTAATGCAGTAGTCAAATTAGTATCAATACAACATGATATAGGTGTTTTTATGGCTCAAGGTATATACTATAGTCTATTAGGTATTTTATTCTCTAGAGCAGCTTACGAGACTACATATGGTAAAGTATTATTTGTATTGTCTATGTGGTTTGGAGGATACATGGGATACTTATATGCTCAAGGATTAGTTAATTTAATAATATAATAAAAAATTAAATGCAGATAATTAAAAGTAACAACACAAAGCAACAATTCTCTCCTAATAAAATAATGCGGAGAATAAAAGATCAAAGTAAAGGTCTTAATGTAGGCATAGCAAAAATATTCCAAAACTGTGTCTCTGGAATAGTTGATGGTATGACTACAAAAGAAGTAGATAATCTGATAGCTATTACTGCAGCGAATATGATAATTGAAGATCCGGATTATTCTTATTTTGCTGCGAGAATAATCTTGACTAGGCAAGGTAAGTTAATAGGCGTAGAACCTATAGACAGTGATTACTTATTCGATTTTGTAGGGATAACTTCATTCCTATATAAATACTCAGACAGAAACGACAAGGAAGAACCAATAGAGCTTCCTCACATGATGTACAAGAGAGTTGCTAAACATTTACATGGTAAAGACTATTTAAGGTACTACAATAGGCTTAGATGGCGAGAGATTAGTTTAGCTACACCTATACTAATGAATTCAGGAATAGAGGGCAGAGGAAATCTTATCTCGTGTAACTTATCCACATTAGAATTTGACAGCACTGAAGGGATACTTTCTACAATTGATGAAGCCTCTTTAGCTTCGAGGGATGGTGCCGGTATAGGGTTACACATACACAACCTAAGAAGCAAGGACTCCTTGGTTTCATCATTCAAAGGTAATGCAGGAGGAGTTGTAAGGTTTGCTGATATGGTACAAAGTCATATGAGATTCTTTAAACAAGGTAAGAGGAGTGGATCTGCTGCTTTATATTTAGGTATATGGCACAGAGATATAGAAGAATTTTTAGAACTTAGGTTGCCAACTGGGGACGAGAAGATGCGTACAAGGGATTTATTTACGGCTGTAAGTATTCCAGATTTATTTATGGAAAAATTAAACAGTGGAAATGATGATTGGTATGTATTCTGCCCACATGAAGTTGAGAAAGCAGGATTTGTTGGGCTACATGAAGTTTGGGGAGATGACTGGAAGCAATTGTACGATGACTTAGTGTACCACCACAACAATGTCGATGACAGTTTTGGTAAAAAACTTTCTGTTAGAGAATTATGGAATATGATTGTTAAATCGTTAGTTGAATCTGGACTGCCTTATGTTAACTATTGGGATAATATGAATCGACATAATCCACAATCTAACATTGGTATTAGGACTGGATCAAATCTTTGTGTCACTCCTGATACTAAAATATTAACAGATAAAGGTCAAGTGCCTATTGGTACACTTGAAGGTGAAAAAGTAATTGTGTGGAATGGTGAAGAGTGGAGTGAAACAACGGTTATGAAAACAGGAATAGATAAGGATATAGTTAGGGTAACTACTAATAGTGGTCAAACTTTAGATTGTACCCTTGAGCATAACTTTTATACTGTTGAAAAATATTCTAATGGTAAAATTAATAAAGTTGCAGCAAAGGATTTAAAAGCTGGGGATAAATTATTAAAGTCTAAATTTCCTATTATCTCTGAAGGTGTTAAAGTTTTAGACAATGCTTATCAAAATGGTTTTTTTACTGGGGATGGTTGTAGTTACAAAGGGGATAACATAATATATTTATACCACGAAAAAATGGATTTATTACCTGTGTTTAAAGATGATGCTAGTTATGTTAACCTTCAAGAAAATCAAAAACGTATTACAATTAAATACCCTGATTTACAAGATAAGTTTTTTATACCTAGTTGCGAATACACTTTACGTAGTAGGTTAGAATGGTTAGCAGGTTTTCTTGATGCTGACGGAGTAGTTACGAATAACAACGGCAGCCAAAGTATACAAGTTACTAGTGTTAATTTAGAATTTCTAAAAGAGTTGCAGTTATTTTTACAAACATTAGGTTGTAATACTAGAATAAGTAATTTTAGAGAAAAGGGTAAGTATTTATTACCTGCAAATGACGGATCCGGGGAAAATAAACTATTTGATTGTAAATCTGCTTATAGGTTGTTAATTAATGGAAATAGTTTATACACTTTATCATTATTAGGTTTTAAAACTAAAAGGTTGTCATGGATTGCTAATAAGCCAAATAGGGAATGTTCTCACTTTGTAAAAGTAGAGTCTGTCGTTGAATTACCGGAAGTTTCTGATACTTTCTGCTTCAAGGAAGAAAAAAGAGGCATGGGAGTATTTAATGGAATTCTTACAGGACAATGCCATGAGATAATGCAAGTAACTAAACCTAACTATACAGCCCAATGTTGCCTTGCTTTAATACCTTTAGGTAATTTAAAGAAGAATGATTTTAAATCAGTTAGGGATGCTGTAGTAGATACTGTTATCACTTTGAATAAAGTAATAGATTTAAATGTTTGGTCTAATGACTCTTGTAAAAATGCTGGGGAAGATCAAAGAGCAATTGCAATTGGTATTGCAGGGTTAAGTGATTATTTACAGAATCATGGTATTCCATATTACAGTGATGAGGCAAAAGAATTTAATAGAACTCTTATGAGGACTATTTACCAAACAGCAAAAGAGACATCATCTCAATTAGCTGTAGAAGTTTACAATAAGTCTTATCCTGCTTGGGATGGTTCTATTTATGATTTTGAGAATACCCCGATGGCAAATAGTTTATTAGTAGGTTTAATGCCATCTGCATCTACATCAGTATTGTTAGGAATGACAGAGAGTTTTGAAGCGCCTCATTCAAATATTTTTGTGAGAAAGTTAGATGTAGGCGAGTTTACCTTAGTGAATAAATATCTCGTAAGAGATTTGAAAGAATTAGGATTATGGAATAGTGATGTAATCAATAATATTATCGCCAACAAAGGTTCAATCCAACACATAGAGGCCATCCCAGATAATATTAAAGAGGTTTACAAAACTATATGGGAAGTAGGCATGAAGAATTATATTGAGATTGCTGCGATAAGACAAGAATGGATTGACCAATCGCAATCAATGAATTTATACTTTTCTGATCCTACAACCGGTAAGATAGGAGGGGCTTTAAACTTCGCTTGGAAATCCGGATTACCTACAGGATCATACTACACTAAAACTAGAAGTGCTTTATCAGCGCCTACTAGGTTGGCTATTAGTGATACCTCAGTAAGTAATGCAGGGCTTCCTCCAAAACCGGAGAATTCTGATTTTGACTGTTTTGGTTGCAGTGCATAAAAAGATATGATGAATAAATACAAATTAGAATTAATCGACAATGAGTGGTGTGCTAGAATATATGTAGATGGAATTAAAACATCAGCATACATTAGACCAGCATTACCAAACAATTTACCAAAAGATATCCTAGAGTTATTAACTAATAAACAAACTATTGAAGATGATAAACCGTTTTAGTGGCTGTACAAGCTTTTTATGTGTGTGGTGGACTTACTATGCCAAAAGAAAAAGAAAGTGCAATGATGCCAATACTGTAAAGTAAATAAGTTAAATGTTGTTATTTTAATGTCCAAAAAGAAGCCCCCTACTAGTAGCGTAGTAGGGGGCTTTCTGTTGTTGTTAATATAACTTATTAAGTCCTAGCTTTTCTATGTCTTCATCAAACACATTGTTGAATGCTTTAATGTAAGCTTTCTTCTTCTTATTGCTCCACTCCATGTCATTACTTTTTAATGTGTTTTTAATGTAGTAGTATTGTGTTTTTGTTAAGTCGTCTTTTTTATTTACTATCTCTGTTATGTTTATGCCCTTTTTCCAAGGTGTTACTGAAGAGTCTTCAACAAATCTTTTTATTAGTGGCATCCTAGTAAAATCTGTATCTGATTCTCTTTTTTCAGCTCCGCCTTTACCCTCATTAAACATCTCATCTGTAAACCTATCAATAAAGTTCTTATACTTCTTTTCTGAACCTAAACTAGACAGTAATTCATTTGCATCACCTATGATACCAGGGAAAAATGTTTTTTGTACCCAATAATCCATAAGAACCGGATTAACTAAAGATTCACCAGGTGATCCTGTTTCTCTTCCTATGCCAGCCCTATAAGCAAACTCACTAACTTCTCTTAGGAAATAAGGTGTATTGTCATAAGACTTTTCATAGTTTTTAATATCAGTCTTATCAAAAAAGTATTGGTTTATTATATCTTTTCCTGTCCATGATTTATTTAATAATGCTTCTGTTGCTGGTCTTAACAATGTAGGAGCTATATTAGCCATTCCGCCAGTTGCACCAATAGGATCAAATGTATTCATTAACTCCCCTAAACCAGTTCCTATAAAACCTGTCGCACTAAATTTCTTTAATGTATCATCACCATAACTGAACATAGTATCCGCTAAATATTCACCCATCAACCAAGGTGCTCTTAATATTGTATAGGGTTTAGGTAATTTAAAAGTTGTAGTGCTGCCAGGTATAGGTACAACTAAATAATTCTTTTGTGTCCATTGATCAAATAAAATATCTTCATCATCATCTGATAAAGCTAATGCCATCATTCTATACATAAAACCTGTTAGCATAGCTCCTCCAAAAACCTTCATCCCTACTTTTGATGGAAGCCTTTTACCTTTTAGCATACCGCCGGACATTTTGTTTAGTAAAGACTCTTCTTTTATCCTTTGGCTCTTAG
>Ga0070754_10004020_pt1 | contig 10194 bp, 14 predicted proteins | sample VirMetDEL_Sep_01_FD_75181 | JGI IMG/M metagenome (GOLD analysis project Ga0070754, IMG submission 75181) | Aqueous microbial communities from the Delaware River and Bay under freshwater to marine salinity gradient to study organic matter... | ecosystem: Environmental > Aquatic > Marine >... | reverse complement strand
CATAAAAAGAGGTCATAATTTGGATTTCCACAAAATGAAAACCGTAAAATAATATCATAAAATGTATTCATAAATTGGTTTTTCTGGTCATATTATGGTGTCATACTGTGACCAATTTTAAAAAACAAGCATACAATCTAATTCATCCTCTGTTTCATCTATAACATCGTTTATTGCTAAATCATTAACATTTAATAAATCAGTTTTATTATCGTTAGTATCACATTGTTTTACATTATTTTCTTTATATTTTTGTCTGTATTCTTTGCTCTTTTGTATTAGTAAATCTCTGTTTGTTTCGTAATATATTTTACTACGTTTTTGAACGTCTATTTTAGTGTATTTAGGAGGTTTTATTTTTACACCCAACGTTTCTAATTTTTTTTGTGTTTCATAAGCATATAATTTATACATTCTAATATTTGCCCAATAATAATAATATTCTTTTTCAAGTTCTTCAATTGACATTATTATATATTCATATTATATAAATAATGAATGAACCTATAAACAAACAATTATATGAAAAGGTTAAAAAGATGGCAGACGATAAATATAAAACACATGGAGCATATAAAAGTGCTTATATAGTTAAAACATATAAAGAGTTAGGCGGAAAATATAAAGGTCAAAAGAAGGAAAATAACACAATAGGATTAGACAGATGGTTTAAGGAAGAATGGAAAGATTACGCAGGTTTAAAATATCCTGTATATCGTCCTACTAAACGCATAACAAAAGATACACCTTTAACAGTAAAAGAAATATCGAAAGACAATTTAAAGAAACAAGCTAAAATAAAACAGAAAATAACAAATAAAAAGAATCTTCAAAAATTTAAACCTAAATAATATATATAATGGACATACAAAAATCAACCCGCAAAAACAAAAAGTATATGATAAAAGTTAATGATAAATGGGTACACTTTGGAGACTCACGATATCAACAATTTAAAGACTCTACACCGTTAAAATTATATAGTCATTTAGACCACGGAGACACAAAACGACGAGATAATTATTATAAAAGACATTCTAATGAAAAACAAAAAACAGAAGCTTTAAAGAAAACTCCTAAAAACACACCTAAATATTTTAGTCATAAATATTTATGGTAATTTTAAACATAATTTAATAATTTACAAAAATTAATAAATTTAAACGGAGACACTAAAAACTTTAGTTCCAGTAGGTGACATATCAAGATTCAACATGACAGAATGAAGCGCGAAAAAATCAATATTAAACGCATCGTGTACCGGCCCGAATGTGCCTTTGAATGAGATCCCATTGCCGTTTGCGATCGTCGACACACCACTATATATATGACTGCTTTTTCCGTCGGAAATACCCGATTCAAATTCACATCCTCCGACCCAGGTTCCAATGCTTGACGCTGTAGCGGTATTAAAAGCTGTAAGGGCTCCGACTTCACCACCATCACCCGAAGCAATAGAATACGAATTAGGCTTAGTCTGATCCGGGGTTCCGTATAAAGGACCCGTAGCCGCCGCACTTAAACCGTTTTGAAGTCCGCAACCTTTAGAAAAGTCATTAAGGCAGTGACTTGAGATTAATAATTCTGCATAAGATTCTGCGCATTTGTTAGGCTCCACAATAATAGGACGTTGCGGATATACCTCCGAACCAACGAGGAATTGATATTCCGAAAGTGTAGCCGTTCCACGACTTCCTAGACTGTATTTATCCGCTGCCGAAATATGAGCAGATGGACGAGGGACAACTAATATTTTTTCTAATGATGACACAGAAAAACCCAAAACATTATTACTTGTTTGTTGATTTGCTTGAATAACTGCCCCACTTTGCATATAGCTATTAGCGAGCATGTTATATTGAAAATTTACTTTATTATTAAGTTCATCCATTGCATCCGCTGAAAGTTCTGTCATTAGGCATACGATCTCCGGATTTGATACGGTATATGTTGCATTTGCACCAACAAGAGCTGTTGTCGCGCTTTCTAATGTGAATTTAAGTTGAATAGGAGCGAGAGAAAAAGCAGGAACTAAACGATGTGGAGTTGTCATTGAAAGAGGATTTAAAATCATAGGAAGACAAAATGTGCGTGTAGCATTTTGTGCAATTGTGTCACCGGTCAATGTGTCACCCTGTGTGCCTAACATAATATTACCGCTTGACGCCTTATATTCCATAGTTGCGTCAGTGTCCATAAGAGCACACGCCGCAACATTAAAATTATTTAAATCTGCAATATTTGCCCCGGTTGTCATAATTTGTTGTCGTTTAATCAAACCATATGCCCCGCAACGGTCCAATTTACCGGCTGCACCTGTCACAGTAACATCCAATTTTAAATACATTTGATTAAAATTATAAAATTGTCCCGCCAAATTGCCCGGTAGGTCAATATTTATAACGCTACCCGGGGCAAAAGACGAACCATTACCGGCCGGAATACGTGTTCTAAATGAGCGACTAGATACGGCCCGTTTTTTTTGATTAGGATATGCTAATGCTTCACTGTAAGTTTCCATTATTTATATTATATGTTTATATAAAAAAAATAATTATTTTGTTATTTTTTCCAGCGTATTAACTGCCATTTTAACGCCTTCAATTTCCGGCAATAATTCCGGTTGTGCTACAAGTGCAATATTTTGTGCTACATCTAACGCTTTACTGCCAAATTTAGCGCCGTTGTGAACTCCTCTTTTTACACCCAAAGCATATTTATGCAATTTCTTTTGTCCAAGTTTCATTATATATTACTATATAAAAAAATTAAACACCCAATATTTTATTTTCGTCTTCATCTTCATTTAATTTATACTCCATTTGTCTTATATAATGGTTAATAGTTCCTTCATCTTCTTCATATGATTCAATTATATCAGTTAAAAATTGAACTTTTAATGATAATTGAAAATCGGGAATATCATAAATCATATTATGTTGTTCGTCTTCAAGTGTAACCGTAAAATAACTTAATTTATTTTTTATAATTATAAATTTATCAAGTTCAACGGCTTTATATTCTATTAACTCGCCAAATTGAACATTAACCGGAATTCTTATAATATTATCTCTCATGCCACCCGTTGAATCTAATGTGTCGGTGTTAATCTCATTTATACGTAAATAAATATATTTTGTTTTAAAATCAACATGATTATTTAAATGTATCGTAAAAGAAGGCCTCACATTTTCAACTGGAAAAATAAAATTATTATTATTATCTCTGTCAATACCTATTAAATAACCGCATGTAGTAGGATTTAATGAAGTGTTAATAATATTAAAATCAACAGTAGAAGCAAAAGACATTTTATATTGTGTATGGTTATAATAACATATTATATCATATCCGTTATCCCTAAAATAACGATTTAGATAATCTTTAAAAGAAAACACGGAATATATACCAATAGGAATAATAACCGTAAAAGGTCCGTTATAGTCAAAACTTAATTTATTATTATATTGATTTACGTTATTAATAACATTTGTAATTGTGAAACTATCAACAGACAATAATAATTTTTCTTTACTTTTTACATTAGTCGGATTATTTAAGTCAAAAATAAACGGATATTTACTCTTGCAAAATTTAGAGTTTAAGAATATTTTTTTAAGTGGTGTATTTGTATTTATCAGGTCCATTTATAATATGGTTATATTATTATTTGTGTGCAAAATCTGATCCATTAACAGGGTCATATAAATATGAACCATAATTTTTATATGATGTGTCAAATGAAGATGTTTTTTTAACAAATCCAGATCGGTCATAATTTACTGTGTGGCCTTGTGGTTGTAATTTACCGGTCCGCATATGTTTTTTAGGTTCTTTATGTTGTTTATAATATTTATCATCTACATCAATAAAACGTCCCGGTGGTATTACATGAACAGTTCCGTTTACAGGAGTTTGAAATTTAGAAATATCTTTAATAAATGTCATTTATATATTACAATCACATAATATTTTTTTAGTTAATTCATCTGTTTTAACTTCATAATTTTCTTTAAACCATATTGACTTATCAACTGTGTTATTTGAATGAGCAACACAAACCATAATATTATTAATATCTGTATGATAAATATTATGTGTTTCATATTTAAATATTTCGTTTGCTTCTCCATTTGATGAGTCTTTAAACTTATGGTATCCAAAAAAAGAACGTAAACCAACTAATGTCGCCTCATTAAATAGATGTGAATATATACACCGTTGAAGATATGTTTTATGATTTTTAATATCATAAATAACCATGTCCGAACTGCCCGATATATCTTTGCCATAATACAATAAATTAAATATAGATTTGCTTATGTATTCAGGTTTATATAAATCGTCTGTGTCCATCATACATATATATTTACTTCGTGCTTTACTAATTAAAAAATTACGTTTTTCACCAATTGAACACCTATTAATTTTAAAATATAAAATATTATATTTTGTGTTAATGTCCAAATATTCGTCATCATCTCCATCATCTGCAATAATAATATTTTTAATAAATGGGTAATCTTGCGTGTTTATATTATGTTCAATCAATTTAATAAATTTTTTACGGTTATATGTAGGTATTAAAATATCACATGTTAAATTTTTAGGATTCATTTATAATATATACTTATATTATTATGCACGGTAAATTAACCAATCTTCATTATTATGTTGATATACACGATAAAGATAAAGCAACGAAAAAGATAAATAAAAAATTAAAAGGTACAGGATACCAATTACAGAAGCTTAAAAGAGGTGTCGCACATTATAAAAATGATGAAGGCCATAATGTAATATCTATTAAAGGAACCAACCCGACACATTATAAAGATTTATTAAGTGATGTTAATATAGGTTTAGGTATGACGGCAAAAGATAGACAATTTAATAAACGACAAAAAGACATAAAGAAAATATATAAATCAATACCAGATAACGAAAAGATCGACATCACGGGCCATTCATTAGGTTCAAGTATTGCAACATCAATATTGACAAATTCCGAATCAATACGAAACAGAACAAATAAAGCAGAATTATTTAATACAGGGTACACGAAACAATTCCACAAATCAATAAAAAATAATATTGATAAAACAACACGGCGACAACTTAACGACAAAATAACGCATCACCATATAAAAGGAGATGTAATAAGCGAACAATTAAAAGCGGGTGCTATAGGAACAGTTAAAGAATATGAACCCGATAAAAACACATCATTATTACATCGTCATTCTATGGACACCGTAAACGAAATAATATAATTTATTATATGCACATATAATATATGGTATTTCTGCCTGACAAAAAAAAACGGAAGGTTAAAAAGACGAAGAAGACTAAAGCAAAACCAAAACAACAAAGTATAAATATTACAATAAAACAACCACGATATGAACAAAGTTCAAGACAACAACAACAACTGCCACGAGAACAAACAATATATAATAATACACAACTAGCGCAACAATACAGCTTTTTACAGTCGTTAATTGATAATGTGCGGAAACCGTCACCGTTAGAACAAGTTAAAGACACCCCACCAGCGCAAACATCAACCGCGTTAATTGTACGTGAACCGTCACAACCTTTAACCGAAAGCGCCCAAAACGACAATACATTATTAAAACAAAAGATATTTGAGGAACGAAGACAAAAAAAAATGTTTGAAGAACAACAAGCAATGATAAAATTACGTGAGCAACAACTTAAAAAACAATTATTAAAAGAAGACACTAAACCAACCTTAAAAGAACGATATAAAAAACCCGTTGACATGAAACCACCAACAACACCGCCAAAACCAACACAAATATTAAAACAAGAGCCGAAATTATCTCTTGCAGAAGAACACGACGCGAAATTATTAAAAGACTTGCGAGAAGGTAAAACATATTTACAACTTGTTGAAGATTCCGACGATGAACCACCTAAAAAGCAGAAAACACCAACAAAGAAAACACCAACAAAGAAAACACCTATAAAAAAAGACCCGTCATTACAAGATGATGATGAAACAGACGATGAAGGAGATGAAATTATCGCAGATGTTGTATATAACCCAAAAAATACAGTAGCAAAAAAGGAATATGACGAGAAAGAAAGAAAAAAAGCAAAAGAATATTATATAACAAAACACGGACTACCAAAAGATACTTCCATCAGCAGATTAGGAAGAGACGCAGATTTAAGGAGTAAAATACCCAAACATTTATTACCTCCCTTACAAGCTAAAGCAGACGTAGTTGTGCAGATATTGAAAGACCAAAAATTAATATAAATTATTTTATTATTCTATAATATAATAATGCAGAAACACGATATTAAAACTATTGAAGAACTTAATAAAGATGAAGATTTAAGGGGACAATGGAGAGAGTGTGATATAGACGAATTATACGCAGAATATTTTATGGAGACTTCCGTATTAGATCGTGAAGAATTAGATTATGGATTTTATAATGCTCAATACTTCCGTGAAAAATTCCCGGGATTACCAGACCAAGCATATGAAATTCTCGCATCCGAACGCCATAAAATTGAAAATTTTAAATGTGATGAATTTGAAAACGTAACCGATGAAGAAGATATAAAATCAACGACTCTAAGAGGCGAGACTGGGGGTTTACCCCTGGAACCCTCAGCATTAGGACGTTCTATAAATACTCTATAAATTCTCTATAAAATCACTATAAAACACTATAAATTAAATTATTTTCTATAATATATTTATATGACTGAACCACCACCAAAATATGAATATTCCAGCGAGTCAGAAAATTCAACAGATTCCGAAACATTAGAAAAGACTAAAAGGAAACCAAAACATAAAATTATAATTGTTGACGATGAACCAAAAACGGAACCAGTAGCACCAGTAGCACCAGTGGCACCAGTAGCAGAACCCACAAAAACGAAACGAAAATATACACAGAAACCAAAAACAGAAGAACAAAAACAATTATTAAGGGAAAAACTACAGAAAGCAAGGGAAGCAAAGGCAAAGAAAAAATTAAAAGATGATAATTTAAAAGAACATAAACAAAAATATGAATCAACACCACATCATGAACAAAGTTCAACAGTCCCGCTTCACAGTCGTGGAAAAGTGCGTGAGATACATCACCACCATTATAAACCAGAACCACAACCAGAACCAGAACCACAACATGAACAAAGTTCAACAGTCCCGCCTTACAGTCGAGGACCAGAACCACAACCACAACAGCAACGTTATAACCGATATTCTAATGTAGGTTTTAATTAATTTTCGTTATTTAATATATAAACATATGTTAAATATCCAAACTGTAAAAAAAAATAATTTAGATGTTATGATGAGTAAAAATAATTTAGATAAGCCATTATGTCACGATATGCCGGATGTATTGCCAAATTATAGTGGTTTCTCTTTTCTAATATGCGGATCATCCGGATCAGGAAAAACAACGTTGTTATATTCTCTAATGTGCCAGAATAAGAAAGACAAAAAACGGACATCATACAAAAAACTATTTGATAAAATATATATTGTGTCTCCAACAATAGGGAACAAATCAATTAAAGATGACCCATTCGCGGCACTACCAGACGACCAAATAAACCGTGAATTAACTTATGATGTATTAAAAGACTTGGAGCAGAAAATACAAGAAAACAGGCAAGACGAAAAAAACAGCGTTATTATATTTGATGATGTAGGTTCTCAATTGCGAAAATCTGCACAAATAGAAAAGAAACTAACACAGATGATACAAAACAGGCGCCATGATTACACAAGTTATTTTATTTTATTGCAACGGTTCCGAGATGCACCAACCGGAATACGTAATAATATATCTCATTTTGTATCATTTAGACCGAAAAACAGACCAGAAACGGAAGCCATAACAAACGAAATGTTTAATTTAGGAACAAAAGAAACAGCACAATTAATGCAATATATATATGACGATGATGAAACAGATCACCCGTTTTTATATGTTGATATGTCTTTAAAGAAAAGTAACAAATATAAATTTTATAAAAAGTTTGATGAGCTTATGTTTGACAGTGCAAAACCTGAAGAACCACATAAAGAACCACATAAAGAACCACATAAAGAACCACATAAAGAACCACATAAAGAACCACAGAAAGAACAAAATGAAGATGATAAACATATATCAATACGACATATCAATGTTCAATAAATATAAATTAATTTATAGAGTTAAATTATATAAATGAAAATTGTCAGTTTTCACCCTATATTTAACGAAAACGCCCACATATTGTCCGAACATTTAGAAACAGAATATTTAAATGCATTAGAACCTATTGAAGATGAAATATATTTAATATATGGAGCTCATGAAAAGTCATATGAATTATTACAAATGCAGAAGAAAACAAAATTTAAAATTATTATAATGAATTCAGAAAGCTACGAATCTAACTTTTTTAAAAATAAATATTATCTAGAGTTAATGAAAAATAATATTGTTTTAGATTACAACAACAACGATAAACAACAGTATATGTTTGATTGTCATAAAATTAAAGTTTTGGGGTTTCATTGGTTTGATTTTAAAATAAATAAATCATCTGTAAATAAATCAACGACTCAAAGAGGCGAGACAGGGTTACACCGGGACATTGATATTTTATTTTACGGCACACCATCACAAAAACGATTAGATATTTATAAAAAATTGGTTAGTGATTTCCCTGATTTAAATATAATGTTTATTCATAAATGTTTTAATAATGATTTAGATGATTTTATTAAACGTTCCCGGTTAGTTTTAAACATTCCATATTATGAACACGATATATTAGAAACACACAGAATAAATAAAGCATTGTCTTATGGTTGCGATGTTGTGAGTTTGACAAAACAAAATTATGATTATGTTGATTACATTGATTTTACTGATGACATAACAGAATATGTAAAATCATATATTGAAAAACCACAACAGAAAAAGAATTATAAAGAACTACAACATAAAAATAATGACGTCATAATACCTCAAATTAAATTTATAGTAAAATATTATAATCTATTGTAATATTAAAAATGAGCGTAAACGGTCTTTATATACCGACTGATTACAGTTATTCAAATATTTCAACGACTAACGCGTCTATCGTAAATTTAACAGTAACTACATTTAACCCGGTTAATGTGGATTCTTCAAATGTTACATGTGATGTTTTAAATTGTTCATCTGCTAATATATCAGTAAAAAATACATCAACGGTTAACGCTTCAACTGCTAATGTTTCAACTGTTAATATGAGTAATTCAAACGTATCAACCGGAACCGCAACACAATATAATATTAATGATTTAATTTTACCATCTAACGGCTTATATAGTGACGCGTCTATACAAACATTAGGCGATCAAATGCGAATAAAAGCGGGAGGTACTAATACAATAGGATTTTTAACAGATACAGATATTAATATGGTTTATGATGGAGATCTGAATATTTCAAGTGATTTAAATGTTTCTAATTGTAACGTTTCCGACCTAAAAATATATAATTCATTTGGTTATTATTCAAATATATCACGTGTGGGCGGTGAATTGAATATTACACATTCAGCAGATGAAGAAAGCGACATAAATTTTTATACTAATACCGGAACAGGTGCCCCGAAATTAAAAATATTCAAAAATAATGATATTGTACAGGTTCAAAATTTAAATGTTGTTGACACTATGGAATCAAACCAAATTATAAGCGTTAACACTTCATTTGATGAAAGCAACACAAGCACACTTAATGCGAGCGACTGTAATATATCATTTGTACATTCACGTAATATAAGTAATGATGTTAGAGTTACAACGGCGGAGGTATACACTAATTATATACAAGTTTTAAATGTGTCCGCATTAGAATTAAACAGCAGTACGTCGAATTATGACACTTTAAACGCAAGTACGATTAACAGCAGTATTAAAAATGTCAGCCAAATAAATACAAGTCACGTCCAGACACATAACATATCAGCAGATGTAGAAGTCGAGACAGTATTGGTGAATTGTTCGTTAATAACAACTTTAAATATTTCTTCCTTGAATTCTTCCATTAATACGATAAATAGTCTGGTGAATAATACATCAACGGTTAATAGTTCCATTTTAAATAGTTCTTCTGTGAATTCATCTAATGTATCCATAACTAATGT
>Ga0070754_10004018_pt1 | contig 10199 bp, 2 predicted proteins | sample VirMetDEL_Sep_01_FD_75181 | JGI IMG/M metagenome (GOLD analysis project Ga0070754, IMG submission 75181) | Aqueous microbial communities from the Delaware River and Bay under freshwater to marine salinity gradient to study organic matter... | ecosystem: Environmental > Aquatic > Marine > Coastal... | reverse complement strand
TAATTTGGACTGGTTTTCAAGTTGAAGGAGAAAAACTTAATAACTTTATAGAAGGGGAAAGTTGGAATGACGAGCCTGCTACATTTAGTACAATAGATGTAGGGCCTACTATAGATGCAGCAGATGCTAATGTGCCAGATGACTCTAATCCAGATGGTGTTTTTGGTGCTACGTATAAATATTACCCAATATTTGGAGGAGATACTTTTATATGTAGATACGGGTTTAGACAAACTTTATCTCCAAGATTAACCGCTGCATATAGTATAAGTAGAGCTTCTATAATATATACAATAATAGAAAGCTCTGATAATATATGTTTAAGACACGAAGAAGGAAATCCTTCAACGTTTTTTCCAGGGTCCCCTGTAAACAAAGTAATGTTTTTAGATAGAGCGGGCTTATCAGATGAGCAAGATTTTTATTTAGATTTAACTGCTCAAGAAAATATAAAATATAACGAAGACTACTCTTTAGTAAATGAGATTGCAACAGCATTCCCATTACCTCTTCTTACGGACCAACCTAGAAATTTTCCAACAAGAATTCATAGGTCTATAAAGTCTGACCCTGGAAGTTTAATAGATAACTTTAGACACTTTTTAGCTCTAAACTATAAAGACCTTCCTAAGAATAGAGGCAGTATTACTGAATTAAGTAGCTTTAATAATTTATTATACATACACACAAAAGACAGTTTATTTAGAACAAAAGGTAAACAGTCTATGCAATTAAGTGATGGATCTCAAGCATTCGTAGGAAGCGGAGATATATTTGCTCAAGAGCCTGACGAGTTAATATCAACTGATTCAGGCCACGGAGGTACAAACTCTCAAGCGTCTTGCCTTGTTACTAAATACGGGTACTTTTCTGTAGATGCTAGCAATAATAGAATATTCCTTACAACTAATACTATGAATAATATTAGTGCTTTAGGAATGGATTCTTGGTTCCAAGACAACATGGCTTTTAATTATTTAGGAGAGTACGGGTATTTAAATAGTTTCTTTAATTTAGATAGCCCTATAATAGGTTTAGGATATACAGCTGTATGGGATTATAAAAATGAAAGAGTACTTCTTACTAAAAGAGATTTAAAACCTAGGAAATCTTTTGAAAGACGTTTTAACGCTGGTAGACCGGTAAACGATCCTGAGTACGCTCCTTTAAATGAAGCGTTTAATTTTGATATAGAAAATGTACCTATTAAAGGTATGAGCGATATATTGTTAAATACTGATGCTGGTGTATTTACTACACCATCAGCTTCTCAATCTCCTTTTACTGATACTAATAATGCAGTAATTACATACACAGGAGAAAAAACATTTACAATAACTAGCCCTTCAAAAACTTCTGTGTCTTTTGGAATTAACCTTAGCAGCAATGACTACAAAAACGCTAGTGAAATTGATGTAATCGTAGGTCTTAAATTAAGTGGAGGAAGTAATTTACTTACAAGAATTGATACTTTAAAAGGAACATTATTAAGTAGTCAAAATTTTAACGGTTCAGGAAATTTTGAGTATAAAGTTGACAGCATAATATCAAAAGATAGTGTTAATGATGATTTAGTAATGTTTTTTACTTTTCAAAACATAGGCTCTTCAGAAACAATAACTGTAGAGTTTACAAAATTTTCAGTGTTAGCTAAAATTACTGAAGATTTGTTTTCTATTAATGGTGTAGAAAATGGATCAATTGTTTTTAATCCAGATCAAAATAATTTTACACTTAGAAGTGTAAAAGAAATTGAAAACATATTAACTACTCCAAATTTTAAAGTAACAGATAATGTAACTGGAGATGTAACAAACATAACACAAGCTGAAAGCACTCAAGGTGATTGGGTTACAGGTGCTGGATGGGTAATAGAAGACGGATCCGCTTCTACAACAGGCGCTCACACTAACTCATTAGAACAACCAATACAGTTAACAGATGATGCAACCTCATTTAGGTTTAGTTTAGACTGTGTTGAGTATACCTCTGGGTCACTAAACGTGCGTATAGGTACAGGATACCCTGTAGAAATAACATCAGAAGAGTTGAGAACAAACTCTGTAAGTGTTGAGGTAATACATTCTGGAAGATCAGAAACACCTAATATTTACATAGAAAGTAAAAGCTTTGTTGGAGCTATAACTAATTTAAACTTAAAGTTTATAAGCGCTCATACTGATGTTCGTAGAGATGGATTAGAATCTTTTATTAATACTTATTTTGAAATAGGAGAAACCTCTATAGAAGTTACTGAAGATGAAAGTATTGAAAATGCTAAATTATTTGAAAGAGCAGGATGGACAATATCTTTTTACCCTAAAGAAAAGTTTTGGGGATCTTTTCATGATTATATTCCATCTTTATATAGCTATGACTCTGGCACTATTCTTTCTTTTGATAATTTAGTACCTGACGAAAGCGAAGAAATTTATGGAGAAAATATATTTTCAGGCTCTATAGAAAATATTACAAACTTAAGTAATAGCTCTGCAACGTATGTTAATAACATCTTAACTTATATTTATAACGATACAGATAATGCTGCGCATAAAATTGCTTTAGAGTCACCATATTTAATTGCAGATACAAGCTCTAATACTAAGTATAGAATTAGTGGAAACATTAATAGTATTTCTTATGAGGCTAGTGAAACTGGGTATAACTCTAATTTATTTAAACTTTCTTCTGCTTTAGGGACTTTAAAAACGTTTGCTGAGGATGAAACAGGGAGCTTTGAAATTATTACAAATAATGCTGCAGACCAATTAATTATACAGAACAGTGTAAATAATTTGCCGTATGCTAGCGGATTTACTGTAAAGATTTCTAATATACAGATTAGACCTTTTGAATCATTTGAAAATTCTACATTAGCTTATAACGTATGGAGACATGATGACTTTACTAACCCTGGAAACTTTTATGGTAAGATTTACCCTTTCCAAGTCGAGGTTATAGATAATAGAGAACGTCAAACAGTTAAACTAAGCAGCAGTTTTGGATATGAAACTGATTCTATTTTAAACAACAACAGACAGTTTAATAATGGTTTTACATCTTTTATAGCTTTTAACAATTCTCAATCTACAGGTGAAACTCCTATAAAATATTTTAAAGATTTAGGAGAAGGATCGAGTGTAAGAAAAGTAGGTAATGAATGGCGTATAAACGAGTTTAGAGATTTAGCAGTACTACAAAGTATTTTAAATGAAACATCTTCTACTTTAACGCATGTTCAAGAATCTCCTATGTTTTATGTAGATGGTATGAATGAAGTCGCTAATACTTTTTATACAAATGCTGCAAAGCCGTGGCATCAACAAAAGAAGTTTATAAATACTTTCTTGGGTATTAGACTTATAGGCGACAACTTAAATAAAAATTTAGTAACTTTGTATTCCACGTCCGTGGCAATGCGCAAATACAATAGATAATGAAATACAATTATAATAAAAAAGGTGGATACAAATCTCCTGCATGGACTCGTAAAGAAGGACAAAGCCCAACCGGAGGGCTTAATGCAAAAGGAAGAGCATCTGCTAAAGCAGAAGGATCAAATTTAAAATCACAACTAAGCTCAGGTACTAGCCCAAGAAGAGTATCTTTTGCTGCAAGGTTTGCAGGAATGAAAGGCCCTATGAAAAAGCCTAACGGTGAGCCTACACGTAAAGCTCTAGCACTGAAAAAATGGGGCTTTGGTTCTGTAGAAGCCGCTCGTAACTTTGCAAAGAATAATAAAAAGAGCGCTCAAATGGGTGGGCCTAAATCTTTAGATCAACTATCTCTTGAAGATGAAATGTTTTACAGAGGTAGAGAAAGAGCTAAAGATTTTCAAAAAATGGATGATGAGCGAATAAATAAACTTGTAGAAGAATCTCCACTAGGCTATGGTGAAGCTATGATTGAAGCTATTACTGACCCTCAAACTGAGTATTCTAAAGAAATAAATCGTACAAGAGAGTTAATTCAGAAAGCAAAAGAAAAAGCACGAAAAGAAAATAGAGATGTTATTCCTTTTAAAGATGCAAAACAAATGGGTGGGCTTAAAGATTATTACCAGTTAGGTGGAACACCTTACGGTGGTGGTAGTTACATGTCGTATCAGCAAAACCCTTTTAGTGATCAAGAGCAAGCTCAAATGGAAGCTGAATACGCAGCTTTAAATGCTGAAAACCAACAAGATAATATACAAAATCAAGCTGAGTTAGAAGGCGCTCAAACAAATCAAGCTACTGACGTTGTATTATCTGCAGGCCAAAAAGCAGGAGATTTGTTAGGAAAAACAATGTCTACTCCTGCTGGTATTGCAGGCTTAGGCGCTACAGCTTTAGGGGCTATAGCAGATGATGATGATGCAACTACAGTAACTGCAGGAGAAGGCCTTTCAGCTATAGGAAAAGGAGCTGCTGCAGGATCAATGTTTGGTCCAATAGGAACTGTAGCAGGCGGAGTAATAGGAGGAGTAGGAGCTTTAATAGGTAGGGGTAAAGCAAGAAAAGCTAAAGCAGAGGCAGAGCAAAAATTACAAGAAAAGAAAGATAAAATAGCTAGTAAAATGTCTTCTGCAGAAGTGCAAGGATTATCTTACTCAGGTTCAGACTTTGGTAATGCAGGCCCTATGATGGCGCAAACAGGAGGTCTAATGGATTACATACAATCTAAAAGACAAGACATGTCTCCTGAACAAAAGGCGGATATAGAAGACACAGGAGAAGTTACTCAAGCAGATAGCTCTGACTTTGGGGTTATGGGTAAAATAAAAAGACTTAAAAATAAAGTTGGTAGTAATATTACAAAATATACAGATAAGGCTCAAGATGCTTTAACAATTGGAGGTTTAACTCCTGGCGTAGGCGCTATACCTGATTTAATTAATGTAGGCATTTCTGGTGTAAGAAGTGCATATAATACTACTGTAGGAGATACAGACCAAGCTAAAAAATCAGCAAAAGAAATGGCAATGCATGGAGCTGCTGCTGTTCCAATTGCAGGTATTGCTGCAGGCACAGGAAGAATAGCTGCAAAGTACGGGCCCTCAATAGTTAAAGCCGCTAAGGGTGTGCAAAAAGGATATAAGGTTAAGAAAAAAGCTACTGCAGGTGAAAACTTACTAGCAGGAAATATAATAGAAAATAGTAACAGATTTAAAATGGGAGGTAAAAAACTTCCTGGAGGAATGGCTGTTCCTATACCTGGATCTGACGCTGTAGAGTTTAAAGGTAGAACCCACAATGAGGGTGGTATTATGGTAGACCCTAATACAGAGGTAGAAGACAAAGAGACTATGGATAAAGTAACTATGAAAAAAGGCGGTAAAGGAGATTACTTCTTTTCTAGTTACTTAAAACGTGGTGGAATGTCTTATGCAGATATGCATAAAAATATATTAAAAAAGGGCGGCGGTCAAAAAGAAATTGACATGTTAGCTAAAATACAAGAAAGAGATGCAGGCAGAAACCCTAAAGCAATTAAAGCTGAAATGGGTGGTGTTAAGAAAATGCAAGGTGGAGGCTTTGATGAGTTTATGGGTAACATTGACCAGTCTGCATATGATGGTTCTAAAAAACCTCTTAACTTTTTTGATACTGCTAAAGAAACATACAAAGAAAAAATAGGAGCTTTAAAAGATAAAATATCAGATTATAAAGAAGGGGCGGCTGATAGACAAAAAAATAGAGCGCTTAAAAAAATGTATAAAGATACTCCTGACATTGCTTTAGCAGCAGGAGCGGCGCAGATGATACCTGCTATGTATGCATTTACACGTAAAGAAAAGCCTGTAAACAAACTGTCGTCACCTGATCAAATGGTTTCTCCTGATTTAGATAGAGTTAACTTTAACAAAGAAAGAGCATCAAATGAGGCTTCTAACAGAGCACTTAATAGATTTATAGAAACTAGCGGTGGCGGTCCTGCTAATATAGCAGCTAAAATGTCAGCGTACAGTAAAAAGCTAGACCAGGATATGAAGATTGCGGCAGCAGAAGAACGCGCTAATGCAGGAGTATCTAATCAAGAAGCTCAAATGAGAATGAATACACAAGCAAGAAACATTGCTAATAGAATGAATGTAGATGCTAAAAACGTTTCTGCTATGGAAGCTCAAAGACTTAGAGAAGAAAACAATAAAAAAGAAGCAATTGACGTAGCTATGAAGAATGTAGCAGGTATTGCATCTGATGTAATGCAATACCAAGCAGAAGGTGATTACGCTAGAGCAATTGGTAATATGGGTATAGCAGAAAGACAAAAGCTTAGAGCTGAGCTGAAAGGTACAATTAATAAAGAAACTGGACAGCCTTGGACTGACGCAGAAATTACCGCATTGTATAATGAGGCAACTAAAGGACAATAATTATGGCTGAAAGATATAGTTTAAAACCCTATCAAAGTACGTATGTAAATAGAAAATCTGCAGAGATTAATGATATACTACGTCAAAGATATGAGCAAGCATTTAATGCGGACGACGCAATAGCTGGAGCTGTAGATGAAATGGATGCAGCAGGCTTTGCAGGAGACCAAGCTCTTAAAAAAGAGTTAGAAGATTCTACAAGACAAGAGCTAGAACAGCGTGCCTCTAGAGGTGACTATGAGACTATGGGTATGGATGTAGCACGTAGTGCTAGAAACTTCCAAAAGCAATACGCACCCCTTAAACAAAATTATGCTGCACAACAATCATATAAATCCGCTCTTGATGCAGCTTATAAAGAAAACAAAATAGATGCTGAAACATACAGACGAGCAATGGCAAAGTCTGTACATGACTATGAAGGACTGCAGCGTAATGAGGATGGCAGTATAGACCAGGGAAGTTTCTTCTCTGGCTATAACTTTGTTGATGATGTTGATATTAGCGCAATGATGTCAGAGTACTTTAAAGACTATGCTGCTAATAAAGGCGGAACAGTTACAGAAGAGGTTGGCCAATTAAAAAGAGATGCAGAAGGTAATGTTGTGCAAGACCCTGAAGGTACTCAGTATAAAATAAAAGTAGGAGAAAAATATGAATACATATCTCCAGACGAAGTTGCTAGAGCATACAACTATGTAACATCTAAACCTGAAGTGCAGGCATATCTACAACAAAAAGCAGATCTTAGAACGTTTGACATGACAGATGAAGACTTGCAAGCTAATCTCATGTACGACCTTGATGGTGATATGAGCGATCCTAATAATGAAGGTGGTCTTAGAGGTGCATTAGAAGAAGCTGTAGAAAAAGGTAAAACAAAAGAAGCGGAAGCTTTGCAACAAATTATAGATCAAAAAGAAGCTTTACTTAAAGGTACTGGTGTAGAAACTCCTGAAGAGTTATCAGAGTTACGCCGTAAAAACGCTAGACAGGAAGTTATAAAAGGAGAAGCAATGAGAGGTCAAATAGCTGCAATAGACAAATTTGGTTTCCAAAACGTATATACTGAGTATGCAGAAGATTACGATAAGAAATGGTTACAAGATCGTAAAGCTAAATTAGACGAAGCAAACTTTGTTCCTAATTTACTTACTAAATCAGGTATGACTCAGATTAAAAATCCTGGCGGAAACACTATAATTGATATAACTTCTTACGTAGAACAGCAAGATGCAGCTATTGATAGTGGTTTAAAAGATTTAAATAAACTGTTAGGAGGAGCTGAGTATACTTTTGAAGAAATAATGGCAGGTAAAGATGCAGCAGGTAATGATATAGTATTACCTGAAGGCATGTCAGAAAATATATTTACAGATAGAAAAGATCAACTTCGTAATCTTGCAGGAGAAAAAGCTATACAGGAAAGATTATTAAGAGAAGCAAGAAATGCTGTAGGACCTGGTGCAGGCCAACAATTTTTACAATCTGTAATATCTGATGGTGTATCAGGGCAAAATGTATTAGATATTGCTAGAAAAGTTACAGGCAATCCTTCTATGTCAATAGAAGATTTATTTGAACTTAGAGAATTATCTGCAAAAGCTTCTACATCAGATACTGATTTAACACAAAAAACAGGAACTCCAGAACAAGCTAATTATATTATAATGAGCCAAATTCGAGATGAATTAAAGAAGAATCCATCTTTTAATGATAAAGCTCAGCTTGATCTTGCAGATTTATTTAATAAAAGTAATAAAAATTATAATAATAAAATAAACAATTGGTTAGAGAAGAATGGTCAAATAACTGTAGGTGGTATGGCTTCTACTGTATTCCCTGGTTTAGATCCTGCCGCTTCTTCTAAAGCTACAAAAGCAATTAAATCAGAGTTTATAGGTAACCCTCTTGATAAAAACTTTGAGATATTTTACGACGGTCAAAAACAAGACGGTACAGGAACTGTTGCAGGATTAATAGAAGAAAATGGATGGGACGGAGAAGATGTTTTAGTTAATAATATTAAATTTCATACTCAAGCATTTTTAGGAGAGCCTAGTTTAGAGCTTGTTATAAAAGGTAAAAAAGGAGGCGAAGATGTTTATAAAACAATTATAATGCCTTATAGCAATATTAAAAATCAAGGTTTAGATGATTATTTTAATGACCCTAGTTTTAAAATAGCTATGGAAGTTAACAGAGCTAGAAATGTAGGATTAGCTGATACTAATATAAGATTTTCAGGCGGTAGTAAACTTAAATTTTTAGGTTTAGATGGTAGTGGAAAAGAAATAGTAGAAGCATATGATAAAGACGGTAATTTAACAAACACGTTTGATGCAAATAGTGTAGTTACTTTAAAAGATGGTAGTGAAGTTAAATTGTTAGATCAAATAATACAAGAAGCTACAGCAGATAAACAAACATTCTATACAGATATATAATGGCAGAAGAAGTTTTAAATCCTCTAACTGGCTTACCCGTAGGCGGAAGTGCAGACATAAAAGAAATAGATCCTAAAACAGATAAAAAAGTCGCTATAAACCCTTTAACTGGACAGGAAATGGGGTCTATACAAACACCTCAACGTTCATACATTGGTGGTAGCAGAAGACAGGCTGCTAGTCTTAGTGATGCAATGATGAATTCTCAGCACAGTGTTAAGTTAGGTGAGGACATTAGAAACTTTACTAAGTATGGTGTACCGCTTGGCCAAGATTTAGACTGGCAAGAACTTAGAGCACGTAATCAATCTACAGCAGAACAATGGGGTAACGGTCTAGCAAAAGCTGGTGTAACTGCATTAGGCGCTGTAGCAGAAAATACATTAGGTGTAGTGTTTGGTTTAGGGGAGTTAGCTACAGGAGGGTCGTACTATGACAATGCAATTGGTAAATCTATAGATAGTACAAATGAATGGATGCGTGAAAACATGCCTAACTATCTTACTGCTGAAGAGCAAAAAATGTCTACTATTAGTAAACTTGGTACAGCTAACTTTTGGGCAGATACAGTTGCTAATGGTTTAGGATACTCTCTAGGGTCTATTGCTACTATGTGGATGACTGGTGGAGGAGGATTACTAACTAAAGGTGTTGCAGGAGCAGCAAAAGGTCTTGGTATATATAACGCATCTAAAGCTGTAATAAATGGTACTAAACTAGCTGCAAAACTAGGTAAAGGTGCAAACCTTGGTACAAGAGTAATGCGTGCATCACAAATGCTAGAGGCTGGGGCAATGATGTCGTTAGCTGAAGCGTCAGTAGAAGCTCGTGAAACACAAAAAACTGTGTACGACGATCTTGTGCAAGCACATCTAGAAGAAAATAACCTAGATAGCATTAATGATATAGATGCTGCTACATTGCAAGAATTAAATGATATATCTTATTCTGCAGGTAACACAAACTTTGTGTCCCAACTTCCTGTTCTTATGGGTACTAATGTATTAATGTTTGGGAAACAAATAGCAGGATTTAAAGGCGCTAGTAAGGCTAGCTCTGATGTAGCATTTGATCAAGTTAAAAAGAAAGCAGTAAGTAAACTTGCAGATAAAAGTGTTTGGAGACAAACGTTAGACAGAATGAAACCAACAGCAATGAATGCGTTGGAAGAGGCCTCACAAGAAGGGTTCCAGTTTGCATCTGGTGTATTTGCACACTCGTATCATACTGATAAATACAATGATGGTGGATATGGTGATATGGCAAAGTCTTTAAACAAAGCTTTGTCTGAAACATTTGGCACACAAGAAGGTCTAGAGTCTATGTTTGTAGGTGCGCTTACAGGAGGACTTATGGGTAGTGCGCAATCTACTATGGGTAAAGAGTACTCTACT